>Ga0233439_10005750_pt1 | contig 11336 bp, 4 predicted proteins | sample SI_123_September_6_FD_182713 | JGI IMG/M metagenome (GOLD analysis project Ga0233439, IMG submission 182713) | Seawater microbial communities from Saanich Inlet, British Columbia, Canada - SI_123_September2016_100_MG | ecosystem: Environmental > Aquatic > Marine > Inlet | place: Canada: British... | reverse complement strand
AGGCATATTTTTCAATAGAATTTGTTCTACTTCCTCCAACCCTTCCGTTAGCAGCATAACCATGAGTTTCACTATTATTACCCGTAGGATCATCATTGGCAACAGACAAATTAGCAACTGTAACCATATTATTATTTGTAGAAAAATTATATTTATCTACTGTATCAAGATTGCCGGGCCCATATCCACCTGCTAGATAACCATGAGTGGTTGATGATGCATTAGCATGAGCATATGATCCGTTCGGCGATGAGGTTAAAGAACCAGAAACTACCACAGAATTTCCATCACTTGTAAATGAGATGCTTTCTACATCTGGCGATGTATATGGATATCCACCAGCCATATATCCAGATACAGTACCACCAAAAACCCAAGGCACAACATCACCAGTACCAATACCTACATTAATCCAAGCATTTTGGTCAACAGTAGCATCAGTTTCTATAAACATATCACCAGTTGTGCTATTTACCCAAAGAGAACCAAGAGGTTTATTTGATGTTATGGTTGGATCAGCAGAAGAAGTAGTTACATCAACAGCAGCAGGAAGATTAAGTCCTGTTATAGCTTCACCATTCAATGCAGGTAATATTCCACTAACTTTATCTACTGCAATATCATTAATTTTGCTAGATTCAATAACATTATCTAAAATCTTTGCAGATGATATAGTATTACTTTCTGGATAAACAACTTGACTGTCATTACCACTTAATACTACAACAGCTACACCCAGAGGAGGAGCAGATGTAAAAGTCAATATGTTTCCTAATAATGTAAAATCTTCACTTGGTGATTGAAAAATACCATCGTAATATACTTCAACATTATTTACACTGCCGGGAGTTGTTGATATGGTTAACGTAGTATTTACACCATCACCAACTATAGTATCAATAGTTTTTGCTTCGGTTAACACATTCCCTAAATTATTACCTATGAATGCCATGTTTAATTTCCTTTTTTTATTATATTTTACAGGATGATTTAGTATTGTTGTGCTGCTGGATGAAATCTTTTTATAGATAAATCACCATGTCCAGAACCAGTCGCAGTTGAGGAAAATGAAAATTTATGTATACTAGTAGACTCAGAAGTCCCATAACCTGCTGTAATACCAGCACTAGCAAAACCTTCTGTAGTAGAAGAATGACCTGCAACTCCCTGTTTAGCTACTACTAAGTCACCATGATCTAATACATCACTATCTGAAGCAAAAGAAAATCTTTCAATTACATTTGATGGCCCTGCACCTCCAGAAGTATAACCGTGAGTAGATGATGATTGTCCAGCTGCACCTGAATGGCCTGTTGTTAAAGATGCTATTAGTGATGAACTATCTCCATTTACTGAAAAACTGAATTTTTGTATATTAGATGCTCCACCAGAACCACCACTATTATAACCATGAGTTTCAGAAGATGTACCAGATGTGTCGTGCTTCTCCAAAATCATATTACCTATACCAACACAAGTATTGTCACTAGCAAAAACAAATTTATCAATTACAGCACTTCGTCCAGCAGCTCTATATCCACCACTATTATAACCAGCAGTTTCTGAAGAGTGACCAGCTGAATATCCTCTTGCATCAGTTAATGCAGAGCCAGGAAGTCCAGCGTTCTCATTATTCGATGCATGACTAAATTTATCAATTCGATTAGACCACTGAGTCAAACTCCATACCCCACCAGAAGTATAACCATGTGTAGATGAAGAATGTCCAGTACACATAGCTCTACCCAAGATGGTAGAGTGTTCTGAGGTAAGATTACCTTTGTCTATTGAAATAACATTTGAAGCAAAACTGAATTTATCAATTCGATCTGTATCGGCCTGTCCAGTTGCATTACCACCACCAGTAATATGTCCAGCAATAGTACCAGTATAACTCCAAGGAGCAACATAAACAACATCACCAGTACCAGTACCCACATTAATCCAAATATTTTGATCAGTAGTAGCATCAGTCAAAACAAACATATTACCAGTTGTAGTATTTACCCAAACCGTACCTAATGTTTTATTTGATGTAACTGTAGGATTACTAACATTGCTTTCTAATGGTGCATTTGGAAGATTCTTGTTTGTTAATGCGGAACCATCCATTGCTGGTAATGGGCCTGTCAATTTACTAGCATCTAAACCAATAATTTTTGAATTCGTAATAGCATTATCTGCAAAACTTTCACCTACTACTGATTTATCATTAACTCTATCTTTAAAAGAATCTGCTTTTGTTACTGCTATAATTTTAATACCAGCAGCAGGAGTACTAGTAAATGTTACAGTCGAACCATTTATTAAAGTATAATCAACATCTGGTACTTGTGCTACACCCTGATAGTAAACAGAAACATCTATAACTGATTCAATATTACTTTGAGATAATTCTAATGTATTAGTTACACCATCACCAACCATACTATCAACAGTTATATTTACAGTTGATACACTTTTTAATCCTTTACCTATATATGACATTTATTTTTTTCCTATATCATTAGCAGTTTTTAGTATTTATGGCACATGGATTTTACCCCATGTGCCACTTATATTATACTATCCCAGAGCAATAGCCATTGTTACAGCAGTTGCAGTTGCTTCAGCAGCAGATACTCCACCACTTCCACCACCAGCTGCACTAGCTGCCCATGATGGAACACCGGCAGAGACTGTTAGTACTTGGTCATTTGCACCAGCACCCAATCTAATATAGTTAGTTCCGTCATAGTAGAGGATATCACCACTAACATCACTACCCATTGCAATCTTAGTTCCATCGACAGCATTATTTTCAATCTTAGCTGTTTTAACTGCGTTATCAGCAAGTTCAGCAAAAGTAATTGCATTGTTAGCAATATCTTCTGCAACGATAACATCAAGTCCCAACATATCAGATGTAATTGAACCAGTAGGAATTGTAATATTAGAAACTGTACCAGTAACATCACCACCAACTGCTGTACCACCGACATTACTAGAATCTACAGCCCATGAAGGAAGTCCACTTGCAAGTGTCAATACCTCACCGTCTGCACCCTTTGCCAATCGTACATAATTTGTACCATCGTAATAAAGTGTATCACCAGCAGCATCAGAACCCATTTGCAAATGTGTACCATTGACTGCGTTTGCTGCGATAGTCTGTGCAACAATAATTCCTGCACCAAGTTTCGGAGCTGTTACTGCACCATCAGCAATTTTAATAGTTGTAATTGCATCAGTAGCAATCTTAGAATTTGTTACAGACAAATTATTAATTTTAAGATTTGTTACTGCATTATTTCCCAAATCATCACTAGTGATAGTACCATTAACAATATGATCAGACAAAATTGAATTGTCAGCAATTTTTGTTTGTGATACTGCACCTGTAGCAATTTTTGCTTCAGTAACACTAATGTTTCTAATATGATCAGTTGTAACTGCACGTTCAGAATCAACAGTAGCATGATCACGCAACTTATCAGCTGAAACAGAATCAACTGCAAGTTTAGCATTTTCAATACTCAAGTCTACTATATTTTCACTTTGTACTGCATCGTCAGCAAGTTTAGCATTTGTTACTGCATCTGCTGCGAGTTCAGCATTACCTACTGAGAGTGCAACGATTTGAGCATTAGATGCCACACCAGATAAATCACCACCCATTGCTGGATCGGAAGAAACATTAATAAATTCCAATTCCCCAGAAGCATTTCTTGAAAGAACCTGTCCGGTTGTACCAGCACCATTTGGAGTTTTAAGAATTGTAATATCAACTACATTTGGATTTAGAAGTGGAAGAGTGATTGTACCAGTTACATGAGAACCAGCTGTATCACCGAGAGGTGATGTTGGTGAAAAAGGATCAGATGAATCATCACCATCTGCACCCCATTCAAGAGGAGTACCTGGCGTATCAGATGATTTTAGAACATGACCATCAGTACCTTTAGCAAGTCTTACCCAATCAGTTCCATTATGATACATAATGTCGCCAGCTGCTTCATTCGCAAGTGAAATCTTAGTTCCATCAACAGCATCAACCTGAATCTTGGATGCTGCTACTGCATTATCTTGAAGTTCAGAAACAGTAATTGCATTTGCCGCAATATCATCTGCAACGATAACATCAAATGCAATCTTTGCTGATGTGATTGAATTATCTTCAATTTGAAGAGTACCAACTGCAGCAGGTGCAAGTTTAGCTCTTGTTACTGAACCATCATAAATAACACTACCTGCTCCACCTTCACCATCACTTACTAGATCTTGCTGTCTGATAGTAACAGATTGCAATTCAGCATCTGACAGAACATTCGGAAGAATCTTAAAACATCTTAGATGTCCACTTGTCTGAGGAAGTCCTCTACCATGAAAGAATTTAATAGTATAGTTACTAGTATTAACATTCATAGGAAGAGTACTAATTGCAACTGGAAATGGTGGATTTACTGCTAGTACAGTATTATGTGAAGCATGAAATCGAGCTGGGCCGAATGTTACAGCAGTTTTAAAAGTTTCTTTATTAATTATGGTAAAACCAGTAACTTCAAGATCATTTGGAAGTTGTGAAGCACCACCAGCATTTATAGATACCTTTCCATCATTATAATATGTAATACTATTATCTTCTGCTACACCACCCATTGTGCTACCACTATCCATGTAATGAAATACTGGTGAAGTTGGACCACCGTATGTTGCAGCTTCTACTAGAATTGTAGCACCAACCGTCCAGTTAAAATCTGACGTAGTTGCCATTACAGAAGCAACATCTGCTTCTCTTGTTACTGTGGCATCTGTAGTTTGAATATATGATGTTGAATAAGGAAGTTCTTCAACCTGCATACCCCAAACAAAAATACCATCTTGATTAACTAATGTACAATTATTAAAAACTGCATCAACATTTCTTGCAATAAGATAAATCTCTGGATTAGTATTTGCGTCTGCTGTAAATGTTACTTCACAACGATACCATCCATTAGGATAAGCTACCATTCGTGAAGCACCAACTATTGCTCCTCCGAAATTTCCAACTGTACCTGTACTTAAATTAAACGTTTGTGCAAATCTAGCATTTGAGAGCAAGCCTGTTGAAATTTCTAAAAAATCAATTGAATCCTTTTTAGCATAAACAGAAACCGTATATGTTGAACCAGATGTCCAAGTATGTGCTTGAGCAACAGCACATTTACCAGCACCATTAGCATTAGATCGAAGAGCATCTGCTTTCATAGAAGCCATCATGCTACCAGTAGGAGACATTGTTGCATTTGCAGAAATTGTACCAAGATCTTGAACTGCCCATGTAGTTGTAAAATCTTGTGATTGAAGAACCGTATTTGTTGATGATTCTTCTAACAACCAACCTACAATCTTACCAACATCACTTGGATTATAATCTAATCTCAATTTATCAATGGGTGCAGTTTCTATATTACCGATGTTGTTTACAAATGTAGCTACACTGTTTCGTGCAAACGTCATTTCATTCGGCTGTTGTGTACTGGCATTAAAACCTAAAGTATTCTTTACTATTGACATATTATGTAATCCTTATATTTGAAAATTTATTGAAGTATTCTACTGTGTTATTTTTAATGATGTTGTTTATACCTGATGTCCACATGAAGCATAATGTGCTACTGCCAAATTTCCAACATTTGTAGATGTTATTGCATTACCACTAGCAAACTGATATCTTTCTATAATACTAGTGTTGCCGCTAGCAGTGCCACCAGCAGCCGTATAACCATGTGTAGTTGAAGATGCAGGTGCTGCTTGTGCTCTTGCTGTATGCAGATCACCAACATCGGTTATTGTAACTGAACTTGCAAATGCAAAACAATCAACTATATTTGTTACACCACCCGTACTAGGTATACCACCAGCAACATAACCGTATGTTGTAGTTTGATGTCCAACTGCGGTTCGTCTTAATCCACTCAATGAACCTATGACACCCTGAGCAGTATCAGAACTAAAAGTCATACTCTCTATATCGTTTTGATATGTAGCAGAAATTCGTCCACCAGCAAAATAACCAGTTGTGGGACTACTAACACCAGCAAGTCCAGTTCTAAGTGCAGATAAAGTTGCAACATTAGCTGAGTTACCATCCACTGAAAAGGAATACTTTTCTATTTGATTACTATCCCCACCACCATTACCACCTATATATCCATGAGTTTCTGATTGAACACCACTCCGCTCATTACCACCTATTACACAATCGCCAACACCCGTTGCATTAGCATTTGAAGCAAAAGTAAATTTATCTATTGTACGATCAAGTGCGTTAAGGGTATTATTATATCCTGCTACACAGTAACCATGTGTAAATGATGATGTTCCTGCTTCACCCGTATATCTTGTAACAGATAGTTGTCCGACAGTAACCGTACTTGTATTAGAGGAAAATGCATATTTTTGTATATTGCCTATATCAGGATAACTACCACCAGAGGTAAAACCAAATGATGAGCCAAATGCTCTTAATGGTGCTACATACTCAACACTATCTGTACCACTACCAACATTCAACCAAACATTTTGATCAGTAGTAGCATCTGTTAAAACAAACATTCCACCAGTTGTTGTATTTATCCAAACTGTACCTAATGTTTTATTTGATTCATTCGTAGGATCACTTGAATTCTTATCAAAAATTACCTGGCCTGCACCAAAATTAACTGCTGAAGCATTAAGAGCAGGATATGCAGAACCAGTAAGTTTACTAGCTTCAACATTAAGAATTTTTGCATTCGTGATAGCACCATCAACAATAGTTTCTGTTGTTACAGAATCATTCATTGGACTAGAAATAGTTTCACCACCATTAACCATAGCACAAACCCAAGAACCAACTGGGACTGCTTCACTAAAAGTTATCTGACTACCAGATAATGTATAATCAGTACCTGGCGTCTGTGCAACACCATCAAAATATACTGAAACATTACTAGCAGACATTGGTGTTTGTGATAAATTTAGTATTGTTGCTGCACCATCACCAGTAAGCATACTAAGTGTTCTTGCTGGTACTGAAGTACTCTTATGTACTTTTCCTATGTATCCCATTTGTTAATCCTTTTTTTTATTAGGTATCTAAATTTTTATCAGGTGTGTATGTCAATAACTTATCAGCATCTAATGAAAATCCTAAATAGTCTGCTTGTTGTGCTGCTGTTCCTTCATATCGGTTTGCAAAATCATCAACAAATGAATGAAGTAAAGAAGTGTTAGCAACATTAGTTGAAGCTTCTTGTTGCAGAAAATCTCTAATTTCTTTCAATGCACTTGTTACACTAACACCAACTTGCTCTAAGTATTCTTGATTACCACAACCAATAGCACCACGCTCTCTAACTTCCCGAACTGATTGTGTCATTGCACGTTTGATATGTGATTGTACTTGTGCTTTTTCAAACTCTTCTTCTGAAACATCACCGATGATTTCTTTAAGTTGGTCATGCATTGTTGCAAGTGTTTCAATTTCTTTTAATGCACCTTCAACTTTAACTAGAACTTCAGAAGATTGAGACTCCATTTTAGCAGTTTGAATCTCTAATAATTCCTTTTTAAGAGGATCTGTCTCTTCATCAAGTTTCTTCCTTTTCATCTTAATCTTTACTTGTGATTCCATATAACCAAATTTTGCTTCATTCAACGCCATTCGTTTATTTGCCATCTCTGCGGAGACTTGTCGTAATCTAGTCCAGTTATCAGCTTGAGAACAAGTCAAATGTTTCAACATAAATTGACTTCTTGATCTGTCCCATATACGCTCTGTATACTTAACCTTATTGATTGCAATTTCAGCATTCTGTAGATTCTGTACTAATGATTTATCGCCGTAAGATTGATATTTCTCAATAGATATATCACCAAATGTTTTTACTACCAAATCTTCGGATTCACGTTTTTCTTCACTCATATTTGCTCCTATAAAGAATAATTTAATAATTATGTATATTTATAATACTAAAACTATGAACTAACAAATATCCTAGCATTTCTATTTCCACTTCCATCTGGATTAATCGGAGCGGTAAGTTCTATGTTATCAATGTCTACTATGTCAATTGTGTAGTCCTGTGTCTTATCTCTATGTCTAAGTCCGCCTGCATTATAAATTACATTAAGTTTATCAACCTGAACAGCATTAGTTGTATTAGCAGCGTCAATCATTATTGCAGCTGCAAAGGTAGTACCCAAGGCAGGCCATGTTCCACCAAAAGGATTATCATTATTAAGATTAGATAATGACATACCATTTTCACCAATGTTAGCTCTTAAAGCTTCGGATAGAGCAATAGATGGATTATTTTTGTCAATGTTCTGAGGAAAAGTAGATGTGGCCACAGATCTTATCCAAACTTCACCTGTGCCACTTCCGTTATTATGATACCAATCCCCTTCTGTTCCACCATGTAAAGATGCTTCAGATGTAGCAATATTTCTTCTAGCTGCACCATTACGAGAAATGAAAAATGTACCACCAGTAAGAATATTTCCAAAAACATCATATGTTGGATTAGTACAAAATGCATAAAACGAATTAGAACCATTACCAGATCCACCAACAATACCAGTAATAGAAGTTATCTCGGTATAATCAGTAGTATCAAGAGAATCATTACCAGTTATAGCTATAATATATTCACCGGAAACATAAAGTTGTTGTTCAAAATTATATATTCTTGCATAATAATTATGATCACCATGTTCATGTGCTGAAATCATTCTATTATTATTCATTACAACAACAGCATGTGAGCTCACATCGCCACTGACTGAATAGGTAAGTGGATTTGATGGTGTAGTTTTAATTATTGAAGTATTACTTTCAATAAATGTACCATATATTACATCTGAAGCTGCTTCTCCAATTGGAACACCTGATCTATGATCACTCCATTGATAATATCCAGCTCTTAAAGTTTGATCATAAATAGCACCAGACATTGCACCCACACCAGCATTTGCTGTACCAGTTATAGCATCCAACCGTGTAGCCGGTCCAGATGTAATATTGGTATTACTATTAGCACCAGTAGAGAAATAATCACCAATAAAAATTGATCGATTTCCAAAAGGTGGGCCACCTGCTTTACCAAGAGATACACAAGCAGCTTGTACTCCAAGAACAGAATCACGCCAAAAATAAACAGCTGTTTTTTGATCAATAGCATCTATCCAATGTGTATAGTCTCCAGTACTTATTCTATTATTAGCACCAGTATTGGTAAGTAAAACATCATTACTATCTCTAAAGTGACCACCATTCGGTCGCATTTCGTTTCCTCTATTGTAACGAATGACTGGCACCGAATTGGTATTCTTATTAAAGTCTTCTATTGTACCATGTACACCATATGGGCGTCCATCATCTCTATAGTAAAGATAAAGAAAATCTCTTCTAGCATCACTAGATTCATGGTTAAACATTTGTAGTATTGGTTTATTTGGTGCTCCTGCTGAATTTGCAGCATATACAAAATTCTGGTCTCCGGGCGTTGAACTAAATCCGTCTGCCCCACCACCATCATTTGAAAACAATAACTTTTCAAGCCCATTCATTATGATAGTGCCGTTTGGCTCCATATAACCTATTTTCAACTTTGGCACAGGCCCTGAACCACCACCAGAAAAATTGATAGTTTCAGTCCACATTACAACAAAATGTTTAGTTGATAGAGGTTTAATTATCATATCTTTACAAGATGATGAAGATGAAACTTGGAAAAAGTTCGTGCCAGTTGGATCTAAAACAATAGTTTGTGGATTATTATTTGGATCAGTAATATTGGCAGAACCTACGCCAGGAATATGCATTCCGATTGCTCTACAATTACCACTACTATCCTTTCCAACTACAACAGCACCTCTATCAGATAAAAAACAAATATCACAATCAGATAGAAAACTTTCATTAAGAACAGGGAATCTTCCAGAACTTGTCGTAGACTGAAATATAAATTCTTGATTTGCTGTAATTCCTGAACCTTGTGTACTGTTTGGATCATGTTGTATTATTCTTAGAGACATTTGGGTAGATTGTCCTTGAAATGCATTACTACCAATTCTACTTACAAGTCTAATAGCTCTGTCATCATCTATTCTAACAAAAACGACTTTTCCATCTTCAATAACACTACCACCTACATCTCCTCCAAGTCCAAAAAACGGAACAATAGAATTACTAACACTACTAGATGGTGTAAAATTACCATCAATAAACTCACCTGATTCAAGTTTAAATCCGCCGGGTGTCATTGTATCGGTATTATCAAAATCTACTTCTATATCACAAAGTGCAGTTAATCCATTATTGAGAGTGCTTTTAATTCGAGCTACACCCGGCCCATTTAATTTAGTAATTTTATATCCAACCGCATCATTATAATCAGTACCAGTGAACGGAGAAGTATTTGCAAACGTAAAATTTATATCTTTACCAGTTATAGCAGCAGGTGTACAAGTTACTGATGCAGCACTAGCATAATTATATAAATTAAATCCTGCATCATTAGTAGTAATATCCCAATCACTACCTGAAGAAATATTTTGTGTAGCAGGATCAAGAAATTCTTCAAAAACTCTAACTACTGCTTTCCCGATGCCGGGAGCACTATTATCCAATGATACTGTTACCTTTTCTTCATCTAACCAGTTCGATTTATTAAGAAAACCAAGTTCACCACCACCAACTGTATTAAAGGGTGCAGTACCAAATAATTTACTAGCATCTAAACCAATAATTTTTGAATCGTCAATAGAGCCAGGTGAAATATTGTCTTGTGAAACAGTATTATTATTTAATGATGCAGCAGATGCTAAACCAGATAAATCACCACCCATTGTTGGATCAGAAACAACATCAATGAATTGTAAATTACCAGAACCATTTCTTGAAATTACTTGTCCAGTTGTTCCATCTGCAATATTGATTTGAGGAATACCAATACTATTATCAGCTATATTAGAACTACTGAGTTGACTTGCACCACTAAGTGCATTAGTTAGATCATCAAAAACTAAATTATTAGAATTATCTATTGATAAAAATTGTCCAGTTGTTCCACTAACATTTAATTGATTTAAAGAAATAGCATTATCAGGTATACCAGAAGAATCTACAGAAACATTTGACAAAGCACTCCCGTCAATAGCAGGAAGTGTAGCTGGAAAAGTTGAGGCAAGTAATGTTCCAGTAAGTTTATTTGCTTCTATACCAATTATCTTATCATTAGAAATACTATTAATTGCAATTCTATTTGCATTCACTTCTCCCGTTAAGGCACTCCCGTCAATAGCAGGAAGTGTAGCTGGAAATCTAT
>Ga0233439_10005749_pt1 | contig 11338 bp, 8 predicted proteins | sample SI_123_September_6_FD_182713 | JGI IMG/M metagenome (GOLD analysis project Ga0233439, IMG submission 182713) | Seawater microbial communities from Saanich Inlet, British Columbia, Canada - SI_123_September2016_100_MG | ecosystem: Environmental > Aquatic > Marine > Inlet | place: Canada: British... | reverse complement strand
GGTCTTTGACCTGCTCATCTACGACTTCCTCCAAAACTCCCATTTGGATTCCATCATCGCGCTCTACCGCTTCGCGCACCTTTTTACTGCCGCGAACATTCAATCTTTCGCCGATGCGCACTAATCCATCGCCACTGTTGATTGGCACTGCCTCTTGCGGACCCGACACAAACACCTGTTTCTCTATTTTTTTTCTATTGGGAACCACTCCCTTCAACCGATTAGACAAAGCCCGAATATGCTCCGGCGTGGTTCCACAACAGCCCCCAACGATTGACACACCAAAATCTTTAACAAATCGTTCTACGTAATCTGCCATGGCTTCCGGCTCAAGCTTGTAACAGGTTTTTCCATCTTCTGAGATCGGTTGCCCAGCGTTGGGCACGATGGAAATGGGCAAACTACAAATCCGACTCAGTTTTTCTACGGTCCTTTCCATTAACTCCGGGCCGGTATTGCAATTGATACCGAAAGCGGAAATGCCCATGCCTTCTACCGCAACCAGAGCCGCATGAATATCCGTGTTGAAAATCTGCATCTTGGAAAATCCATCCACAGTGACTTGAGCAATAATGGGAAGCCGGCTACCGGCCTCATCAAACGCCTTTTGGGCTCCAATCAACGAGGCTTTTAGCTCCAGAATATCCTGCTGGGTCTCGAACAAGAGAACGTCTGCCCCGCCTTCAATCAACCCACGTACTTGCCGGAAATTATTGTCAACAATCTGGTCCCAGGTGGCTTTATTGAGCGCGGCCTCTGTCTTGGAAAGAACATAATTGGAAGGACCGATGGAACCGGCAACAAATAACGGCCGACCATCGTAATCAGATTCTTTTTTATAGTTTTCGATCGCCTTTCTGGCAACCCGGCAACCTTCCACATTCAAATGATGGGTGATGGCTGAGTAATCCGATTTTTTTAGATCAAGAGATGGTGGTATCGCCTTAATATCCGTCAAATCGATTTGGGTGAAATCGAACTCTTTTAATCTCAACGGTGAGGCACCGAAGGTGTTGGTTTCGATCAAGTTGGCACCGGCGCGCAGATATTTCAGATGAATACCTTCCAGGTCATCAGGACGGGAAAATATCAGGAGATCGGTCAACATTTTAAATGCGGCACCCCCAAAAGCCGCATCGCTCAACTCCAGATTCTGAACCATGGTACCCATGGCTCCATCCAATATAAGAACCTGATTGCCTAATGCATCTTCAAATTTCAAAGCTGTTATTTTACCTCAATGTTCAGATTAATTTTCCCAACCAAATTAACGGGAAATCCAAATGGATTCAACGGGATAATATTATATACTGGTTTCAATCATCTCTAATGGACAGTGACGATAACTTAATCACAGCATATCAATCAAATATTTATTATGCGAAAAACCGGGTTCGCCATTATATTTCTCAGTTTGATCCTTTTCTCCCAGGCGTATTCCTCCCACGCCCTGGAACGGAACGCGCAAAAACTGGATTCTCTCAATCTTCCGCATGATGTCAGCATCCACCTATTCGCCAGAGAAGTACCTCGTGCCAGACATATGGCCTTTGACGATCAGGGAGCTTTATTCCTCAGCCAAGCCAAAGAGGGAAAAGTGGTGGCACTGCCCGACTCCGATAAAAATGGTGAAGCGGATAAAAAAGTACTCATCATTGAAAATCGCGATATCCCCCACGGCCTGGCTTTTATACAGCTGGAAGAGGGTTACTACCTTTATATAGCCGAAGAAACCCAGGTCATTCGCCTCAAACGACTCGCCAAACCTTTTAAGTATGGAAAACCGGAAACTATCATCGCTAACATTCCCGATGGCGGCCATTTCACCCGCACTTTAAAAATAAAAAATAACAAACTCTATCTTTCGGTCGGCTCATCCTGCAATGTTTGCATTGAAAAAGACCCATTGCGCGCGGCCATTTCACGGTTCAATCTGGATGGCTCCGGCAGAGAAATTTTCGCCCAGGGGTTACGCAACTCCGTGGGCATCGAGTTTTCTCCTTACACCGGCGAATTATGGGGCGTCAATAATGGGCGTGACCGACTGGGAGATGATCACCCGCGGGAAGAATTGAATATCATCAAACAGGGAAAACATTATGGCTGGCCCTATTGTTACGAATCAAAATTTTTCGATGAAGATTTCGGAAGGAGTTTCGATTGTACAAAAACCGAAATCCCCGCCTACACGTTTACCGCCCATATGGCGCCCCTGGGCCTTGCTTTCTACCAGAAAGGAACTTTGCCCAAACAATACAACCACAGCGTATTCATCGCTTTTCATGGTTCTTGGAACCGGTCTGTTCCCGCAGGGTACAAAGTAGTGCGACTGAAACTGGACGCGAAAGGTAATATCCTTTCCCACGAAGACTTTATAAGCGGCTGGCTAAGAAAAAGCGGCGCACCGGATGGGCGACCCGTTGATATTGAACAGTCCCCTGAGGGCGACCTCTACCTTTCCGATGATTACCTGGGAGTGGTGTACCGCATCACCAAAAAAAAGCACACTTCAAACGAATCAGCGGTAAACAATTAGGTCACAGTATCTGTCGACTGAGCGGATTTGAAACCAAAAACTCGTTCCATAAATGGAGGACGGTCTTTTGCGCATCGAAAGCCCACATCCTTTCTACGGGCCATTGGGTTGAGGTGCTCACGGTAAGAAGCACGGGCTTTAAGAGAAACCACCTTTAAAAAATCTTTTTTGTTGAAATGGCCCACGCCCATATAAGATAGGCCCCGCACCACAATCTCCTTCTTTTCATAGGCTGGAGTCTTAAATGTGTTGGCAGGATAAGCTTGATAATATTCCCAAACCCATTCCCAGGCATTGCCAACCAAATCCTGAACTCCATAAGGACTGGCACTTTTGGGAAAACTTCCTACCGGTTTCAAGCCCTGACCGATTTTTGTTCGCGGAGAAAGGCTGAGGTTCGCCAGCCCCGGTATGAAGTCGTCTCCCCAGGGGTAGATGAATCCGGCCCGACCCCTTGCGGCTTTTTCCCATTCCGCCTCGTTGGGCAATCGTTTTCCGGCCCATTTTGCGTAAGCACTGGCATCAAAATAATTCACTGTCGTCACAGGATGGTGACCTTGCCCTTCTGGAAACTTCTGACCCTTCCAATACCTGGGGGGTTTACGGTCCGTTGCCTGGCAAAAAATATAATATTGCAGATTTGTCACCTCGTAGCGGTCGATATAGTAATCGGGAATATCAATGCGCCTCTCAGGAGACTCATCAGCAAACCAGGGTTTATTGAGACCCAAGGCGAGCGCGTGTTTTTCCTCATCTATCTGGTTGGTTCCAATGGTAAACTCTCCCGAAGGAATCAACACCATGCCTTCAGGAATTTTTTCCATACAACCGGAAAGAATCATCCCCAAGGTAAAACTCAATAATATTTTTTGGATCGATTGCATGAAACTTTCTGATGTCTCCGAAATCCCGTTAAAAGACATTGATGGTGATGACCGGTTGACGGATTTCTCGATGGACGGTTGTCCGGAAAAGTTAACGGACTCTGTCAAAGTTATCGGCATTCGGCATCCCATTTCCGTTTGCCCTTCCGGGAATCTTTACGCCATAGTCAGCGGGCATAAACGTTTCCAGGCGGCACCACGATCGGGCTTAACCCGAATACCCGCATTCATCATACCCGAAATCGACAATGCGTCACGATTGAACATCAACCTGAACGAAAATTTTGGGCAACGACATTATAGTGATATCGAAAAAGGCGATATCCTTAACAAGCTCAAGGATGCAGGGATTTCTGATGAAACTATTATTGAAGATTATATGCCTTTACTGGAACTTGAACGCAGTAAAAAAATATTTCAGGATTTATCCTCCGCTAAAGTCTTGAGCCCTAAATTAAAAAAACTCCTGCACCGTGCCAGAGTGCCCGTTAAAACATTTAGCACATTTTACAAATGGGATGACTTCACATCTGCGGAAATAATATTTTCCGCTCTCAAACCCGGAGTCAACAAGTGGAGAGAACTGCTGGATTTACTCGATGAAGTTTCGGCAAGAGAAAATACTACCCCCGAACAAATTTTATCTCAGGACGAAATCAAGAACAGCCTGGCAACCACCGAGCTAAATCCCTCACAACAGTATGACCGCATCCACCAGTATCTTTATAACCAGCGTTATCCGGTATTATCTGAAATGAAAAAACAGATGGCGCGGGCATTGGATGAAATGGATTTGGATGACAAGACCCGCCTCAAATTTCAGGAAACCTTTGAGAGCGATGAATTGAAACTGGAGCTAAAATTCCACAGCGAAAAAGAATTATCCCGCCAGGTAGAAAAAATTTTCAAGGCCCTGCAATCCGGCTCAGTGGAAAAGTTGATCAAAATATTTACCCACTAGCGTGGGAGACAAAATAAAAGGAATTAGAGGTGAGTATTATCAAGAGTTGGTTAATCAAGGTTATGCTGAAAATTTTTGTCAAACTTTCATTTTTAAAAGAAGGAAGAATTAGTTTGTGAGTACCTGCGGCATCATAAAAACGAAAGGGGGGAATTTTTCTCCGGATTCGGGATGCCGCACCGTGCGTTTGAGCACAAAATCGAATAATAACGGATTGTATCCATAAACCAGATTTAACGCCTGTCTCTCCTCTTCCGTTATCAAACCAGCATTGACCAGGGTTGTTGTCTGGATCACCGCATTCAACGCCGGTAAAGGATAGTCACTGCCATTGACCAGCCGAGAGTGCCATTCCTTTTTAGCCAACAGGGTTTGCAAGGGACCGTCAAACCGGTTGTTCTGGGTCAAGCCGGAAATCTCGCCAAACAAGAATCCCTCATAACGTTTTTCTTCCATCATCCGCATGAACAGGTCAAAGTTGTGCACCTCCCCGTTTGAAGGGGTATCCAGGTCCAGATTGGTACCGCGACTGGCGCAGTGAGCCATGACGATTTTTACCCCCTGATCCAAAGGCCGTCTTAGCAGTAATGGATTACCCAGCTTTTCAAATTCGCCGGTATGCACTGCTCCCTCACCCCCCACATGCACAAGGATCACCATATTCAATTCTTTCACTTTTGAATAATAAGGGTCCAGCCTTGGATCAGACGGGTCTATCCCCATTGCGTTGGGAAGCCATTTGATAAACCGTGCTCCTTTTTTATTCCACTCCTCTAGCTTTTGCAGGGAGTCCTTGCGATAAGGATGAATCGAAATCATGGGAGTAAAAATTTTGGGATATTTTTTGACCAGCGAAGAAATATATTTATTCGGGATATAAAACTCTGTGCGTTCCAAATCTTCTTTTCCGTTTTTACTATAATGTTTGTCGAATCCCAGGATCATGAAACGTCCTTTTTCCGGCAAGTTTTCTATAAGTTCTAGCAACCGGGCAATGTACTGCCGATCCGCTTTTTCATCTTGATAAATCCCTGATGCGTTTTTAAAAACCCGGAATCGGAAATAGCGCATTGGATTGGCAGGATTCTGCATGGCCGGGTTGACCCAAATTCCAGAATTGGAATTACCCAAACCCAGAATATGAGTGTGGAAATCTATCAGCCGGGAAGGATCGATATCGGCATAAGATTTTGCAATCAGATTTTTGGCAAACGAGGTGAGCTGGCCTTGCAAAGCTTCTGGAGGACCCTTAATATCTCCGCCCAGCTTGGAGTACAAAGGGGAACAGGAAGTTATAAGGAAAACGAAAATAAAAAGAAGGAAAAAAGAATTTAATTTTCTAACCATGTTTTCGAGATTTTATTTTTCATGAACGCCTCCGATAAACCCACCCCAGGTTATAAATCACCCCAGCCCCTCTTTATGAACGAGGGAGCAAAATCCAACCCTCCCTCAATCCCTCCCTATGAAGGGAGGGACAATAAAACTAACCCCCCTTATACCCCTTCGGGGCATGAAGGCAAATGAAGAGACATAACATCAGGGGGGAAGCTAATTGAAAGTTCCTATTCAGCCGAGAAGAAATTCGCCACCAAAAAACTATATTGCTCATCGGCCCCACGCCTAGTGGTAGTTTTTGCTGGGAGTGATGACTTTCTTAAATTCATCCGGGCTGGTTTTATATTTTTTGTAGAGGGCTTGAAGGTTTGCCCGGCATTTGGCTAATTCTTTCATCATTTTGTTATCGACTAAAAATCGCTGGACAATGATGCAGTGGGTGATTGCCTTGTCCCCCTTCAAGATTGCGTCATAAGCCTGGCTGAGTTGTTCATGGCCCTGGATATGCTCGGGATTGAAATAAACCACTTCGCGTAACTGGTCGATCAGTTCACCCGGTTTGGCATCGACTCCCAAGTCCATACTCAGTTGAAAGAGGTTATCAGCCAGGGTATCGTTAGCCAATTCATTATCCGGACTCAACTCCACCGCTTTTCTCAGAGGTTCTTCCGCAGGTTTGTAACGTTTGAGTTTTACCAGGGATACGCCGAGCCGGAAATAACCTTCCGCCGCATATTTAGGACTTTGCTTGATGGATAAACGTAAAGGCTGAACCGCTTCCTTGTATTTCTTCAATTTAAAATAAAGCATTCCCAACCTCAGGTTGGGCATTGCGGCAGAAGGGTCTACGGAGATCGCCTCGTTATAATGCTTGATGGCTTTTTTAATGTCCTTCAGCTTGGTATACACTTCGCCGAAGCGGTAATGGGCTTCCACTGTCAGGTTTTTGTCCAGCTTCAAAGCTTCCTTGATCTTAGCCAGGGCCTCTTTATATCGGCCCCATTCAGTAAAACAAATTCCCATTGAAAGATGAGCAGGACCAAAATTAGGAATGATTTTCACCGCCTCATGAAAATGGTGCTCGGCCTGCTTCTGATTTTTAATTCTTCCAAAAGCCGTCGAAAGGTTGCTGTGAGCCTGGCAAAGGGTTTTTTTAACCACTTCGCTTTCAGGATCAAGGCGTCGGGCCTCCTCCAGAGTCTCAAGGGCGGCTTCATCCCGCCCCATTTCCATTTGCGCCCGCCCCAACTGCAAACGGGCACTTTTTTGATTGGGTTCCAAATTTACCAATTCCCGTAATGGAGGGATGGCGTCCCCAAAGCGGTGCATTTCTATAAACACTTCCCCCAAACTGTAGAGAGCCTTAATGTCCTTGGGATTTTTCTGGATCCTTCCCTTCAGGGTTTCTGCAAGAATTTTTAGTTCGGAGGGAGAACGTGTGGGAACCTCTTCCGCCGCTGGACTTTTCTCTCCCCTACGGATGAACTTGTCCAAAAGCGGAATAATGACTTCTTTAAAACGGGTCAACTGTCCGTTTAGTTTTTCTGTTAAAAGCGATAATAATTTTTTCATGATTGTTATTTAATACAGGGAGCACCGGCGAGCCGCCGGTAGCAATGGGACCGAGTTAACCTGCCATCAAAATTGTTGAGGCTTGACGGGTAATTGTACTCTTTCTACCCCTTTGGAGCATGAAATTTAAGGAGGGATTATTTCCTGAATTTTTTGATGAGGTCTTTTACTGTCCCGATCACCCGCTCAACATCTTCGGGAGACATTTTTGGATACAAAGGCAGGCTGATGACCCGCTCGGAATAATTGGACGCGACCGGGAAATCCTGAGGCTTGGTGTTAAAGTTTTTCACATAATAAGGTTGCAGGTGCAAAGCTATATAATGCAGAGCCACCCCTATACCCGCAGACTGAATCGCATCCAGAAATCCATCGCGGTCTATGGTCAACCGGTCCAGATTAAGGGCGATCACATAAATATGATGGGCATGAGTGGCATAGTCTTTAACGACCGGAGTTTCGATTTCTGGCACTTCCGCAAAAGCATGATCATACATGGCCACATACTTTTTGCGTAAGGTCATGAACTGCTCGACTTTTTTAATCTGGTGCAATCCAATGGAGGCGTTGAGGTCGGGCATATTGCATTTATGCCCGGCCAGAGTTTGTTCCCAATGGGAAAATCCGCTCTTGCCGTAGCGTTTCCAGGCATCACGGCTGATCCCCTGCAGGCGCATGACGCGGAAGGTCTCGGCAAGGGCATCATCGTTGGTTACCAGCATGCCGCCTTCCCCAGTGGTAATATTTTTATTGGCGTAAAAACTAAAAGCGGTGGCGTTACCGAGGTTGCCGATTTTTTTCCCTTTATATTTGGTTTCCAATGCGTGGGCCGCATCTTCGATTATGAGTAGCTTGTGTCGGTCTGCCAATTCCTGGATAGGGGTCATGTCACAAGGATGGCCCGCAAAATGAACAGGAATAATGGCTCGGGTACGAGGGGTGATTTTTTCTTCAATCTTTCGAGGATCAATAGTGAGCGTGCCCGGTTCGATATCGGCAAAAACCGGCTTCAACCTCTGCAACAGTATTACGTTGGCGGTAGCGGGAAAGGTCATCGGGCTGGTGATCACCTCATCCCCATCAGCAAAATTTTGTACCGTAAGCGCCAGATTCAACCCAGCCGTACAGGAATTCAAAGCGATCGCGTGCTTGCAACCTATATATTCCTTAAACAGCTCTTCGAATTTTTGGGTTTTGGGACCCGTAGTTAGCCACCCTGAATTCAGGGTGTCTTCAACTTCCCGGTGTTCCTCTTCCCCCAACCATGATTTATGAAACGGCAGGTCAACACTCATAATGGGATTTAATGCTTTCCGTTCAGGGCATGACGCTCAGGATCAGGATCTGCCAGCAAGCTGGCCGGATCGATTTGGACATATTCCTTCTTTTCCCATGCATCATTATTGTTTGGGATAAAATACAGGGTTTTCATTCCACCACTTATCGCAGATTTGTCGATCAATACCGTTATCACCCATTTTCCATCCACCTTTTCCCAATAGTCCACATAGGGACGGGCCATATCAAATGAAATATCCCCTCTTATCAATACTGGGTTTAGGCGCTCTCTACCCTTGAGTACAATTTCCACCATGGCGTATTTTCCATCTTCACTAATAGAGATTCGATCCAGAGAATAACGCTTTACCTCAATAAAAGGATTCAAAAACCATCTGTAACGAAAGGGTCGCGGAAAACCGAGGGCGTCCCTTTTTCTGGGGTTCTTTTTAATGAAATCCAGATTGGGGATCATCCCCCCCGAAATATGAGCCATGGAGCCATCTCGGTAACCCGTCACCACTCGGCCCTCGAAATATAAAAACTCTTCTAGCGAGATTTTTTCTTTATAGGTAGGATGCTGAAACTCATAAGTTCCCTCCAAATCATTTTTCAAACGTTTATGGAAAAGCTTATCTTCCAATTTTGCCAATTTTTTGGCTTCGTTTAAAAACTCATCGGACACCTGGGCCCAGCTTTTTCCGGGAACAAAAACCCAGCTCAGCAAAAACATTCCACTTAAAAAATAACCTGTTATTTTTGGGATACCGCGCATTATTTCAACCCTCCTGAGTCATATAGGGAACTGACTTCCCAGACTATAATCGACATTATACATGCTGTCTTAACGGCAAAGTCTAAAAATTAGTTTAGCTGTTTACGGTCCTCAATTTTTCGGCCAGAGGAAGGGTGATTCCCGGCAAGGCTGTCAATTCCTCCAAAGATGCGTTGCGGATATTTTCCAGACTGCCAAATTGCTTCAAAAGTAGTAATCGTCGTTTTTTCCCAATTCCTGAAATATTTTCCAGCGGAGAACTCAAAGCCTCTTTTCCCCGTAATCGGCGATGATAGGAAATTGCAAACCGGTGTGCCTCATCACGAATGCGTTGCATGAGAAATCTGGAAGGAGAGTTCTCGTTAAATAGCACGGGGTCTTTTTTATGCAGCAAATAAACCTCATCCGTTTCCAGATTATTACGATATTTTCCTTTGGCAATGCAGGCCAGATCGACCAGATCGAGAAGCCCCAATGCCTCAAAAACTTCCCGTCCTGAATTCAAATGGCCTTTGCCTCCATCAATGAGCACCAAATTGGGCAGAGGACTTCCTTCATCTAAAAGGCGACGGTAACGGCGGGTCATCACTTCTCTAAGCATGGCATAATCGTCAATGCCTTTTACGGTGGCGATTTTATAGCGGCGATATTTTGATTTTTCTGCCAATGCGCTCTCAAATACCACCATGGAGCCCACTGCATGGCTTCCCGAAATATTGGACAAGTCGAATCCCTCAATCACTTCAGGAAAGTGCTTGAGTCCCAGAGCCGTCTGCAATTCTTCCAGCGAGCGGGTACCGACATCTCCTTTGTCGCGCTCCATTCTCATAGCGAAACGAGCGTTCTCTTCCGCCATTTTCACCAAATCACGTTTTTTACCGATCACAGGTATTTCCAGCCTCACCCGCGTCCCCTTTTTTTCGGACAGCCAATCAGCGATCAAATCAGAATCTTCAACAGGGTGAGGTAACAATATTTCCGCAGGCAGGACCACCTCTTCCGCATAGTATTGTTTGAGAAAAGAGGACAAGGTTTCATCCTCTTCCATCTGGTTGAGAGATTTCAGCTTGAATATTTTTTCACTCAGCATTTTTCCGGAACGGATGATCAGAACCTGGGCCATGGCCTGATCTTTTTCTGAACAATAGGCGATGACATCCTGATCTTGCAGAGAAGTTGAAACAATTTTCTGTTTATCCAGCACCGTTTGCACCGCCTGGATTTTATCTCTGAATATTGCGGCCTCTTCGTAACGCCTCTCTGCCGATGCCGAATCCATCCCCGCCTTCAAATTTTTCAGGAGCGTTGTGTTTTTCCCTTTAAGAAACCACTCGACATTTTCCACCACTTTTTTATATTCATCAGGGGAAACTTGCCCAGCACAGGGGGCCAGGCACCGCCCCATTTGGTGATTGAGGCAGGGACGACGCTGGGCATTGCCGTCCAGTTTGTCTTTGCTCTGACGAAGCGGGAAAATTTTGTAAATCAAGCGAATCGTTTCCCGGACTTCCTTAACCATGGTGTAAGGGCCGAAATAAGTCGCCCCGTCTTTTCGGACCCGACGCACCACCTCCAACCGGGGATATAACTCCTGAGTGGTCAAACGTAAATACGGATAATGCTTGTCATCCTTGAGCAGGACATTGTAGCGAGGTTGATGTTTCTTGATGAAGTTGCTTTCCAGAATCAGTGCTTCCGCTTCTGTTTTTGTAGTCAGGAACTTGATATCCCGGACTTTGTTCAGAAACATCCTTGTCCTGGGGTGAAGAGTCCGCGAACTCTGGAAATAGGAACGCACCCTGTTTCTCAGGATTTTTGCCTTGCCGATATAAAGAATTTCCGACCTGGAATCCTTCATGATATAAATTCCGGGTAACTTGGGAATATTCTCTATAATATCTTTGATATTTTTTTCCAGGGGGGACCTCCTTATGCCAACAGCTCAATATCTTAAAAATATACTCCGATTTAGATGAAGACCGAAAACAAAAATC
>Ga0233439_10005748_pt1 | contig 11340 bp, 13 predicted proteins | sample SI_123_September_6_FD_182713 | JGI IMG/M metagenome (GOLD analysis project Ga0233439, IMG submission 182713) | Seawater microbial communities from Saanich Inlet, British Columbia, Canada - SI_123_September2016_100_MG | ecosystem: Environmental > Aquatic > Marine > Inlet | place: Canada: British... | reverse complement strand
CAGCAGCTGATCTAGGAATATTATTTCATAAAAAATATGAAACAAGCATAGATTTTGAAAAAGACAGCTCGGTGGTTTCTGCAGATCCAAAAATTGTTGATTCCGATCTAAGAGAAATTTATCAATTATCATATAATGAGGCAAGACTTGCAGGGATGTTTGGAATGAAAATTTTAGATCCAATTGCAATTAAAGAAATTGTAGAAAATGGTGTGGATATACCAATTACTATTACAAATATGAAATCTCCAGAAAAAATAACTACTATTAAAAGAAATTTGGAAGAGCAAAAAGGACATCCAATAAAAATAGTTACAGGGAAAGAAAATTGTGCTATTTTTAGAATTGAGACAAGTGCTATTCAAAAATTATTAACATCTTTAGAAAAAGACAAACATTATAGTGAATTTATCATCCTATCGCCATTTACAAAAGATGGAATTGAATTTTCAAGAATATTATTTTTAGATGGAGAATATGTGAAAAGAAATGAAAAATATCTTTTAGCGTTTGATTCACTTGCCACTATTACATACAACAGAGGTGTCATTACATTAATCGGAGATGAAATGTGGAGAGTTCAACAAGTAGTATCTAGAACTAGTGCAAAGATTGGGGAATCTGGACTAAACATATTGAACATGGATGCACAAGAAGAAACATCACGAATAGTTATTGTTGTAGAAGATACACATGATAATATTGCAAAAGCCATCAAAGCAATTCATCAAGAAATTTCTAACATAAATTTTGAATAATGTAAAGTGGCGTTACGGGCTTTCACCTGTAAACCGCCATCATGGGTTTATTCTTGGACCTTTATCTAGAGTTAGTCCGGCGTTACCCAAAACACGCGATACTATAGGTTGAAATTTCTAGTATTTAGACCTGATCTATATAGATCTGTTCACATACGCTCAGCTACATACCAAAGAACGATACCAATACCTAACAAGGCATACCACTTGTAGTTCTTCTTATTCATGAAAATATTTACCGAGCCTAAATCTTTGTTAGTGGTTAATCTAATTTTTCTCATTTCAAATGCCTGACCAACCAAGCCTATTACAAGTAAAATTATTCCAGCAAAGCCCAAAGTCCATTCCATGGTAGAATTTACGACTAGTCAGATATGTAGTTTAAGATTGTTCAAAATTAGCGAGAAAAATAATTCTTTAAATTGGTATAGATTTTTTGCTCTCTTATGAAAGAGATTGGTAAAATATGGATGAATGGAAAATTGGTACCATTCAAAGATGCCAAAGTTCACGTTTTAACTCACGCATTACACTATTCAACATCAATTTTTGAAGGAATTAGATGTTATAACACTCCAAATGGATCTGCAATTTTCAGATTGCCAGAACATGTTGATAGATTTTTCAAATCTGCAAAATTATATTCAATGAAAATGCAATTCTCAAAAAAAGTAATTTCAGATGCAATTGTAAAAACAGTTCAAGCAGGAGGACTCAAAGAATCATACATTAGACCACTAGCATATTATGGGTATGGAACAATGGGGTTAACTCCTACTACAAACAAAGTAGATGTTTCAATTGCTTGTTGGGAATGGAAGATGGGGGAATCAAAAGCAGGTAAATTTTCTGGAGCAAAATGTAAAGTATCTAGTTGGACCAAAATAGATTCAAGATCTCAGCCAATGCAAGCAAAAGCTGCATCAAACTATGCAAATGCCGCACTTGCAAGAATGGAAGCATTAGAAAATGGATATGATGAAGCAATCATGTTAAACTATCATGGTAAAGTTGCAGAAGGTAGTGCTGAAAATATTTTCATAATTAAAGATGATATTATTCAAACTCCTCCACTTTCAGCTGGAGGATTAGAGGGAATTACTAGAGATGCCATTATTCAGATTATTGAAGATAATGGAGGATTTGTAATTGAACGAGATTTGGAACGAGATGATCTTTACAATGCAGATGAAATTTTCATGACAGGTACTGCAGCTGAAGTAAAATCAGTAACTCAGATAGACAAAGTAAAAATTGGAAATGGAAAGATGGGCAACATCACCAAAGCACTACAAAAATCATTTACTGATGTAGTCATGGGTAAAGATGAGAGATTTTTGCCTTGGTTGACATTTATCTAAATTCCATGAAGTTTTTTACCCCCAATAAGGACTAGAAATTATGGATTCGTGCTCTCCAGGAGAAACTCAGGAAATTTGCTGGTTTTGTAGAAAAGGTCGGCATGATGATTGTATGAAAGAAATTCCTACACAAGGAAAATCAGATGGACCTCATGATTGTACATTTGATACAAAGCTTATTCCTTGCAAATGTCAGCACTAAACAACTAGTATCAAATACAGCTTTGTTTAAAAAATACCATGAGTTACAATGAAGAATTTTGGAATAAATATTCAGACGAGAACGAATCAAGGTATAATGAAGAATTTGCAAAATTTGTTCGAGATTTAGCTATATCATTACGTTGTTCAAGTATTTTAGAGATTGGTTGCGGTACAGGAATTGATTTGAGACTATTTCCAGAAACAATTCAATTTGGAGGAATTGATCTAAATGATCATGCATTAGATATTGCAAAAGAAAAAGTACCAAATGGGAATTTCAAAAATGGTACTATAACTAATTTGCCTTTTGAGGATTCATCAGTAGATTTTGTATTCACTCATGGATTAATGAATTATCTAGAGAATGATACATTAGAGAAAGGAATTGCAGAAATGTTTAGAGTTTCTAAAAGATGGATTATGAATTGTGAAAAATTTGAAAAAACAGAAAAACAAATTGATGAGAATCAAAGATTCCGCAATATGGAAAATAGATGGGTAGACTATAAAGTAAAATTTGTCAGCAATGTAGATATGCATGAAGACATAGAACCAGACAAACCTAGATTTATCCTATTAAAAAAATTGTAATTTCTATTTAGATTGTGGTTTGATATTTTGTATAGATGATAGTTTAGGTAGAATTATGGTAAAAATTGTAGGGTTGTTTGTCACACTAATTTCTCCTTGATGTTGCTCTACAATGTTTTTACAGCTTGCTAAACCTAAACCAGTACCTTTTTGCTTAGTAGTAAATAGAGGCTCAAATACTTTGGATAGATTTTCATCAGGAATTCCATCTCCCGAATCAATAAATTCTAAAATTGCCACGTTATCTTTATCAGATATTTTAATCTCAATTTTCCCTCCATCATGCATTGCTTGAATTGAATTTACAATCAGATTGATAAACACCGCATCAAGTTTGAGTGTATCACAATTAATTTTAATATCATTTTTTGAAATACTGATTTCCACATCTTTTGGAATATTTACTTTATCCAAAGAATTTTGAATGAGTTCATATAATGAAATATCTGACAAGTTTAGTGGCGAATGTCGAACATATCCCAAAACATCATCAACTTGATGAGATATTCTATCAATACTCTTCTCTACCAAGTCAATACGTTTAGTGACATTAGAATCAGATATTTTTGTATCTTGAGGGGTTTGTTTGATCAAATCTATAGACATTTTCATTACAGATAATGGGTTCCTCAAGTCATGTGCAAGTCGTCCAGATAATTCTCCAATTGCAGATAGTCGTTCAGCTTTTAGTACTTCGCCAGTTTTTTCTTCAACAAGATTTTCAAGATTATCTCTCTGTTCAATTAATTCATTAGTTCTCATTTTTACCAAACGTGAAAGATTCTTGTTTATAGTAACCACAATTGTTACAAATACAGCCAACATTGCAACAACGCCTAGCAAAAGATTGAGATTTGTGATTTCTTGATCAGTTTCCATAAAAACTGAATGAAAAAGAGAGATGAGAATGATCATGCAAACAATTGCAACAGTTAGTGGGATTCCAAATTTGCTAATAGTTTCAAATTTAATATTTTCAGTAAAAAATATTGTTCGATTTTTTGTCACAGGTAAATTTGCAATTTTTAATCTAACGTGAAAGGCAAAAATAATTAGGGTATAAGTATAAAGATACAACAGATCAACTGGATGTCCATCATAGTATGCACCGTCAAGTTCAGCAAAGAGAAAGAAAATATCTGCAACTCCATATATAATAAAACCAAACAGTATCAACACCCAAGAAAGACTTGCTCCTTGTTTTGCAAGAAACAAAATACCTACGATTGCTGGAACCAAGACAATTGCACTTAGAACAGGGTATGCAAGAGCAACCATAGTTGGGAATGCATCTTCTTCAAACATATCATCGTACGCAGCTAAAATAGAAGGAACCAATAATGAAAAAGATAAACCAATTGCAAATAACCAAACATTTCTAGGAACTTTTCTTATCACAGGTTTTAACGAAAGAAATAGAAATGCAGTTATTAACGGATAAGATGCCATGTAGAAAATATCAGCCTCAGATGGAAATGGTTCGCCTTCCCATACATGATCGTAGAGCTGCCAAATTTGTTCTGCAATAAACCAAAATGCTGCTGCTACTGCAAACATTGCATAGCCTTTTGATTCAGAATTTTTCTGTTTGTATAATTTAACAGAAAGGATTGCGGCATATGCAGTTAAAATTGCTGGAAAAATAGCGTATGCAGGAATAGCTATCAAAGAGAATTGGAAATCATCAAGAAAAGGTCTTGTTTGATAAATTAACGTAATACCCAACAATACCAAAATTAAACTAATGACGATTTTTTTTGAATTTATTATTTCAGATGATGGTATAGTTTTTTTTTTGATTCATTTCGATAAGCCTCTTAACTTCACATATTTTCCAAAATTTCTAGAATATACGTTTTCAAGTAGCTTCAATTGCATTTTTCCTTAAAAACCATTGACAAAATCCATAGATAATTGAGAATATGTTATAATCCATAATGACGTATTGTTTAATAGTAAAGTATGATTATACTACTCTAGGTATGAGTAGACTAGTATTAGTTGTAGAAGATGATGTAGATTTGAATGGAATTTACAAAGAGATTTTAGAATTACATGGTTTTGAAGTAATAACTGCAACAAATGGAGAAGAAGGTGTTCAAAAATTCACAAAGTACAACCCATCTCTTGTAATTATGGATGGAGATATGCCAATCCTAGATGGCTATCAAGCTTTCAAACAAATCAAGGCAATTGATACTAGAGCAAATGTCGTAATTGTCACAGGATTTTCAGAATTTGAACCAAAAAGTAGAGAGGCAATTAAAGAAGGATTGATCAAAGTGATTTCAAAACCATTAGGAGTTGATGAATTACTTGAACTGGCTAAAAAGCATACTGAAATTAAAGTTGAAAAATAATTTTATTTATCAAAGGTCTTATTTTTGAAAATTAAAGCGGGTCTAAAGGGATTCGGACCCTTGACAACCGGATTAAGAGTCCGGTGCGCTACCTGGCTGCGCCATAGACCCACTGAAATAGTTAAGCCTAGAGTTGTTATTAATCTTAAGATTTTAAAATAAACGAAAATTTTTAGTTTTGTGCTTTAGCTTCAATTTCATTGTATTTTTCAATGATTGCAGTAAGTGCAGTTGAAACTGGAACATCATTCATCTTTTTCTTTTCGGCTAAAAGTTTCTGGTATGCATCTAGTGTAATGTACACTGGAATTGAACCGTTTCCTTCTAGTAATCCTCTAACGTTGTATAGAGCAGTCTCCATTCCACTCTCAGCAGATTTTGCAAACTTTGCTTTATCCAAAATTGCTCCTAGAGGACCAAATGGCATCTCATAATCTACTGACATGGTTACTCTTGTAAGATTATCACCTAATGATTTGAATTCATTGGTGATTTGCCATCTCTTAAATGGACCTTTAATTTGCTTTGCAATAATTTTTTCATTTCTAACAAAGCCAATTGTCTCACAATCCCACTCTAATCGTTTACCGCTAAAGTCACCGATAATTCTAAAAGTTGTTCCAACACCCATTCCTTCTTTGATGTCCATAGGAATGACAGTCATACCTACTATGTCATTTTTGATTTGATCAGAAACATGTTCTGGTCTTGCAAAGTAGGTGAAAACACTATCTACGGGTGTTTTAATATCGATTGATTTTGTTACAAGGGTCAACAATTGAGATTCTTGCCAATAAGAATTTAAAGGTTTTGAAGATTTTCCTATAAAAAATTGATTTACAATATATTCATCGAGTTTACAGGTATTTTAAATGACTAAAAAGCGATCAGTTTTCTTGATCTTTGTTTTGATATTTTCATCGTATTCTGGGTTTGAATCGATATATGCACATTCTATGTTTAATTCTGCAGAGCAATCTTATGGTGGATATAGGGTTCAAGTGGCCACAGCACCAGAATTTCCACAAATTGATGAACCCTCACAATTTCTCATCAAAGTAACTAAAGGATTTGATTATGAAGAAGTGGATAATTTTACAATGGGTATTAGAGTAGACTATAATGATCAACAAGTAGATGCTATTCCTCCAACATTGGTAGAGGGCACCCATTGGGACTTTGATTATGTCTGGAAGAATATAGGAAATCATATTGTTAAAGTTGATTTGTATGATATGGAAGGGTCAGACGGAATTCTAACTTATACGTTCAATATGGGAACACAAAGTCCATTCGGATTTGTATTTCTTGGAGCAATTACTACAGGTGCTTTTGTTTTTTTAGGAGTAATGTTGTACATCTATTTGCCACAAATTTTAAAAAAATCTAAGCAGTAATAGATTTAGAAGACTTTGTAATTCTAAATGCAAATAATACAGTTAGTAATACCATAGCAAATAACCAGATTCCTATTCCTAAGTGAATTGCAACTAGAACTGCGTGAAGTTTTGTGTCAATTACCAAAGCACCTAGTGTAATTTGAGTAATGACCAATCCAGTTGCAAGAGAACTTGTGATTTTAATTTTCAAATCTGCATTTTTGTTAATTAGGCTTGCAACCATGGTTGCAATTACTAACACTCCAGTAGTTGCAGCAGTGGTTCTATGAATCCATTCAATAAGATATTCTTCAGAAGGCATTACACCATTAGGACATAAAGGCCATTCAGGACAAGTCAATCCAAGTCCTGCTGCTGAAATATATCCACCAATAAACATCAGTGAATACAAAACAATCATTGTTGTTAATGCAAGATATTGAATAGCCAAGATTTTTCGAATCTAGTTTACTGTGATATTACCGATCATCCAAGGATGAACCATGCAAAAATATGGGTATTCGCCTGCATCATCAAGAGTTACAGAGAATGTTCCTCCTGCCATAAACAAGCTACTATCAAAGTTTCCATCAGGGCCATCTGCCGGTGTTCCACTTGTAACTGTGTGAGCTGCTGAATCATCATTTGACCAAGTGATTTCTTCACCTGCTGAAACTGTAACATTAAATGGAATGTAACATTCGTTTGTTTCATCACATCCAGGTACTCCAGATCCTTCTGGAAGAGAAATTACACCATTAAATTCGACTGGTTCAGGTGTTTCTTCAACAACTGGTTCTGGTATAGCCTCCATTACTTCTTCAACTACCTCTGGTTCTGGTGCAACCTCCATTACTTCTTCAACTACTGGTTCTGGTACTGCTTCCATAACTTCTTCTTCAACTGATACATCACCTACAATGATTGTTCCAACCATTCCTTGCTCTCTATGACCTGGAACAGTACAAATGTAATAGAAAATTCCTTCCTCACCTGCAATAAACTCAGAACTTCCACTTTCACCTGGTTTTAGTGGGTTTGATGCTGTTGCAACTTCACTTCCTGCAACAACTCCTCCAAAACCTTCATCATCTGTTGTTACACCAAATGAGTGGAAAGATTTTCCTGCATTATCTACATTAAAGATTACTTTGTCTCCAACTTCCATATTGATTGAAGGATTGTTATCTGGTTCTCCAGGTAATGCGTTAAACGCCAAAGTCCTAAAGTCTGATGACTCTATAAAGTGAAGATCTGAGGTAATGGTAGCACCAGTATGTACTGCTGCTGCGCCATGATCATCTCCTCCTGCCATCATTGCAACTACTGGGGCTGGTTGGGAAATCCAATAGTCCCACATTCCAAAGAAGATTGCTCCACCTACAATGCAGATACCTAACATGATTATCATCATTTTTCCAACTCTAGCTGAGGTTGTTCTGTAAACTTGGGAATTATCGTGACTCATTTCATATATCTCCTAATGTGATGGGTTCTTTGCCTCAAATGGATAATAGTATTTCCCACCGACTCCAAATGGATCTTCGGTATTTGCAAGTTTTCCTTTTCCGGAACTGTAAATCATGTTTGCTAAGAAGATTGCCATGCTGATACCAATAATCATTGCACCTACTGTTGCAATTTGGTTCATAGCAATCCATTCTGGGATTGGCGGATAATCGAAAATTCTTCTTGGCATTCCATACAAGCCAAGTACGTGTTGTGTAAAGAATACTAGTACTGTACCAACAAATGACATGATAAAGTGGACCTTTCCTAATGTTTCATTGTACATTCTTCCTGTTACATATGGGAACATGTAGTATAGGAATCCAATTGAACCAAATGCAATTGTACCCATTACAAAGAGATGGAAGTGACCAACTACCCAGTATGTGTCGTGTGTTGTAAAGTCTAATGGCATAGCGGCATTTGCGACACCACCTGCACCTGCAGAGAAGAATAATGCAATACCACCAACTGACCACATCATTGGGGTTAGGAATTTAATTCTGGCATTCCACATTGTTGCTACAAAGTTGAATACGTGCATGGCAGATGCTGGAACTGCTGCTAAAGTTCCTACCATGAATACAGTTTTTTCAGTAAATGACATTCCGGTTGCGTACATGTGGTGTGCCCATGATGAGAAACCGACGATAGATAACAAAACAAATGCAAAGATACCAGAATTGTAACTGTAAATTGGTTTTCTTGAGAATCTTGGAATGATTTCATACATCATACCAATTGCAGGAATTACTAATACATACACTTCAGGATGGAATGTAAACCAGAACAAGTGTGCATAAGCGATTGGATCTCCACCCATTGCAGGATTAAAGAATCCACTTACACCAAGTCTATCAGTAAGTAACATCAAGAGTGCTGCAGCAAATGTTGGAATTGCAACAAGGATAATCAAAGATGAAGATAAGAAAGACCATGCCAATAATGGGACTTGCCCAATTGACATGTCCGGATGTTTACATTTGAGAATTGTAACGATAAAGTTGATTGCCCCTAACACTGAGGATATACCTAAAATCTTTAATCCAAATATCCACATGTCTGCTGCAGGACCTGGAGCACTGATAATAGAATACGGTGGTGTTGCATACCAAGTAAAGTCTGCAAAGCCTAACCAGATAAGGGCTCCACCTGGTGGAATCATCCAAAATGCAATTGCATTAAGTTTTGGATATGCCATGTCTTTGTATCTGACCATAATTGGAACAAAGTAGTTACCAACTGAAGATGCAAATGGAATGATAAACAAGAAAATTAACGTTGTACCGTGAACTGTAAAGATTCTGTTAAACGTCATTGCATCACCAATAATTTGTGCACCTGGCAAGAACAATTCTGCTCTAATTGCAAGAGCTAATGCACCACCTAAGAACAAGAATGCTAATGAGGTAATTAGGTATAGTAAACCAACATCAGTGTGATGTGTTGAAAACATTATTTGCCAAACTGGACGTGGCTTTTGTAATTCTAGAACCATTAGATAATCTCCTCAGAGTGAATCAACGAAAGTTGTGATAAAAGCGTTGTCAAGTTGTTGGATCCTCCACGATTAAAGTTCCACGCATATTATAATGAATTAAACCACAGTATTCTCTGCATTGGATATCATGAGTTCCTGCATCAGTTGGAGCAAACCATACTGTGTTTACTCTACCAGGAATTGCATCCATTAAAACAACATAATCATGAATGTTAAAAGAATGATTAACGTCTTTAGATATTATTTCGAATTTGTAAGCCTTGCCAACTTCAACATGTAGCTCACCAATTTCTTTAGTACCATCTTCATGTTCAAAAGTCCAGAACCATTGTTGACCAGTTACAATAATTGTTTCAGCACCTGCGGGGACATGTTCAACAAGTCTTTCTGCTTCCCAAGCTTCTGCTCCAACCCAAACCATTAGTGCCACTATAACACCGATGTAAATCCATTCTGGCCAGTTAGAGTGTCCACTCATTATTACCAGTCTGTGCCCTCATATGGAGTAGGTTTTGCATTTGGATGGGATTCTCTAAATCTCCAACATTGCCAAATCATTGTTCCAGATACTACTGCACCTACAACAAATCCGACAGTCATTAATCTATAAAATAAATTCCAAATAATCACTCTACGATCAAGATATTCTCCTGGCTCATCACCTGCAGCAAATACCAAGTCTACAGCTGGTACTACCATCAAAACTGCCAATACTAAGAATAACCCAACGAATTTCTTCATAGTGATTGAATGACGTGACCTATAATTTCTATTTAAAAGTTTTCAAGATTACTACCTACCAACCCTGATCGAATCGGGCTGGATGCATTACATTAAGTCCAGATAGTGAGAATTTTTGTTCTTTTTCTCTAAAAATGTTAAGAGAGGCATTTGCAATGATTAACTCAAAGAGATTGGTAGGAGACATATCAACAATCGTTGAGAGCATTGCTTTGATTGGATCCATATGAGTAACAAGGACCACATTTTCATCTGGATGCTTTTCAGTAACATGATCAACTATTCCTAAAACTCGTTTTTTGACTTGATCAAAGGTTTCTACACCGTTATGAGCAATTTCTAGTTCACCATTATAGAATTTCATAAAGACATTACCATGACTAGTAAAAATTTCATCATATGGCAATCCAGTAAATTTTCCCATATCAAGTTCAATTAATCGCTCATCAATTGTTACATCAATTGAATTATGTTTTCCTACAATTTCTGCAGTATGTTTTGCTCGTTGAATAGGACTAGAATAAATTGCTGAGACATTCATGTGTTCTAGTAATTCAGCAGTATGTTCTGCTTGTGTAATTCCAGTATCAGTTAATGGGACACCTTCTGTTCGTCCAGCTAGTATTCTTTCAGTGTTATTTGTTGCTTGTCCGTGTCTAAGGAAGATAATCTGTCCCAAATTGATCGATTTTCAAATAGAGATAATAATAACATTGTCAGGTAGATTATCATGAAAGTTGGAATTATTGGTGGAACCGGTGGTATGGGCAAAGGCTTTGCTCTAAGATGGTCCCAAAACAATGATGTAGTAATTGGTTCAAGAGATGCTGCAAGAGCATCTGAATCAGCTGTGGAATATACTAATCTTGCAAAAGAAGCATTTGGAGAAATTAAAGGAACAATTACTGGAAACGATAATGTTTCAGTTGCAAAAGA
>Ga0233439_10005747_pt1 | contig 11341 bp, 12 predicted proteins | sample SI_123_September_6_FD_182713 | JGI IMG/M metagenome (GOLD analysis project Ga0233439, IMG submission 182713) | Seawater microbial communities from Saanich Inlet, British Columbia, Canada - SI_123_September2016_100_MG | ecosystem: Environmental > Aquatic > Marine > Inlet | place: Canada: British... | reverse complement strand
ATGAGTCGGTAGTGGCTACTGTGCTTTTCTACCGCCTGTCATCCTGAATTCATTCTCAGGATTTAGGGTTAGTGGCGTAATTCAATAACGGTGTTGTCATTCTGAACTTGATTCAGAATCACTTGCGAAAGAATCTATTGTTCTTGCTGATCGCTACTGCCGAACACGAGAACCCATCTGTAGTAACGATTCACTACCAGTTGAAAATAATTCTGAATCAAGTTCAGAATGACAATGGAACGACGGCCTAGTATCAGCTACTAGCTAAAAAGTTGAAATTCGGTAATGGGCCAATAAACTGCCCACGCTCGACCAACCAGTGAATCGGCATCAACAAATCCCCAGTTGCGAGAATCGACTGACACTCGTCGGTTGTCGCCAAGCACGAAATACTCGCCCGGCGGTACCTGCACCGGATAATCATCGTTGCGTCGAGCCGTCGTTACCTCGACCCAATCAGTTCGTTCACCGTTGACGTAAACAGCGTTGCCATCAAGATCGATCCAGTCTCCCGGAACTCCGATGATGCGTTTTACGAAGTCGGTATCTGAGCCGGTTGGCGGGTGAAATACGACAATATCGCCGCGCTTCGGCCCACCAAATAAATATTCATCGGCACCGAACAGACTGAGCGGCGACTGCGTGTATACGAAGCGGTTCACCAGCAGGCGCTCATCTTGAATCAGAGTCGGTTCCATCGACGAGCCTTCGATCAGGAAGCTCTGAGTCGTTCCTTGCAGCACAAGAAAAATCACCACAGCAGTGATGATCGTCTCGGCAGTATCTCGAAGCGCTGATCGCATTAAATATCTCTAAGCCCGTAGGCCGTTTCAGGAACGAAAATTCGCTCTATTACGAATATAACAAGCCCATGCCCAGTTCCACGTAATCGCCAAGTAACGTTTCGATCAGTGTGTGCCGATTAGATGGGGTGCGAGTACGATGGCACAGCAGGCACGCAACGATCCAAATTGACTAATTTCGACGAACAGCGACTAATTCAACTTACCCGCGATGGCGACTACGACGCGTTTAACCGTCTAGTAGTCGAGTACCAAGACGCGGTATTCGCGGTCGTCCTGCGCACAGTGAGGAATCGAGCCGCTGCCGAAGACATCACTCAAGATGCCTTTATTTCTGCCTTTCGCAAAATCTCAAGTTATCGTGGCGGCATATTCCGAGCGTGGCTGTTCCGCATAGCCAAAAACGCATCGCTGGATTATTTGCGAAAGATCGCCCGTCGTCCCGAATCTTCGATCGACGAAGATATCGTCTATTTTTCTGAAACGGTCAAAGACGACACCCAAGATCCTCTCGCCGATGCCCTAAATGCCGAACTTGCCCGGCTCATCGAACATTGCATGGGGGGGCTTTCCGACGATCATCGATTCGCGATGGTGATGATCGATGTCGAGGGCTACCAGTACGACGAAGCAGCCGATTCGATAGGCGTTTCGATCGGCACTGTGAAATCTCGATTAAACCGTGCCAGAGCACGAATGCGCGACTGTGTTCAACAGGATCCGGAACTTTTACCGGCCTCAATGCGTCTATAAGACAAGGAGAAATTTTTAAGAGTGGTATTTAGGGTTCTAAATCGGCTGATCGGCCGTACAGACCAGAGTGATATCGGCGTAGACACAGTGAATGCGTACGTTGATGGGAACGCGTCGAACGACGAAATCAAAATCGTCGAAGAGATGATGCGTGAGAATCCCGCGCTCGAAAAAGACCTTTCTACTCAGCAGGCACTGCGATCGGTGCTGGGCCGAATCGAAAAGGTTGAAGCACCACGCTCATTTGCGATAACGCCTGAGATGGTTGCGGCAGCTGAGGGATCGGAATCTGGGCTTAGCCGACTCGCAGAACTATTTGCTCCTCAGAGAAAGCTAGCACTTGCTCCGGCGATTATTGCTGGAATCGCTGCGTTGAGTGTCGCGCTGCTGACTATTGGCGATATTTCCGGTGTAGTTGAGCAATCTGAGGCTCGACGTTATGAAACAAATTCTGCGGCAGCCATCGCCGAATCTTCCGATGACTCAGGTGCAATGGGTGCTCCTGGTCAACCAGGTAATCCGGGAGCGGCAGGTGCGCCGGGCGAACCAGCTAGCTCCGACGATGGCAGTGCTATGGCAACAGTCGTAGTCGCCGCAAAGGGCGACACGGTGGTGACGAAAATGGACTCTCCAGCTGCTACTGCTGCGCCTGCGATGGCAGCAGGTGGCTCAGCTCCAGAACCAGAAATGATCGTTGAAGCAGAAGCACCCGAAGCTCCGAGTTCAGACCCAGAAGATAGAGCGTTTGGTTCATTCACGGCTGAACCTCCCAGCCTTGCAGCCGAAGCTCCGCTTGAAGGAACGGCGGATGAATTTGTCGATACCGCCGAACAGGCTGTTCAAGACGAAGATGCCATCGACGAAATCGAGCTGGCAAAATCTATCGATCGATCTGATTCGATTGGCGGAGCCGACGCCGGTTCTGACGCCGGCTCTGACGGTGGTGCGACTACACTCGAAGAACAACCAGGCCTCGCATACGGCCAAGAGACTTCTCCACAGTTGCAATCGCCGACGTCCGACGACGGAATATCGCTTCCACTCTGGCAGCTTCAGGTCGCCCTTGCAGCCCTCGCTCTCGCAGCGATAGGCGCTTGGGCAGGACTCCGCCGAGCTCGCGGCGAGTAGCCTTCTCGAATCCCGTTCGCATTGCCCGTTCGCAGCGTAACAATCTCTTAATATCTTGTTAACACATGAACATTATTTCATGTATTACTATTCATGTATTCAATTACATGATTCCTGATTCACGTATCGGCGAGACGCTTGGCTGAAGCTTCTACAACATGGACATTCCTCACGAACCACTCGCACGTGTTGTATTCAATTTGGAAAAGCCCAGACATTCGTGTTCGTGAAATCGGTGCACTTGTGGGGATTACCGAACGCACCGTGCTGAACATAATTCGCGAATTGACTGACGCTGGTTTCATACAGGTCACCAAAAATGGCCGAGAAAACCAGTACTCAGTTACAGCCGATGTGCAGCTTCGCCACCCGCTAGAAGAACACCGCTCAGTTACCGATTTGCTCGAGATGCTCTCGAAACGAGATGATGATGTCACCTCGTAACGACAATCAGAAATATCCCTCGGGAACAGCGCTGATTTCGCCTGGCCGTCAGGCACTGATGTCAGCAATAGCCCCAGAATTTCTTAGCCTTGAAATAGTTACAGGCCCCATAGTCATGCGCCAATGTCCGCGGATGGCAACTTCAACCCCTGGTAATAGACCGTCCTAACTATCGAACTTGTGATTCTTCATCGCTAGTTTCGATAGCACACACCCTCAATTTCAATTTTTTCTGTGTCGATGAACAAATGCGCTTGCGCGTTCGTTGATACACGAGGACTCGTGCGTTGGATATTCCAATTTGGTTCTGGATAGGTTTCGGTGCGTTCCTAGTAGGAATGCTGGCTCTGGATCTCGGTGTGTTTCACCGCAAAGCAAAAGTTATTGCTCCAAAAGAAGCTCTCATTTGGAGTGGTGTTTGGTTCAGTATTTCGATGGCATTCGCGGCACTAGTGTTCATATGGCACGGTTCACAGGCAGGTACAGAGTTCCTGACTGGCTACATGATTGAATGGTCGCTATCGATCGACAATGTGTTCGTATTCGTGCTTATTTTTGGCTTCTTCAAAGTCCCTGCTGCGTATCAGTACAGGGTGCTTTTCTGGGGCGTACTAAGCGCTCTGATTATGCGCGGAGTCCTAATTGGTGCGGGGGCAGCTCTTCTTGCTAACTTTCACTGGATCATCTTCATATTCGGTGGATTCTTGATCTTCAGTGGAGCACGAATAGCGTTTCACGACGAATCAAAAGCCGACCCCACCAGGAACCCTATGGTCAGAATCTTCAGACGATTCGTGCCTACCGCTACTGAATACGATGGGCAGAAGTTTTTCACTCGTAAGAACGGCAAATGGTTGGCCACTCCCCTGCTGACAGTGTTGATCGCTATCGAGGCGACTGATCTTGCCTTCGCCATCGATTCAATCCCAGCAATATTCGCTATCACCGATGAGCCATTTATCGTCTTCACGGCGAACGCACTAGCAATCCTTGGTCTGCGATCGTTGTACTTTGCACTGGCCGGAGTCATTCACAAATTTGTATTCCTCAAATACGGACTTTCGCTGGTACTAGTTTTTGTTGGAGCAAAAATGCTCGCAAGCGACGTTTACCACATGCCGGCATCACTCTCTTTGGGTGTCGTTATTTCGATATTGGGAATCACCGTTGTGGCATCGCTATTCAAAGTGAACCACGACGAAATCCCAGATACAGCTAAAATCGATGAGCCAAACAAGCCCATCGAATCACCTTCTAGAAACGGCGTTTCTGCCGGAATGGAGAATCACTGATGACTCTGAATGCCAATGAACATGGCACTGATTCGAATCGCATAGATCAGCCTGTTTACATGGTGGAACTGAATCACGAACCTGAAACCTGCATATCATCGGGCTATGGCGATACAGAAGCCAATTCCACTCAACTGATGAAGATAGGCGAATCAGCAAAAGAGCTCGGAGCTGAATTGGTTGGCGGATGGGCGTTCCCCATCGGCCACCGACAGTGGTACGTGATCAAGGCAGCCGACGCTCATGTCGTGGCAGAACTGGTTCGTGTCACCAATCTGCATCTCTGGAATACCGTCACCGTAAATCCGGTGATGGATCACGACATGTTCAGTCAGAAAGTTCTCGGAAAATACATCGAGAATGAAGTACCTGCGTGATCTTTCGAATCTGGATGGAACAAAAATCGCCATTCCTTCGTCTTTACTTATAACAGCGACAATTCAAACTTCAATGAATCGCTATATACAGTTCATCAAGATGAAGAGTTCGATGCTCGATCTCTTCATTATTAGTACGAAGATCTAAGGAAATAGCCATGACCAATAAAACATTTCGAAGACCCACAGCTTGGCTGCTTGTGGCAGCGCTGGCGGTATTTTCACTGGCTGCAGTTGCATGCGCCGATTCATCGACCAATGAAGAGGCTGGTGCGAATTCTGATTCACCTTCGATTGGTGCACCAGGAAGTGGCGGCACGAGTTCTGGCAGCGGCAAAGCAGTCGTTGCTTCTGGTTACGACGCTCCGGCAATCGAGCCAATCGCAATCGGTGCACCCACCGGATATGGATTCGGCTCTACCTACAACGCACAAGTAGGCGCTACCAATTCAGGTATTTGGGTTACAGGTCAGGGAACACTCGAGATTCCAGCCGATGTTGCGCAAGTTTCAATCGGTGTTGAGTCACGCGAAACCACCGTTTCGGATGCACGGCAGAACGCTGCGGAAGCGATGGACAGCGTACTCGAAGCAATCAAGGAAAACGGTGTTTCTGAAGACGATATCGTGACGACGAACTTCAACATTTACCCACAGACGATTTGGGTTGAAGTTTCCGATTCATTGGGTCGACACAGCGAGCCTCGAATCACTGGCTACACCGTTAGCAACACTGTTCAGGTAACCGTTCGTGACATCGACAATCTCAGCCCGGTAGTCGACACAGCAGCTACGGCCGGCGGCGACTTGATCAGGATCAACTCGATCCAGTTCACTGTCGACGATTCTTCTGTCTACGGTGAGCAGATTCGCCAGATGGCAGCAGCGGAAGCACTTGCTAAGGCAGATGTTTACGCTCGAGCAATGGGTGTGACACTCGGACCGTTGGTCTACCTAACTGAAATCGGTAGTTCTGTTCCAATGGCATCATCAGCCCCGCAAGCCGAATTCGCAGCCATGGACGGTGCGTTCAAGTCGAGTCCGATTTCGTCGGGCGACGTGAACCTGTCGGTTACGGTTCAAGCAGTGTTTGCAATCGGCGGATAGTCCGGTTCTAAAACCAATCAAAGGGCGGGTTCTTTTCGAAGAATCCGCCCTTTTTGCGTTAAGTTGAATACTTTGATGCCCGCGGCGCGAGTCGAACGCTTACAATCTCGTAGTCAGATAATTAGCTCAGCTGTTGGCTGGCGCCTTCAGGAATCTGGCAAGACTCAGGCAAGACCCCATCAGTGCAGAGGTATTTCGCATGGTCCTTAGCGACCGATCGATAAGAGAAGCAATCGCATCCGGCAAGATCGGAATCGAACCGTACTCCGACCGAGACGTTCAACCTGCGAGTGTCGATTTCCACCTTGCAAACACGATTCTCGTATTCCGGAACTCCACCCTGCCCTATATCGATCTGCGCAAGGAAGTTCCGAATCTCACCGATGAAGTGATCATCAAAGACGATGAACCCTTCATGCTGCACCCGGGCGAATTTGTGCTTGGCAGCACACTGGAAAAGTTGACTCTCTCGAACGATCTTGTGGCACGCATCGAAGGCAAAAGTTCGCTGGGTCGACTTGGACTCATGATTCACTCAACCGCCGGATTTATCGATCCGGGATGGTCGGGCAATCTCACTCTCGAACTGGCAAACGTTTCTCGGCTTCCAATCACTCTCTACTTCGGTATGCGCATTGGCCAAATTTCGTTCCAACAGATGACTACTGTGGTCGATCGTCCTTATGGATCTAAGGAACTGAGCAGCAGGTATCAGGGTCAGGAATCTCCAACTGCAAGCCGAGCTCACCTCGATTTCGACAGCCACATCAAGCGTTCGTAATTACACGCTGAGGTTTCGTTATTAGCAGCACATCTGGCACGCCTCTCGAAAAATATCTGAACAGGACGCTTGAACTCGCTGAACAGGGTTTGGGCGGTGTAGCTCCACGTCCGTCAGTTGGTGCTGTGGTCGTTTCCAATGGTGTGATCGTTGGCGAAGGAACGACGGAGCCACGCCCCGGTAGACATGCCGAACCGATAGCTCTCGAGCAGGCGGGCGACAAAGCCCGTGGAGCGGCGCTCTATTGTTCGCTTGAACCCCACGCATTTCAAGGCGTTGCACCGCCCTGCACCGAAGCAATAATTGCCGCCGGCATAGCGACAGTCATTGCACCGCTTGAAGATCCGAACCCGAGCGTTTCAGGAAACGGATTTCGCCAACTGAAAGCTGCGGGCGTCGGGGTTGTTGTGACGGCCGATGACGAGCAACTCAAACGCGCAGAGCTTCTCATTGAAGGTTTCGCCCACCATTTGAAGACCCGCCGACCGTTGGTAACGCTGAAGCTGGCGACTAGTCTTGATGGCAAGATCGCCACACACACGGGCGATTCGCAGTGGATAACAAATTCTTCTTCACGCCAACGGGTGCACGAGATGAGGCGGCAGACTGACGCGCTCATCACCGGGATCGGTACTGTGCTCACAGATGATCCCCGACTCACAGCTAGAGATTCGGAAGGCAAACCGACGGGTCGGCCCCTGCTGCGGGTCGTCATCGATACAAATGGACGAATGCCTGCTGGCGCACCGCTGCTCAAGGAAGCCGGAGAGGTTTTATGGATAGTCGGTGAAGACACGAACGTAGTTCCGCCAACAGATTCGGTCACCGTGCACAAGGCAGGGCTAGTCAACGGCAAAGTCGACCTCTTGGAAGTTGTAGGTGCTCTCGGAGAACTCAATCTGCACAACGCCATGATCGAAGTCGGTTCAGGACTAGCCGGAGCGTTCGTTGAAGCCGGGCTCGTCGACAAAGTAGCGGCGTTCATAGCCCCGAAAATTATTGGCGGAGTAGACGCACCGGGAGCGATTGCAGGAGTGGGGATAAGTGAAATAGACAGCGCCCTAACTCTCGAAAACCTCACCCACACGGTCATCGACGGCGATATTCTTGTTCAAGGCTACGTTTCAAAGGGCGACTAACGAGTTCGCTTCAAGAACTCGCTAACTCAACCTAAGAGCTATTCAGGCAAAATTAGTACATGTTTTCAGGAATCATTGAAGAAGTAGGAACCGTCGAGTCATACGACGGCGAAACTCTCGTTGTCCGAGCCAATCAAGTGCTCGACGATTTGAAGATCTCAGAATCGATCATGGTTGCAGGTGCCTGCCTCACCGTTACGGCACTATCTGAGAACGATTCCGTATTTACGGTAGAAACCGTTCCCGAAACTCGCACACGTACCAACTTCGGTGACCTTGTGCCCGGAAACAAGGTGAATCTGGAACGATCACTCCGCTATGGCGATCGCGTTGGCGGTCACATGGTTCAGGGGCATGTCGACGGCGTTGGCAGTATTCGATCGGTAGTCGAAGATGGCAATTCCCGAGTGATCGTTATCGAAGCGCCAGAGAATATAATTGAGAACGTCGTTGAGAAGGGCTTCATCACGGTTGATGGCACCAGCCTCACCGTTGTCGATCGCAATGACGATAGTTTCAGCATCGCGATCATCCCGTTTACGTTCGATCACACCACGCTGAACGAACGACCTGAAGGCTCGAAAGTAAATCTCGAAGCCGATGTAACAGCAAAGTACGTAGCGAATCTAGTAGAGCCCTACCTGAACAATCTTCAGAAGTAACACTTTGAACAAAATGACCATCAATCCACACATACCCGACTCCGTCGACGCTCGAGCAATCGAGTCGGTCGAACGTGCAATCGCACAGATCAAAAAGGGTGGAATCGTGATTCTCGTCGATGACGAGGATCGTGAGAATGAAGGCGACATGGTGATGGCGGCTCAGGACGTCACGCCAGCGATGGTCACCATGATGGCTAACGAAGCCAAAGGCTTGATCTGCACTCCAATGAAGGGCGAAGATCTCGACCGCCTTGGACTTCCAATGCAGGTTCGAAAGAACACGGCAGAGCACGGAACTGCGTTCACCGTTACGGTCGATGCGAAATTCGGCATAACGACTGGAATATCTTCAGCAGATCGTGCACACACGATTCAGCTTCTTTCTAGTGAAGAATCGACTTCTGCCAATTTTGTGCAGCCGGGTCATGTGTTTCCACTTCGATACGAAGAGGGTGGCGTACTGGTTCGAGCCGGACACACTGAGGGATCGGTTGACCTTGTATCGCTTGCCGGCAAACACCCATCGGCAGTTATTTGCGAGATCTTGAATGAAGATGGCACGATGGCGCGCCGACCTCAGCTTGAGGAAACGGCTAAGAAGCACGACTTCCCAATCGTCACTATCGCTGATGTAATCGCCTACCGAATGAGTCATGAGAAGCTCGTTGAGCGCGGCGCAGAAGCCCGTCTGCCAACCGAGCATGGAGTGTTCAAAGCGGTGGCGTACAACAGCTTCGTCGATCCTTCCGAGCACATCGCCGTCTACATGGGCGAGATCGATGATTCAGAGCCAGTATTAGTTCGGGTCGAATCGGAATGTTTAACAGGCCACGTGTTTGGTAGCACTCGCTGTGACTGTGGAGATCAAGTCAACATGGCGCTTAAGCAGATCGCTGCTGAAGGTCGTGGAGTCCTGGTGTACATGCGGCAGGAGGGTCGAGGAATCGGCCTGCTGAACAAGCTGAAGGCATACGAACTTCAGGATCAGGGGTTGGACACCGTAGAGGCGAATCTACGACTCGGCTTCCCGATGGACCTTCGACGCTACGGTGTCGGGGCGCAAATATTGAACGATCTAGGCGTACGTCGCTTCAAGCTTCTGACGAATAACCCAAAGAAGGTTATTGGTCTTGAAGGATTTGGATTAGAGATGGTCGAACAGCTTCCGCTCGAAGCACCGATCAACGATGAAAATCGTTTCTACATGCAGACCAAGGTCGACAAGATGGGACACGATCTCGAAACCTCACCGAACGCTTCACCAAGTGATACGGATGACGAGGCCTCGAAGTAATGTCACCTCGCAAGATCGACCAGAACCTTGATGGCAAGGGACTTGGAATCGCAGTAGTTTCGGCGCGTTTCAACGGCTATCTAACTGATCAGATGACCGATATTACAGTCAACCGTCTTGGCGAACTTGGGGTGGCTAGTGATGACGTGGTTGTCGTTCGAATCCCGGGCGCATTTGAGCTTGGCGTCGTGGCAAGACAACTTGCCGATCGTGGCGATATCGATGCGGTGATCTGCCTTGGAGTCGTCATTCGAGGTGATACCGATCACTACGAATTCGTTGCTCGAGCGGCAACTGAAGGCATCGCTCAGGCAGGAATGGATTCTGGCAAGCCAGTGATCTTCGGCGTGCTTACGACCGACAACACTGAAGACGCTGTGGTTCGCATTGGCCATTCCAGCGGCTACGCCGATGCAGCGGTCGAGATGGCAAACACGCTCCGCCAAATCCACGAACTTTCGTAAGTTTTAACTGTTCACTATCGATCGCTCCTCTCACCGAAAGCCTTAGTTCGATTTCCCGAACGAAGTGCATCCGTAGTCGAGGGATCTGGTGCGGGGTAGCGCGAACGTCACGTCTCCCATCACCCCTGCCCCACCGAAGACCCCTCCACGTTGGTCGGGATATAGGGCACGAGATTGCGCCAGCAGCTTCATGAAAACCCAGCCACCACTCGCTTCGAGATTCCCCACCTCGGGTGCTAACCTGCTCGTATGACTGGCGACTCAATAAACTTCGACAAAGAGCGTGTGATATTTCACGTTGATCTCGACGCGTTCTATGTTGAAGTCGAACGTCAAAACGACCCCAACCTACGCGGCAAAGCAGTCGTAATCGGTGGCACGGGTCCTCGGGGAGTCGTAGCGACAGCTTCGTACGAAGCACGAAAATTCGGTGTTCATTCCGCCATGGCAACCGCCGTGGCTCGTCGGCTCTGCCCCGACGCCATTTACATGCGAGGCAATCACGAGCTCTACCGAGATGTCTCCAAAAAATTCATGAACATCCTTCGTGAGTATTCTCCGAACGTCGTACCAGTGAGCGTCGACGAAGCCTATCTCGACATGACGGGATCTGAGCGACTCTACGGTGAACCAATCGACGCTGCCGATCGAATTCGCAAAGCAGTTCGTGATGCGCTTGGACTTCCGGCATCGATTGGAATTGGCCCCAACAAACTGGTCGCAAAAGTAGGATCGGAACACGCCAAACCTGACGGCGTCTTTCAGGTGAGGCAACAAGAAGCGGAGGCGTTCTTCGCTCCGCAGCCAGTTCGCAACCTACCCGGCATCGGCCCAAAGGCTGGCGAAGCGTTGAGCAAGCTTCGAATCACCACACTCGGAGAACTCGCAGCTGCACAGATAGGTCCGCTGCGTAGGGCTCTGGGACCGAACAACGCGGCACATGTTCAGCGTCGTGCCCGTGGTATCGATAACGCTCCTTTGCGAGAACGTGTGAAGGCGAAATCTATTAGCGCAGAGACGACGTTTGAAAAGGACGTCTCGAGTCGATCTGAATTAGAAAAATCGCTGAAGAAATTGTGTGAACGAGTTGGGACC
>Ga0233439_10005745_pt1 | contig 11342 bp, 12 predicted proteins | sample SI_123_September_6_FD_182713 | JGI IMG/M metagenome (GOLD analysis project Ga0233439, IMG submission 182713) | Seawater microbial communities from Saanich Inlet, British Columbia, Canada - SI_123_September2016_100_MG | ecosystem: Environmental > Aquatic > Marine > Inlet | place: Canada: British... | reverse complement strand
GGACGAAGAAGAAGGTGGTGCAGGGGATTCCGCTTCCGAAGATGAATAAACAAAGCGGTTTGTTGCGTTTCGTCTTTAAATCCCGGGGGAAATTTGTCTCCTAAGCCCCCGTATGATGCGCAGCGCACACCCAAAAAGGCGGCCTTTTCCGGCGGCCCTATTGGCGAGTCCGATCATGGTGCCGATGGCGTTGCCGGGCGCGCAGCCGTTATCGTGCCCGTGGTCAGCGGCCCCGGGTCTGGGCTGGCTGGGCGTGGTCGTTCCCAGGAATCGCGTTTAGAAGAAGCCATTGGCTTGGCCGAAGCCATCCATCTGGAAATTGTGTTTTCCGACTGTGTTCGCGTTAACCGCCCCCGGGCACCAACGTTTTTGGGTGCCGGTGCCATTGATTCCCTGAAACCGCTGTTCGAGACCGAAGAGGTCAAGGTTGTGGTGTTCGATGGCACCCTGACCCCGGTCCAGCAGCGCAATCTGGAAACCGAATGGAAATGCAAGGTCATTGACCGAACCGGTTTAATCCTCGAAATCTTTGGCGAACGTGCGCGCACCCGCGAAGGCCGCTTGCAGGTGGAACTGGCAGCGCTTACCTATCAACGCTCGCGTCTTGTGCGGTCATGGACCCATTTGGAACGCCAACGCGGCGGCGTGGGCTTTTTGGGCGGTCCCGGTGAAACCCAGATCGAGTCTGATCGTCGCCAGATCGACAGCCGCATTGCAAAGATCAAAGGGGACCTGAAAAAAGTCGCCCGCACCCGTGGCCTGCACCGGGCCGCGCGTAAACGGGTGCCGTTTCCGGTGGTGGCCTTGGTTGGCTATACCAATGCCGGGAAATCAACGCTGTTTAACCGGATTACCAAATCCGAAGTCTTCGCCGAAGACCTGTTATTTGCCACCCTGGACCCGACCATGCGGGGGGTGACGCTGGAATCTGGCAGAAAGATCATCTTGTCTGACACCGTTGGCTTTGTGTCTGACCTGCCCACAGATTTGGTGGCGGCCTTTCGGGCCACGCTCGAAGAAGTCTTGTCGGCCGATCTGGTGATCCATGTTCGCGATATTTCCCATGCTGATTCCGAAGCCCAAAAGCGCGACGTGTTCCATGTTTTGACCGAACTGGGCTTATCGCCCAAAACCGATGACAATGTGATTGAGGTTTTGAACAAAACCGATCTGTTGGGCGCAGACGACAAAGCCCGCATTGAAACCTCAGCAGAACACCATGATGACACCGTGGCCTTATCTGCCATCACGGGCGACGGCATGGATGGCTTTACAGCCGCCATCGATGGCTTCTTTGCCGCCAAACGCCGCATCTATGACTACACCTTGGCCGCATCTGAGGGTGCCAACCTCGCCTGGCTCTACGCCCACGGCGAAGTGCTAGAGCGCACCGACGACGAAACCGGCACCACCAAAATCCGCGTCGCCCTAGACCCCGAAAACGCCGCCCGGTATGAGCACGCCCGCGCTAAGGATTGCTAAAACTAATTTGCACGGTTGATAGGAATTAGAATTTCAGAAATAGTGTTGGCTGTAAAATTTGCTTTTACGTTTTCTGCAGTTTCCCGAAGTTCTTTTTCTCGTTGAACATCTTCTGGCGTCCAATGGGAGACCCTAACTAATTTATCCCACTCATCATTATCTCGCTTAGTTCCATACTTGGCAAAAATCGAGAAAATTCCAGCGTCATTTGCCATCATTATATCGTGGGCAATGCTGTCACCTACATATGCTGTTTCTTGTGGGCTGACGTTCATTGTTTCACAAATTTCTTTTAAAATATTTGGGTCTGGTTTCCTTCGTTCATGAGGAAGCTCCGTAATTTTTTCTATGGGGTAGCCCTTTAGCCGTTCCTTTTCTGACAAACCATCTGGGTGGTCACTATCGGCACGTTTTCGACAAAATATTAAGTCAAAATATTGTGTTAAATCTAAGCGTTGGAGCCTATCCACACATGCGTGGAGTTTTGCATCAGTATGTGCGACTAAACAAATATCCATTTCCTTGAGGGCGTTTAGGGTTTCATGAACTTCGGGGTATGTTTTGAGTTCTTTCTTCCGCATAGAATTAAAGGCGTGGAAAGCAGAATCAAAATATTCCTTAGATATTTTAGGGTCTTTGCCTTGAAACATTTGAAGGACAGATTCTGTTTCTAACAGTGCGAATGGGTGCTCGGAATCATGATGTTTCTGATGAATCATTCGAAATTCATCTAATAGTTTTTCCCTGTCCCAATCCGTGGTTTTTATAACTGAATCAACCATTGCATAAAAAGACGGTACGAAATAAGAGAGCCAATCATAGAGCGTGTTATCAAGGTCACATATAACGAGCCTAAACATCGATATTCCTCTCAGTTATTTTGTGGCTATATAGAAAAGGGAGGAGATGCCAATAATTAGTGGGATTAGATAAAAGACTGACACTACAAAATGGGCCCATTTTGCACTGACTATTGTTCCAAGTTGTGTTGTCTGATCGAGGATGGAGCGGTTTGTTCTTTCAAAATCTATTCCGATTTTGACCATCCCTAATAGCAATCTGTAGTAATAAGTGACATCCATCAGGAAGATGCCTAGGAGCATCAGCAATGCAAAACAGATAATAAAAAACTGACATGAATACTTAGGCAAAATATTGATAAATATGGTGCGGGTTGTTGAACCAAAGTAAGAAAAGCATACCCGTAAACGGCCAGAACCATGCTGGAGCCAATTGCTCTTGTTCGCAAGATCATGTCGTTGAAATGCATTTGTGTCGCGATAATAGACTGCCATTGTAAAACGATTTGATCGCTTGCTTTCTTTGGCCCATCTGTTTCTTGGGCCTCTTGAGTATTATCTTCAGCCATTTCCATCCCTCCCAATCGTAAGTTTACACCCTATGATGGTAATCACCCCCAAACAAGCTACATTTTTCCTCGCCAGATTCCCCAAATAGACCGCATTTTAGGTTTAATTCGGGGTTTTTTGGGGGGGTGGAGTTGACATGGGGGAGGGGCATCCCTATATCTTTGGCACTCTACGGGGTGGAGTGCTAGACAGCATCCGCGGAAGCCTCGTAACACATTGGTATTTAACACTTAATTCCAGGGGGATGGCATGAAATTCAGGCCCATGCATGATCGCGTTGTAGTTTCGCCGCTAGACGCAGAAGAAAAGACCGCAGGCGGCATCATTATTCCAGATACGGCACAGGAAAAGCCATCTGAAGGTAAAGTTATCTCTACTGGCCCCGGCCTGCTTAGCAAGAAAACGGGCAAGCCTGTTGGGCTTTCCGTCAAAAAGGGCGACCGCGTCCTTTATGCCAAATGGTCTGGCACCGAAGTTATGATCGAAGGCAAAGAGCTGATGATCATGAAAGAAAACGATATTCTGGGTGTTCTGGGGGCCACGGCCAAGATTCACGCCAAGGCCAAACCGGCCGCCAAGGCAGCCGTCAAGGATCACAATCATTTACCGGGTTCGGATTGCTGCTAATTGCAATCAAGACCCCGTATTTAACATCAACCATTAGCAGTCTTATTTTTTAGACAGGAGGAATTTATACATGAACATCAGGCCATTGCATGATCGCGTTATTGTCCAGGCGCTGGATGCGGAACAAAAAACCGCAGGCGGCATCATCATCCCTGACACCGCTCAGGAAAAGCCATCTGAGGGCAAAATTGTTGCCGTTGGTGCGGGCTACCGCGACGAAGAAGGCAACGTTCACGCCCTTGACCTGAAGAAGGGCGATCGCGTCCTTTATGGCAAGTGGTCCGGCACCGAGATCAAGGTCGACGGTAAGGATCTTTTGATCATGAAAGAAAGCGACGTTATGGGCGTGCTCGAATAGGCATCCCACGTTTCTTCACTATCTGAATTTAGTTCAATCACTTAAATCACGACAGTCTCTAAAGGGAGTAATCAAAACATGGCTAAAGAGGTCAAATTTTCAACCGAAGCCCGTGACGCAATGCTGCGCGGTATTGATGTGTTGGCGGATGCCGTCAAAGTCACCCTCGGCCCCAAGGGTCGCAACGTTGTCATCGATAAATCTTTTGGCGCACCACGGATCACCAAAGATGGTGTGACGGTTGCCAAAGAAATCGAACTTTCCGACAAGTTTGAAAACATGGGCGCACAAATGGTTCGTGAAGTTGCTTCACGCACCAATGACGAAGCCGGCGACGGCACCACCACAGCAACCGTTCTGGCCCAGGCCATTGTGCGTGAAGGCGTTAAATCCGTTGCTGCTGGCATGAACCCCATGGACGTGAAGCGCGGCATTGACGAAGCAGTCAAGACCGTGGTTGCCGATCTTGAAAAGCGTGCAAAGCCCATCAAGACCAACGCAGAAATTGCTCAGGTCGGAACCATTTCGTCCAATGGCGAAACCGACATCGGTGCCATGATTGCTCAGGCAATGGACCGGGTTGGCAAAGAAGGCGTTATCACCGTTGAAGAAGCCAAGGGTCTGCAGACCGAACTGGAAGTCGTTGAAGGCATGCAGTTTGATCGTGGGTATCTTTCCCCTTACTTCATCACCAATGCTGAAAAGATGATCTGTGAAATGGATGATCCCGTTATCCTGCTTCACGAATCAAAGCTTTCCAGCTTGCAGGCCATGTTGCCGCTTTTGGAAAAGGTTGTTCAGTCCGGCAAGCCGCTTCTGATCATTGCTGAAGACATCGAAGGCGAAGCCCTTGCGACCCTCGTGGTCAACAAGCTTCGTGGCGGCCTGAAGGTTGCTGCGGTTAAAGCCCCGGGCTTTGGCGATCGTCGTAAAGCCATGTTGCAGGACATTGCTATTCTGACCGGTGGTCAGGTTATCAGTGAAGACCTCGGCATCAAGCTTGAAAGTGCAACGATGGATATGCTCGGTTCTGCCAAGCGTGTTTCCATCTCCAAGGAAGAATGTGTTGTCATTGATGGCACTGGCAAGAAAAAGGCGATCCAGGATCGTTGTGGCCAGATCCGCGCACAGTCCGAAGAAACCACTTCCGATTATGATCGTGAAAAACTGCAAGAACGTCTGGCCAAGCTGGCCGGTGGTGTTGCCGTGATCAAGGTTGGTGGTGCAACGGAAATCGAAGTCAAAGAACGCAAAGATCGCGTTGATGATGCACTGAACGCCACCCGTGCGGCGGTCGAAGAAGGCGTTGTCCCAGGTGGTGGTGCCGCATTGTTGTATGCCATCAAATCCCTGGACAAGACCAAGACCCAAAATGACGACCAGCAGGTCGGCGTTGAAATCGTGCGTCGTGCCATTCAGGCACCTGCCAAGCAGATTGCTGAAAATGCCGGTGCCGATGGCGGCGTTGTTGTTGGCAAGCTCTTGGAAGCCAAGGGCGACACCAAGGGCTTCAATGCTCAAACCGGTGTTTACGAAGATCTGGTCAAGGCCGGCATCATCGATCCTAAAAAGGTTGTCCGTACTGCATTGCAGGACGCGGCGTCTGTTGCAGGTCTGTTGATCACCACCGAAGCCATGGTTGCCGATAAGCCTGAAAAGGGCGGCGCCGCCGGTGCAGCACCTGCGATGCCTGACATGGGCGGCATGGGTGGCATGGGTGGCATGGGCGGCTTCTAGTCTGCTTATCCAACCAAGTTCTCAGTATCAGTATTCGGGCGACCAGTATCAGTACCAGTATCAGTAATAGTCCGAGTATTAGTACGAGTAGGGGAAAGGGCCGCATTACGCGGCCCTTTCTTTTTGTCTAGAATAAAACCTGAATAAAAACAGGGAAGGTTTGAGATGGCGACCCAGAATTTTAAATTATCCTTTATTGGCCTTGGCGTTATGGGCGGGCCCATGGCTGGCCATCTGGCAAAGGCGGGCTATGACGTGACGGTCTATAACCGCACCGCATCAAAGGCCAAAGCCTGGGTTGATGAATACGGCGGATCATCGGCCGAAACCCCCGAAGAAGCCGGGCAGGGGGCAGACATCGTGTTTGCCTGTGTCGGCAATGATGATGATCTGCGTGACGTCACCCTTGGCCCATCGGGCGCATTTGGCGGCTTAAAACCGGGTGCAATCTTTGTTGACCATACCACAGCATCGGCCCACGTGGCCCGCGAACTGGAAAAGGCGGCATCGGTTGCGGGCTTTGGCTTTCTGGATGCGCCGGTTTCAGGCGGCGAAGCAGGGGCCATCAATGGCACCCTCACCATCATGACCGGCGGCGATGGGGCCGTGTTTGAAACCGCAAAACCCGTGATGGAAACCTATGCGCAGGCTGTGACTTTAATGGGCCCGGCAGGCAGCGGACAATTGACCAAAATGGTCAACCAGATATGCGTTGCCGGGGTGGTTCAGGGATTGGCCGAAGGCCTGAACTTTGGCGCGCGCGCGGGCCTTGATATGGACCGGGTGATCGATGTGATCTCCAAAGGGGCGGCATCGTCCTGGCAAATGGAAAACCGCGCCAAAACCATGGTGCAGGGCGAGTTTGATTTCGGCTTTGCCGTCGATTGGATGCGCAAGGATTTGGCCATCTGTCGTGAAGAAGCCAAAGGCAATGGCGCAGTGCTGACCACCACAGAAATGATTGATGGTTTCTACGCCGAAGTGCAAAAAATGGGTGGCGCGCGTTGGGATACGTCCAGTTTGATTGCGCGGTTAAATAAAGAATAAGGCCCGCGCAACATTTAATTGGTGAAATCGGAAGCTCAACCGCCCTTACCAGAGCCCCCGTTTTTGGATTTAGCGCATTTTCTATCGTGTGCTATTTTTATTCTGCGCCTTGTTTCCATTTCTTTGTGGGTATATCTCGTGCCTCCGGGCCTTATTTCCACCGTCGATAGCGGGTAGCGTGGCCCCCTGGCACATTCTTCGCGGTATGCCTGCGTACGCGTGTTTGCATATCCATAAAATTCTTTTTTGAGTCTCTCATAAAGAGATGCTCTCCGCTTCATGCCGGGGCGATCGCCACAAATGCTCATGATCGCTGCTTCTAATTTCACATTTCCAGCTTTTATTTTTTGGGGACTAGGGTGACGCATATTGAACGTGTACCTTGTTCTTGTCCCGTATATTTGGAATATTCCGGGGACTCTTTCCTTTACCCAGTAGCGACTAAAAGCCTTTGGAGAACCGGCAGGGCAGGTGCTGGCTTTAAACTCAAGACTACTGACATTGGTCTCTTTCTGATGGCCCTTGTTGCAGGCAATTTCGATGACTTTGCGGCCCTTTTTTATGCCCTTTCTTGTTCTCTTTTTGAGGGCTTCCATAGTCTTGTCGGTTTTGATGCCATATTTACTGCTACGGGATTGATTTTTGGCCGATCGGGCGATGATTGCATAGCAATGACCTTGCCTGATCTTCTTAAACCCGCCAACTTTATTGCCTTTTCCCCCGTCCAATTGTTTCGTGAAGGCCTTGCCGATTGCGCGTTTCATATCGTTGCGTGCAACGAAATGGCCCACTTTGATGAGCGTGCCCGTTTTATCTTTTACAGGGTATAAATATAACTGAGGCCCATCATTTTTATCTCTGGCATTCGCCTGCGGTAAAAATGCGATGAGCAGCACCAAATATAAAAATATCTTCATCTAACCGGCCCCTTGATTGTTGCCTATACACCCGCCTATACACCCGCCTATACACCCATTGTATCCAAAATTTAATCCAGATCAAAATGTCGTGCTGGTGTGGCTGTCTTTACGGTCTTGCCAACCTTAACGATTGCCTTCTTTCTCCTTTGCTTCGTTCCAGAGCGCGTCCATTTCGGCGAGATCGGATTGTTCGGGGGTTTTGCCGCGCTTTTTTAATTCGGCCTCTATGTGGGCAAAACGGCGGATGAATTTGTCATTGGTGGTGCGGAGCGCCGCTTCGGGGTCAATGCCGGTTTTACGAGCCAGATTGGCCACGGCGAACAATAAATCACCGATTTCACCCTCTATCTTTGCCTTTGGGGCATCTGAATTGATCTCTGCTTCGGTCTCTGCCAGTTCTTCGTGAATTTTCTCAATCACTTGGGCTGTATTTTCCCAATCAAAGCCCACCCGGGCGGCCCGTTTGGCCAGTTTTTCGGCGCGAATTAGGGCGGGCAGGGCCTTTGCCACCCCTGACAGGGCGCTTTTATCGCCAGAATTTCCGCGTTCTGCTGCTTTTTGCGCTTCCCAAGCCAATGTCTGTGCATCGGCATCGGGCACATGGGCATCACCAAAGACGTGCGGATGGCGGCTGATCATTTTTTGTGACTCGGCATTGGCGATATCGTCAAAATCATAACCACCATTTTCGCGCGACATTTGGGCGTAATAGATCACCTGGAACAACAAATCGCCCAGTTCAGTTTTCAGCGCCGCTTGATCGCCAGCCTGTATCGCATCGAACACCTCATAGGCTTCTTCGATGGTGTAAGGCGCGATCGTCTCAAACGTCTGTTCAATATCCCACGGGCAACCGTTTTCACGATCACGCAATTTTGCCATCACATCGATCAGTTTTTCGATAGGGGATAATTCATTCTGTGGATCGTTTTCAACCATTTGTATAACCATCAAGTAATCGTATAATGTATATTATGGAAAATATAAGTGTTAAGGATAAGCGTTTGAGCCAATTGTATTTAATGCTGTTGTTTCAAGGGGTTCAAAATGGTTACGTAAGAAGTACTGGAATGTGTATTGCGCCTGGGATGAAAAGATAAACATGCCAAACCCAATCATGTATCGGCCCCTTCTATGGTTAAACCATCATGGGCGGGTTTGGCATTGGTGCCAGATAGCCGTTGGGTAAGATCACCGTAATCAAGGCGATGGGAAAGATGGGTCAAGATGGCTTGTTTGGGCCCCACTCTGTCGATCCAGCCCATAATACGGTCGAAATGGGCATGGGTTGGGTGCGGCTTGTCCTGAAGACAGCACACAATCCAGGTTTTGATGCCTTTCAGGGCTTCAAAGCTTTCATCAGGCAGTTCAACGGCATCGGTGGTGTAGGCAATATCGCCAAAGCGAAAGCCGGTGGATTCCATGAAGCCATGATCCTGGGCATAGGGCAAAACGGTGATATCGCCAATGGTGAAGGGTTCGCCGTGGGTGAATTGTTTTGGCGTTAGGCTGGGTTTGTAAAAGTTTATGCCATCTTTGAAATTATCTTCAGAATCAAATATATAATCATACTTACTAATTAGATGCTTTAAGTCTGTTTCTGTTGCCCAGGCGTCTATTCCTGAGCGTTGAATGCGGTTAAGGGCGCGCAATTCATCAATCCCATGGGTGTGATCGGCATGGGTGTGGGTATAGAGCACGCTATCAAGGCGGCCAATCCCGGCATCGAGAAGCTGGAGCCGTAAATCAGGCCCGGTATCGACCAAAAGCGTGGTGTCGCCTTGTTCCACCAAGATTGATGACCGGCGGCGGATGTTTTTGGGGTTTTTGGGGTCACAATCGCCCCAAATATTGCCGATCATGGGCACGCCAGATGCGCCACCACAGCCAAGGATGGTTACGCGCATGTAACACCCGTTGTAAAAGCCACCATGTCATTGTCCATAGGTTGAAACTCGTTGTTGATGGGGCAGTTTAGCAACTGGGTGGGCCATTGCACCCCTTTCAATATGGCAGCGGACGGTTTAGATTGTCTGCCAACACCATCCCCGGCGGAAAAGCCGGGTTAATTCTATCGGGAGACCAGAATGCCTACAAAAACACTCAAAGACGTCACCGTTGCCGATGCCTATCTGGCGATCCTTGCTGATCGCGGTGTTGATTACTTGTTTGGCAATGCCGGTACCGATTTCGCACCGCTGATCGAATCCCTGTCCAAGGCGCAGACCTTGGGGCTTCCCCATCCGGAACCCATCACGGTTCCCCATGAAAACACCGCCCAGCATATGGCCATTGGCTATTATCTGGCCACCGGCAAGCCCCAGCTGACCATGATGCATGTCAATGTTGGCACTGCCAATGGTATGAACGGGTTGTTGAATGCATCGCGGGGCAATATCCCGATGCTGTTTACCGCCGGGCGCACGCCCACCAATGAAGACCAGCTTGATGGCCATCGGGACAATGTGATCCATTGGACCCAGGAAATGTATGACCAAAACGGCATGACGCGCGAAGCCGCCAAATGGGATTACGAACTGCGCAATGGTGAACAGATCGAAACCATCGTTGATCGTATGCTGACCATGTCCATGAGCGACCCCAAGGGCCCGGTTTACCTATCCCTGCCCCGCGAAGTGCTGGCCATTAAAATGAAAGAATACACCTATGAAACCCCGGGCCGGGTCCAGCCCACGGAATCATCGCTTCCCAATCCTAAATCCTTGGACGAAGCAGCATCGATCCTGTCGAAGGCGAAAAACCCGGTGATCATCACCAATTGGGGCGGCCGTAACCCCGGCGTGATGCCCGCATTGGTGGCTTTGGCCGATAAATACGCCATCCCCGTGGTCGAATTTGGCAACCGCTTCATTGCCATGCCCAACCGCCATCCCATGTATGCCGGTGGCAACCCGATCCCTTACGTAGAAGCCGCCGATGCCATTTTGGTGATCGATTGCGCCGTACCCTGGTTGCCGGCCAAAGTGCAGCCAAACGAAGACTGTAAGGTCATCCAGATGGCCAATGATCCGATGTATTCGATGTTCCCGGTGCGCCATATCAGAAGTGATATTTCTCTGGCTTGTGGCACAGACCTTGGCCTGTTGGCGCTGGCCAATGCCATGGGCGAGCCTTCGAAAGACGCAAAAGATGTGATCGAGGCCCGACGCAAAGTGGTGACCGCCAAGCATCAGAAGCTGGAAGATAATTGGGCCCAAAAATTGGAAGACGTCAAGAATCAGACCCCGGTCCATCCGGCGTGGTTGTCCCATTGTATTGCCCAAGTGAGTGATTCTGACACCATCTTCTCCCAGGAATCAAAATTGCCACCGCAATATTTGCCCATTGAAAAACCCCTGCACCTTATGAATGCCGGTGCCTCTTCGGGGCTTGGTCATGGCATGGGCGTGGCGCTGGGTTACAAATTGGCCGACCGCGATAAATTGGTCATCGGCGTTCATGGCGATGGCGCGTATATGTTTAACGTGCCGGTTTCTGCCCATTATGTGGCCGCAGAACAGAAATTGCCGATCCTGTCGGTGGTGATGAACAATCAGAAATGGCAGGCCGTTCGCGGTGCCACCCTGCGTATGGTGCCTGATGGTTATGCCTCAAAGGCCAACCAGATGCCGCTGGCCCATTTCACCGTCGAACAGCATTACGAAAAATTGGTCGAGGTTTCCGGCGGTTATGGCGAACAAGTCACCGACCCGGCAAAGGTCATGGGTGCGGTTGAACGCGCCCACAAGGCCGTGACCGTTGAAAAGCGCCAGGCATTGCTAAACGTGATGGTCACAGACC
>Ga0233439_10005736_pt1 | contig 11351 bp, 10 predicted proteins | sample SI_123_September_6_FD_182713 | JGI IMG/M metagenome (GOLD analysis project Ga0233439, IMG submission 182713) | Seawater microbial communities from Saanich Inlet, British Columbia, Canada - SI_123_September2016_100_MG | ecosystem: Environmental > Aquatic > Marine > Inlet | place: Canada: British... | reverse complement strand
AACTGTCATGATTATAAAGTTAAAAAGGTGGTTTGTTGTTTATCAACATGTATATTTCCAGATAAAACATCATATCCTATAAATGAAATTATGTTACATTCTGGCCCCCCACATCATTCAAATGATGCATATGCATATTCTAAAAGAATACTAGAAATCCAATGTAAAGCATATCAAGAACAGTTTGGTTCTAATTTTATTTGTGTTATACCTACAAATATTTATGGACCAAATGATAACTACTCTCTAGATGATGGTCACGTTATTCCAGCTTTAATACATAAATGTTATTTAAATAAAAAAAATAATGAAAATTTTGTTGTAAGAGGGTCAGGAAAACCATTACGTCAATTCATATATGCAGATGATTTAGCAAAATTATTATTATGGACTCTTGAAAAATATAAAGAAAAGGAACCGATAATTTTATCAGTAGGTGAAAAAGACGAGGTAAGTATTGAAACCGTCGCTAAACTAATAGCAAAATCATATAATTATGAAAATAAAATTTCATTTGATACTTCTTATTCAGATGGACAAATTAAAAAAACGGCGGATAATGCCAAATTAATGAAATTATATGGAGAGTATAATTTTATAGATATTAAAAATGGTATTCAAAAAAGTGTAGATTGGTTTATTAAAAATTATGAATACTGTAGAAAATAAATACTGTAGAAAAATAAATACTGTAGAAAAATAAATACTAATAATAATTATGATTGAATATTTGTGAACAATCATGCTCTACCATTTCTTTAATTAACTCGTCAAAACTATATTTTGTTGTCCACCCCAATTCTGTCCTCACTTTAGTAGAATCGCCCAATAATTCTTCAACTTCAGCAGGTCTAAAATACTTTTCCGAAACAAAAATGAGTTCTTTCTTTGTAGTTTCGTCATAACCAATTTCATTTACACCTGCTCCTTTCCATTTAATATGCATTCCTTTTAATGAAAAGGCCTTTTCTATAAATTCTCTAACAGAATGATACTCATTAGTTGATAAAATATAATCTTTAGGTGTATCTGATTGTAACATTCTCCACATACCTTCTACATAGTCTTTTGCATGTCCCCAATCCCTTTTTGCATCTAAATTTCCTACTATTAATTTATTTCTTTTACCAGTTAAAATCATATTTAAACCACAAGTAATTTTTCTAGTTATAAATGTCTTACCTCTTCGAGGACTTTCATGGTTAAAAAGGATACCATTGCACGCAAATATATTGTATGCTTCTCTATAATTTTTAGTAATCCAGTATCCATATAATTTTGCTACTCCATAAGGGGATCGTGGATAAAATGGTGTAGTTTCTGTTTGTGGTGTTTCTTGCACTAATCCATATAATTCCGACGTGGATGCTTGATAGAATCTGCATTTGTCAATTATCCCTGATATTTTTATAGCTTCTAATAATCGTAAAACGCCTACGCCACATGTATTTACCGCATATTCAGGCATTTCAAATGAAACTTTTACATGACTCATCGCAGCTAAATTATACACCTCCAATCTTTCTAAACTAGGATATGTGGATATTAATTCACTAAATATATGTTGTATATTTTGACAATCGGTTATATCTCCGTATCTTAAAATTAAGTTTTTATTTTCATATAAATGTTCTATTCGATTGGTATTTATGCTTGACGCCCGTCTAATTATCCCCCAAATAATATATTCTTTTTCTAAAAGGAGTTCTGCTAAATAAGAACCATCTTGTCCCGTAATCCCAGTTATTAATGCTATGTTCATATATTATATTTTTTTAAAGTATATTTATATGGTATTTTCACTAAAAGTTAACTTTATAGTGAGCGTAGGTTTTTAAGGAGAGGCACTCTCCTTAACACCTTACGTCATAAATTCTGAACTGCTGTAAATCTCATTGACTTGTCTATTTACCAACACGAATGTGCAGCATTTCGGGAAATCCTTGATGCGCCCTGCGCCCATATATGTCCCCGTGGAGCGCAATCCACCCAGCACATCTTGAATAGTGGTATTGATCGAACCCTTGTGAGGGATTTTGCGCAGTTTTCCTTCGCTGCTCCGATACTTTGCCATGCCACCGCTATGCTTGTTTTGGGCATGCTCACTTGACATACCATAAAATAATTTGTATTTTTTGCCATTTTCCTCCACCGTCTCACCACCCGACTCTTCATGTCCGGCCATCATGCCACCCATCATGACCAAATGTGCTCCGGCACCAAAGGCTTTTGCCACGTCACCGGGTCGCTGACAGCCACCATCCGAGACAATATGACCATTTAAGCCATTTGCCACCTCGCTGCACTCGGCGCACACCGAAAGCTGCGGCATACCCACACCCGTTTTAAGGCGTGTGCTGCACACCGACCCACTGCCGATGCCGCATTTGACAACATCGACGCGCGCCGAAATAAGCAGCTCTTGCACCATATCACTCGTCGCCACATTCCCCGCAATAATCGTTAGATCAGGATATTTATCACGAATACTGCCACAAAATTCGACGAATTTTGAACTATAGCCATTCGCGACATCGACCACGACAAAATAAGGATTAAGCTTAGTGACAAGGGCATCCAGTTTTGCCACATCGGCATCGGAAATTCCGGTCGAAATCGCATAATAATTGGGATCCATATCAGTGGGATAATCATCAACCGCATAATGTTTGTGCAAACAAGTAATCATTTTATGAGGTGCAAGAGCACGATACGTCTCGAATGTTCCAGTAGTATCCATATTGGCGACGAGAAGAGGAACGCCGGTCCATTTACGCCGTGAATGTAAAAATGTGATTTCCCTCTCTAAAGAAACCTGGCTCCGCGAGGACAGGTTGGAACGCTTGGGGCGAATCAGCACGTCATTAAAATCAAGTTTTACACCGTCTTCAATCTTCATCTAATCTTTGTTCTTTGATTATCTTTATGTTTATTTAGGAAATGTAAATAATACGACTATTGAACTGTATGTTTTTAGATTTTTAATACCGTAAATTATATAAAATATAATTTACATATTTTATATAATGAAAATTGGAATTATTGGAAATGGATTTGTCGGTAATGCAACAATGCAATTAAAATGTAAAGATATAGATGTTATGGCGTATGATTTAAACCCTGAATTATGCATACCCAAAAATACTACATTAGAAGATATGGTTGAATGCGAAATTATTTTTGTAAGTGTTCCTACTCCAATGCAGAAAGACGGCTCTTGTTATCTAAAAATAGTTAAAGCGGTAATAGATAATTTAATTAAAATAAAATATTCAAATTTCATTGTATTACGCTCTACTGTTCCTGTGGGAACATGTGATGAGTTATCGACTTATTTTATGCCAGAATTTTTAACAGAAAAAAATTTTATTGATGATTTTATAAATAATAAAGATTGGATTTTTGGTTTGTTGGGTTCATCTAAAGATAATGATTTCAAAAAAAGTATTACAAAATTATTTGATTTCGCATATAAAAATGATAAAATAAAAAATAATAGCATCCATTTTATTACAAATAAGGAAGCTGAAATGGTAAAGATGTTTAGAAATTGTTTTTTATCTACAAAAGTGTCATTTTGTAATGAAATACACCAATTCTGCGAATTAAAAAACATAAATTATGAACACGTAAGAGCTTTAGCGGCAAATGATAATAGAATTCTTCATAGTCATACAACGGTTCCTGGGCCAGATGGTAAAAAAGGATTTGGTGGAACCTGTTTCCCAAAAGATACTTCTAGCTTAAGATATGAAATGAGAAAGGTCGGTATGGAACCATATATCTTAGACTCTATTATCAAAAGAAATGAAAAAATAGACCGACCAGAAAAAGATTGGAATGAGAATGAAGGTAGGGCAGTGATTAATTAGATATTCTCACATAAATACATTTCCATAAAGCGTATAACTATTAATAATAATGTTGATAGTTATACTATATGAATATAAATATGAATATTCTTGTATATGGTGCAAAAGGCTGGATCGGTCAACAATTTATCGAAATCTTGCAGAGTAAAAATATACCATACGTTGAAGGTGCTTCCAGAGTAGATGATACTGTTGCATTAGAACAAGAGATTTCGCAAACAAAACCGACACATGTTGTCTCATTTATAGGTAGAACACATGGTAAAATAGGCGACAAAGCTTATTCTACTATAGATTATTTAGAGCAGCCCGGAAAACTCCAGGAAAATGTTCGCGATAATTTATTCTCTCCCTTGTCTCTGGGTATTTTATGCAATAAATACGATCTACATCTGACTTATTTAGGAACAGGATGCATTTTTACATATGATGACAACCACCCTTTTGGTGAAGAAAAACAAGGATTTACGGAAGACAGTCTACCAAACTTTTTTGGTTCGGGATATTCTACTGTGAAAGGATTTACCGACCGCCTCATGCATCTTATAGGCGGTAAAATACTTAATTTAAGAATACGAATGCCTATTACAAATAAAGATAATCCTCGGAATTTTATCACTAAAATTACCACCTACGAAAAAATTTGCTCTATTCCAAACTCTATGACCGTTCTTCCTGAGCTTCTGCCTTTAGTAGTAGATATGATGACGCAAAGAACGATTGGCACAATTAATCTTACCAATCCGGGTCTTATTAGTCATAATGAAATATTGGAGATGTATAAAAAAATTGTGGATAGCGATTTCACATGGAAAAATTTCACATTAGAGGAACAATCCAAAATATTAGCTTCGGAGCGGTCGAACAACTTTTTAGATACCACTCGCCTGGAAACGTTATATCCAAATGTCAAAAATATAAAAGACAGCATGAGAGAAATGCTGGAAAATTTTACATTTCATGAAAATAGGGTTGTTCCAGGAACTAAGAATATTCTAACAACTAATGGCGATGTAGCCTATAATAAAACATATGATTTTCAAAATACAACAGACACCACGTTATTAGTCACCGGTGGTTGTGGATTTATTGGATCGAACTTCATTAATTTAATAATGGCAAGGTTTAACAACATTAAGCTGGTCAACATAGACGCACTGTATTATTGTGCAAATAAAACAAATGTAGATAAGGTGTGGAGAGAAAGCAGCCGATATATATTTGTGAAGGGGAATGTATGTTCGATGGATTTGGTTACACACGTCCTTGAAACACATCAACCCACACATATTATACATTTTGCAGCGCAGTCTCATGTGCAAAATTCTTTCTCTGATGCTTTGCAGTATACCAAAGATAATGTGGTCGGCACGCATACCCTTTTGGAAGCCACGCGCCTCTTTGGAAAGGTTAAGAAATTTATTCATGTGTCAACTGATGAGGTATATGGTGAATCGATGTTAGATGTCGATGAAACACATAAAACAGAACATTCGGTGCTCTGTCCTACGAATCCATATGCGGCAACGAAAGCGGGCGCAGAGCTTATTGCCCAGTCATATAACCACTCCTTTGGTATGCCGATTGTGATTACGCGAGGCAATAATGTCTTTGGGCCGAACCAATATCCCGAAAAAGTTATTCCGCGATTTATTCAACAACTAAAAGCTGGCGAGAAAGTAACTATTCAGGGCGATGGAAGTTGTGTAAGGGCATTCTTACATGCACATGATACGGCAACAGCATTCCAGACAATATTAGAAAAAGGGAAGGTAGGAGAGATCTATAATATTGGTTGTGATGAAGGCATGGAGTATTCTATTATGGATGTCGCGAAAATACTGATCGAAAAGATTCAAAACACGACGGATTATGATAGGTGGATTACGTATATTGAAGACCGACCTTTTAATGACCAGCGATATTATATAAGTAATCAAAAGTTAAAAGATTTAGGGTGGGATATAACGGTGAGTTTTTTGGAGGGGATTAGTCGCCTTTTACATTAAGCATACTATTTTTAATTATGGTAATAGACGGAAATGTTCCGATAACTTTCAATCCATATTTTTTGACAATTGGTTGGATCTTTGGTTTATTATATTTTATCATCCACCCAACATGATCTCTTTCTTCACTACCTCCTTCTAGTATCATAACTCCTTTCTCTGATAATTTAGGTAAATAGTGTTCTATAGCATATTTATATACATCACCATTGTTAGCTATATCAATATGGATAATATCTACATCACTAATATCCTTATGGACCTCATAAAAGTCACCATAACGAATAGATACATTATTATAATCTTTAAATAATTCGGTAATTTCTTTTTTTTTAGCGTGATTACCTTTGAAATCTTCGAAAATATCGTAAGCATCTATAATTGTATCTTTGCTACTTGCATCTATAAAGCTCTTAAGAGAAAATCCTTCTAAAATACCTATTTCAATTATTTGTTTTGGATTTATCGTATATGTAATACTACTCAATAAATCACCAAAATGGACGTTATTATTATTATACGACGAACTCATATAAAGTTATATTACTTTTATCTTTATATGAATATTCCATTATTCAAAGTTTTCATGAGCGAAGACATTATTGAACCGGTAAACAATGTTTTAAGATCTGGATACATTACACAAGGGAAACAGGTAGAAAAATATGAGGATGCTCTTAGCAATTTCCTAGGATGCAAATATCTTTTAACACTTAACTCTGCAACTTCTGGTTTAACTCTTGCTACAAGATTATTGAAAGATGCGGATGAGGAAAATAATTGGACTGGTTTTGATAAAAAAAAAGATATTGTTTTAACTCCAGCCTTGACATGTTTTGCTACAACTGCCGCAGTATTGTCTAATAATGTCAATATTAGATGGCTAGATGTAGATTTAAATACAGCCAACATTAGTTTAGAAGACCTCAAAAATAAATTAAATGAACATACAAAAATTATTTATTTGGTCCATTGGGGTGGCACCCCTGTTGATTTAGATGAATTAGATAAGATATGTGAAGGTCATAAAGAAAAATACGGATTTAAACCGATGGTTGTGGAAGATTGTGCCCACGCATTTGGCGCTGAATTTGGTGGGAAAAAGTTAAGCAATCACGGGAATATTTGTGTATATAGCACACAGGCAATTAAACACTTAACTACTGGCGACGGAGGTATTATAACTCTACCTACAAAAAAACTTTATGAACGTTGCACACTCTTAAGATGGTATGGGATAGACCGAAATAAAAGGAATTATAATGGGAAAGATTTGAGACTAGAAAATGATATTGCGGAGTATGGATATAAATTTCATATGAATGATATCAACGCTACTATAGGGCTTTATAATTTACCACATATTCCTGGGCTTCTGGAGAAGATGCGTCAAAATGGAAAATATTTCGACGAACATTTGAAGGATTGTTCTGGGATACAATTGATGAAAAATAATCCAAAATGTAATTCTGCATATTGGCTGTATACCATTCGTGTATTGAATAGAAAAAAACAAGAATTTATAGCCAAAATGAAAGAAGCTGGCATTATGACAAGTCAAGTTCATAATCGCAATGATATCAATAGCTGTGTTAAAGAATTTGAAGAAGAATTACCCAATTTGGATATATTGGAAAAAGAGTTAGTATGTATTCCTGTAGGTTGGTGGTTGGAAAAGAAAGATTTAGAATATATGGTTGATAGTATTATTAATTATTGCTAAAGTCATATAGCTATTTGTTCGGAATATAACAAAAAATAATATTTATTCTTTATATAATTTTTAATTTATTTTATAAAGAATTACTATATGGTGTTTATTAATCATAATGTTATTATATAATATGTTAATTCACCAGATTCTCTACAACTTAAACCATCATTATAATTATAAGATTTTTTTGTATATAAATAATTATTTGAATTTAAAAATCTTTCTATAATAGACATTTTACCAGTGACACATTTCAAATAATTACAGAAACCACAAAGATTATTGAATTTTTCAGTTGAATTAGGAATATTAGGATTATTTTTACAAGTACCGGAAGTATTATACGCTATAATAATATTATACTTTTTATTATTACTTGATATATTTTTTTTTAATAATTCTAAAACCTTACACTCAGTATTAGGAGTTTCAATCCACATATAATATGTATCAAAATCATAAGGTATATTAGACAATATATCACTCTTTATTTTAATATCTAATTTATGTTTATTTATATTAGCAATGGCACGTTTTGTATTATCAATACCTATAAGTTTTTTACATTTGAATGTATTTTGAATATATAATAATAAATCTCCACTTCCACATCCTAAGTCACATACTTTTTTAGTTATAAAATAAGGTTCAAAATTAATTAAAGGTCCGGTTGGACTTCTCCAGGGTACTTTCTCTATAAAATCAATAGATTTATTCATTATATATGTAATTGAGAAAATTCCAACGTAATTGAGAAAATTTATTCAAAATTCCAACCATTTCTGATTTTCCAATGTCCATTTAACTGTTTTTTTTAGAGATTCTTCAAAATTTAATGGCAGCTTAAATCCCATATCGAATAGTTTACTCCCATCTAGTCCATATCTAAGATCATGTCCAGGTCTGTCACTATGAAAATCTACCATTTCGTATTTCAATTCTTTGCCTACAAATTTTGCAATGAGTTGTGCCATTTCTAAATTGCTTACTTCTCTTTCTCCTGATATATTGTATTTTTCTCCTAAAGTACCATTTTTAATTAAAAAAAGAACTGCGTTTGCAATGTTACGACCATGAATATAAAATCTTGTTCCAGAGCGTTTCTTATCAGGATAAGAGTGAATAAATACCTTTTCATCATTTAATACTTTCTTAATACATAGAGGAATAAACTTCTCTACATGTTGTCTCTCTCCAAAAGCGTTCATTACATTAACTATCATCAACGGAATTTTATAGGTATTCTCATAAGCTACACAGATTTGTTCGGCGGCCGATTTAGATGCGGAATATGGATTAGTGGGTTTGTGTCTATCCCATTCTTTAAAGAGTTTGTCGTTCAAGGCGGGTCCAAATACCTCGTCTGTGCTAAAGTAAAAAAATGTCTCTAAATTTGGTAATCCCCGAGCATACTCCAACATGTTAAATGTTGAATCAATGTTATTTCTAATAAATAAAGCCGGATCTTTAATGCTATTATCCACATGAGTTTCGGCTGCCATATGAACTATATAATTTACATTTGAACCTATTTCCTTTTTAAGCCCCTCGGGAAGTGGATTAATAAGATCATTGGTAAAAACTTTTATTCTGTCATTTGTAAGACAACCAGTATCTCTTAAACGGTCTAAACCACTACTAGCATAACTAAGTTTATCAAGAATTATAATATTCCAATCTGTGTTATTAATAATATGTTCAACAAAATGATGACCTATAAATCCACATCCTCCGGTTATAATTATTATTTTAGACATTATACCTAAACGGCTTATTATTATTTAGTTAATTTAACTAAAAGTTTACAATTTATTATTATTTTATAAAAATATATTATATGCAAAAAATAATTGTCTGTTTAACTGGCGTTGTTAACAGATCCATAAAATATACATGGGATTCTATTAATGATAACATTATTAATGAATTAAAAAAGAACATGAGGTCGATATAGCCGTTTTCAATAATAATATTGAGGATTGTAAAGTTTATAGTGTAAATTAAATAATAATGACTCATCAATTATCCCTTACGATTTTTTATTTGAATATAAACAACCTTTTATAGATGCAGAGATAATAAAGATAGATGGATATGAGAAAAACTTTCCACAATATTTCTACAATGATTATAAAAAAATGGTTTAAGGTTGATGTATATGGAATCTAAAGTTGCCGAGTTTTTAGAAGAAAATAAAGATAAGTATAAATATGATGTAGTTGCAAATGCTGATTATTTTTATTTAAATAAATTTCCCTTAGAGTGTTTAACTAATATTGGTGAAAATCCCATTGGAACGTGTCATCATTGGGAGAATAATGATATGTGTACTGATGGATTTTATATAGGTTACCTTACTTCCGTAATTAAAATAATGAATAGAATAAATTATTATTATATGCTTGTTGAAAATTATAAAAATTCCGAATATCTTAATTACGAGCGTATATTAAACGAAAGTATAATTTACAATAATATGAGTAGATTAAAAATTGATATATTTTTTGAAAATAAGAGAAAATTTATATTTAAAAATGCAGCACCAAAAGTATTAAATAATATTTAAAGAATTTTTAGATAAAAATAAAGATAAAAAGAAATTTCTGCTTTTTTAATTAAAAATATTATATATTAAAGTTTGGTTATTATAGTTTTTCTCTCATAAGGTTGATTAACCTAGTAAAACCTCCACCACCACAAATGAAGTTTTTAGCTCGGCACATATAGACAAAATCTTCGTCTGGGTCACCTCCCATTGTGCTTTTCACCGATAGACCTTTTGATTCAAACCAGGCGGTGAGCTTATTTATATATTCTTTACTCTTCGGACCCGAACGCGCGACCCCCCCGGCTACCAATCGAACGTTTTGTATGTCGACAAAATGCTCATGCAACATCTTTTCGTAATAAGAGAGCGGCTTCACATAGACAGTCTGCGTAATGCCAGAGCGGTCTGCCATCAAAGGTAATCGCAGATGCTCATCAACTGTGTGTGTTGATTCTTCAATGACATCTCCGACGCGACAATGAATGACTAGTTCTGTATTTTTAGGCTGTATTTCTTTATTGTATGTTTGTATCATATTTAGTAGTAAATTATCAAAATCTTCGCCTATCGTTTCCGGTATACGCCCCAGATCTATAATATATTTCACTAGACGTCCTCCGAATGATTCTGGAAATAATTTGTACTGATATCCGAAATGTTTCAAATACGAATAGTAATCTAAATTCTGAAAATGGAAAGTATCACCTAACCGATAGTTATTATACATATATATATAATAGTGAATATAATATATTTATCAGTAGTTTTACACTTTGTAATATTTAGTGAAATATGTCAAATGGTATATAATTCTTGATATGATGATTATCGACCCACCATTTTGAAATTTCATTAGAGATCTCATTTCTTTTTTTTTGACTCATTTTTAAATAATGCTCTGCCTTATCTACCATTGAGTCATATGGACAATATATTATTTTATCAAATTTTTGTTGTGTTTCTATATATTCATCATCAACATCCTCATGAATAACAAAAACATTATTTGTTAATAGACAGCTTAATCTATAAAAATCTACACTTTTTTCATCATCCATTCTATGAATTATGAGTATTATCTTCGTTCTTGTTACATTATCGATAAATTCATCTTCATAGCAATTTTTAAATACAACATTATATCCCTTTAGTTTTAGATTATTCATTATTTTATCTCTTTTCCCTCCCATACTACCATAAAAAAAGAA
>Ga0233439_10005734_pt1 | contig 11355 bp, 8 predicted proteins | sample SI_123_September_6_FD_182713 | JGI IMG/M metagenome (GOLD analysis project Ga0233439, IMG submission 182713) | Seawater microbial communities from Saanich Inlet, British Columbia, Canada - SI_123_September2016_100_MG | ecosystem: Environmental > Aquatic > Marine > Inlet | place: Canada: British... | reverse complement strand
AAATCCTGGCTCCTATTGCTGCTGGTGATGGTGGCCTGGATGAAAAAGTGCGAGACCTGCGCGCAAGTGGTTGTATCGTGATTAAACAGTTATCTGGGCAGCATGCTTATCAACCTGCATGTAATCAAAAATTAGAAAAAATTGACGAGAACTGGGTTCTTGTCCCGTTAAATTAATCTGGAACTGTTATGGGTAAAAATGTTGTTGTTATCGGCACTCAATGGGGCGATGAAGGCAAGGGTAAATTAGTTGATTTGTTAACTGATCAGGCAAAGGCAGTAGTGCGCTTTCAAGGCGGGCATAATGCTGGACATACATTGGTTATCGATGGCAAAACGACGATTCTCCATTTAGTCCCTTCAGGTGTCTTGCGTGAAAATGTACAATGTTTAATTGGCAATGGTGTGGTGTTATCACCAGAAGCCTTGCTGAAAGAAATAAAGATGCTGGAAGAAGCTGGTATTCCAGTGCGTTCAAGATTATTAATTAGTGAAGCCTGTGCCTTGATTCTACCGATTCATGTCGCAATAGATCAGGCACGGGAAATAGCCAAGGGTGCAAAAGCCATAGGCACAACAGGTCGGGGAATTGGCCCAGCTTATGAAGACAAGATTGCCAGACGTGGAATTCGTGCTGCGGATTTATTAAATGCCGAGCTATTTACTCAGAAATTGCGTGAATTAACCGCATTCCATAATTTTATGCTCACAGAATACTATAAAGTCCCGGCGGTTGATTTTGATACTATGCTGGCAGACTCTCTGGAATTAGCAGAGCATATCAAGCCGATGTTAATTGATGTTGCTGAAAAGTTACATGCTTACCAGGCTAACGGTGAAAATTTATTATTTGAAGGTGCTCAAGGTGCATTGCTGGATATAGATCATGGTACTTACCCTTATGTCACTTCATCAAATACCACTGCGGGTGGTGCCGCGACAGGGACAGGAGTTGGCCCTTTAGATATTGATTATGTCTTAGGGATTACCAAAGCCTATTCGACGCGTGTGGGTAATGGCCCTTTTCCAACCGAATTAGATGACGACTATGGGCAGCATCTGGGTGAAAAAGGACATGAGTTTGGCGCGACTACGGGTAGAAAAAGGCGCACAGGCTGGTTTGATGCGGTTTCCATGCGTAAATCGGCGCAAATAAATTCTTTAAGCGGGATGTGCCTGACTAAGCTGGATGTACTGGATGGTCTGGATAAAATAGGTATTTGCATTGCTTATAATATAGCCGGTGAAGAAACTACAGTCGCACCACTGGGTGCAGAGAAATATGAAGCTTGCATCCCTGTTATTGAATATATGGATGGCTGGACTGTTAAAACACGAGGTGTTACTGAGCTAGATAAACTGCCTGCTAATGCACTTGCCTATATTAAACGCTTAGAAGAACTAGTCGGTGTTGAAATCTCTATTTTATCGACGGGTCCAGAGCGTAACGAAACGATTGTTCTAAAGAACCCTTTTGCTTAACACCTTTAAACTAGTACCTAGAAATGATGGAGAGTAGGCTAAAGTCTACTCTCCATGAAATTTATCTGAGAACGTTTAGCGTTCCTTGATACCGGGTATAGGGACGAGGAAGTAGAGCTTTGCCTATTATTTTAGAAAATTTACCATTACATTAACGATCGTAAAAAGGTAAGAATATGTTTCAGGCTAAACTTCCCCATAAATTCCAGTTAGCTATCCCTAAAGCGTTACTTGAAGATTTGCACTTGGAAGCGGTCCAGCAATTCACTTTAGTGGCGCGAGGGAGTGTTATTGAGTTGATTTTACTGCGAACGGTGAAAATGCAAGAGGCCTGCTATCGGCTTGTGAGGATGAGAACTCTTCAGGATATAGGGGATAGGCTAGATAGAGAGTTTTCATGAATCTTATAGATACATTTGGCTGGATTGAATGGCTGACTAGCGGAATATAAGTGGGGGTGCTCGAAATCAAGGAGATCAACTTGCTTTAGAAGTGATTGCTATTACAGAGCAGGAAAATATTATTCCTTTATCAACTCCAATTGTTCTATCTGCCGCTGTTTTTTCAGCAAAGTATAAACGCTCTTTTGCTGATGAAATTATTTATGCAATAGTGATTTTTCATCCAGCAGCACTCATCACATCTGACGGCCATTCAAGGGAATGCCTGAAGTGAAATGATTTGCCAAAAATAAGCATTAGTTTTCCTCTGATTTATGTATAAACACGAAGGCCAGTTGATCCATCAAGAGCATGATGAACACGGTGCTATAGAAATTGTCGAAACCGATGGTGTAAGAGCCTTACACTTTGGAACTGATCCAAGGCAGAGCAGTATGTTTATGAATGCCCCCGATCAACTACATTCAAAATATGTCAGGGCGATGATGGCCTGGCTATTATTTAAAGAGCAGCCAGGTAATGTATTAATGATAGGGGTAGGTGGAGGCTTATTAAGCAAATACCTGCTCTATCAATTTCCCCATTGTCAGATAAAAGCGGTAGAGTTTCGCCAGGCAATTGTTAAAATTGCCCGCCGTTTTTTTGCCTTACCTCTGGATCCACGCCTAAAAGTAAAAATAGCTGATGGTGCGCATTATATCAAGCAGCAAAGCCAGAAAATGTTAGAGCAGCATGATTTAATTATCATTGATGCCTTTGACGATGCAGGAATGGCTGATACCATGCAAGGACTAAATCTATTTTCCGCGTGTAAAACCTTGCTGACTGATAATGGGTTATTAGTGATTAATCTATGGGGAACTAATAAAGAGTTATTCAGACAATTAAGCCTCGAAATGGGCGCTGTTTTTAACGGCAGGGTATTGTTTTTACCTGTGCGCGGTCGGGGAAATGTGATTGCAATTGCCTTTGCCGACGAGGTGGGTATTTTTTCCATGAAAGTATTAAAGGCGCGAGCCAGAGAACTAGATGAGCAATATCAGATAGAATTTATCGATTTTATTAAAGATATTAAAAGAAATAATGGTAGTGTATTAAAGCGAGTGATAAAAGCATGAATATTTTAGACGCCAAACATATATTTTCCTATCGGAAATATTGGGCGCAACGTTTCGGTACGGCACATGAATTGCCAATGAGCAAAGCAGAAATGGATGTTCTAGGTTGGGATAGTTGTGATGTAATTTTAGTGACCGGTGATGCCTATATAGATCACCCCAGTTTCGGCATGGCGCTGATTGGGCGTGTACTAGAAGCCCAAGGCTTTCGAGTGGGTATTATTTCGCAGCCAGACTGGCAAAGTAGCGAAGATTTTAAGCGCCTAGGACGACCTAATTTATTTTTTGGCGTGACCGGTGGCAATATGGATTCAATGGTCAATCGTTATACTTCAGATAAGAAGATTCGCTCGAATGACGCGTATACCGCAAATGGAGAAGGGGGTAAACGCCCCGATCGAGCGGTTAATGTTTATTCACACCGCTGTCGTCAAGCCTACAAGGATGTGCCTATTATTATTGGTGGCATCGAAGCCAGCTTAAGGCGGATCGCGCATTACGATTACTGGTCAGACAAAGTCAGAAAATCTGTATTGCTGGACTCCAAAGCAGACTTACTGGTTTATGGGAATGCTGAGCGCCAAATTACAGAAATAGCGCACCGCCTGGCTGGAGGCGAGGCCATGGCTGATATCAAAGGCATACGCGGTACAGTGCATTTTGTAAAACAGGTGCCTGTAGGCTGGTCGGTTAAAGACTCTTCTGATATCGATACACCGGGTAAGGTGATGAAGCCCAAAGACCCTTACCAGATGGAAGAACAAGCCGTTTGCGCAGAGAAACAATCCGAAGCTCCCAGGCAGGAGTCGCTAAACTCCAGAATTGGTAATGCGCAACGAGCAAAGACGGTTATTCGTCTGCCTGATTTTGATACCGTAAAAGATGATCCCATCCAGTATGCGCATGCATCGAGGGTGATGCATGGTGAGACCAATCCTGGCAATGCCCGGCCTTTAATTCAAAAGCATATGCAGCGCTATATTTGGGTCAACCCACCGCCTGCACCGCTGACCATGAGTGAGATGGATGGTGTCTTTGACTTGTCCTATTCGCGCTTACCGCATACCGGTTATGGAAAAGCCAATATTCCTGCGTTTGAAATGATTCAGCACTCGGTGAATATTATGCGTGGCTGCTTTGGTGGTTGCTCGTTCTGTTCCATCACCGAGCATGAAGGGCGAATTATTCAGAGTCGCTCAGAAGATTCCATTATTAAGGAAATAGAAGCAATACGCGATACTTCGCCTAATTTTACCGGACATATCTCCGACTTAGGTGGGCCTACGGCGAATATGTACCGTCTTGCCTGTAAGGATGAAAAGATTGAAACTGCCTGCCGCAGACCATCCTGTGTGTTTCCTGGGATCTGTGAAAACCTGGATACCGACCATACACCATTAATTAAATTATATCGCCGTGCCAGGGCACTGCCGGGTATCAAGAAAATATTGATTGCCTCGGGTCTGCGCTACGATCTTGCTGTAGAATCGCCCGAATATGTTAAAGAACTGGTCACCCACCATGTTGGGGGCTATTTGAAAATAGCCCCCGAGCATACCGAAAAAGGGCCTTTATCCAAAATGATGAAGCCAGGCATGGGAAGCTATGACCGGTTTAAAGAATTGTTTGATAAATATTCTAAAGAAGCAGGAAAAGAGCAATACCTGATTCCCTATTTTATTGCGGCACACCCGGGAACTGAAGATACCGATATGCTGAATCTTGCCTTATGGTTAAAGCGTAACGGCTTTCGTGCCGATCAGGTGCAGGCCTTTTTGCCCTCACCTATGTCTATAGCGACGGCGATGTATCATTCGGGTAAAGACACCTTGCATAAAGTAAGTCGGCGAGGGGCATCAGACATGTCTATTCCTAAAGGCGTAAAACAGCGACGCTTGCACAAGGCGTTGTTACGCTACCATGATCCAAAAAACTGGCCGCTGATACGCGAAGCATTAAAGAATATGCGCCGCGCTGATTTGATCGGTAATGGAAAGCACCAGCTGATTCCTGCATGGCAGCCAAAAGAGGGCGGAAAAAATGACGGGATAGCTGCCAAGGGTAAAACCTTTAGAACCCAGCGAACAGAGTACAATAATCGAGGTGGTCCATCAAAAAGGCGCAAAAAAATTAATTGATAGTATGATTAGGGTATAGCTTTAGCCAGTATTTAGAACAATATTTTTTGTCTGTCGGCGGGCTAAAGCCATGCCCTACAACTGCTTTTTTGAATGCTAATGAGACAGCTGAATAATTATCAATAAAATCCTTTTCAAGTATCACAATAGCGACTATAATACTCGCTCTTTAGCTGGTGTAGCTCAATCGGTAGAGCAGCTGATTTGTAATCAGCAGGTCGCGGGTTCGATTCCCATCACCAGCTCCATATTTTAACTCACTCATGGATTAGAGTGATAAAACAGCTTACGCTGGTGTAGCTCAATCGGTAGAGCAGCTGATTTGTAATCAGCAGGTCGCGGGTTCGATTCCCATCACCAGCTCCATATATTAAAGCCCTGTTATAGATTTATAACAGGGCTTTTTTTATGTCTGCTATTTTGACCAAATACCCGCAGGATATCGGCAAACATATCCTTGATTGAGTTTTCTTTAATGGTTTGCATTAACTCATCTACTAGAGGCTGATTTTCTCTCCTGAATTCAGGCCTTATGAATTATTGGGATAGAGAATTTCTCTTATACGCAAAATGCATCCAATGCCATAGCAAAATAAAGAGGCTGCTTAATAATTTAGGCGACAACTACCTTTAAAAACAACGAGACATTGTTTTTAAAGTGATCCATTTCTCAGGAAACATGACAACAATACGCCTTAATCGTTACAATTTAACAACTTAATTCGACACTGGTAGCGGCATTAAACTTCGACCCCTTGGTTTTTTTGGATTCAAAAAGTCATGAAGGCATACAATGGCATGCCTTCAGCTTAATCTTCCCGAGCTATTTTCTTACTGCTTTCTATCATCTGCGGTCATTAATCGTACCGCTAAATCATGATCAGAATATTTCTCTAACGCATGGCCCACATGCCTACAGTTTCCGCCGTTGCGCACATAATTTGTGCAAAATTCATTGATGTAAATTAATATTGAGTGATCTATTAGATAGCCATTAGAAAAATCAAAGGTGATTGTTTTGCCTTGAACTATATTGTCGACTGCTTTTTTAAACGGTAGAAAGTTTGAGAATAAAGCGGAGCCAATAATTTTTACGGTAACGAAATCGCCTTGTTCTTTGATCGTAAAGTGAATTTTGAATAGATTATTCAGCCATACACCACGCGACAAATGAAGTAATAGTTTTACAAAGACACCAAAAAAGACACCCAATAATAAATTAGTCTCTAAAACGGCTAATATAGTCACTACAAATAAAAACAGTTGATCTTTTCCTATTGCTAAAACGTCTCTAAATACCTGTGGTGTTGCACGGCGGTAGCCAACAAAAACCAGCAAAGCGGCTAAAGATGCATGTGGGATATTGTGAATAAAGTGTGGAAATAAAACTACAAAAAGCAGCAGTATCAAACCGTGAAAGAAATTAGCCCAGCCGGTTTGTGCGCCACCTTCGACATTGGCAGAGCTACGCACAAACTCGGCAATCATAGGCAAACCACCTAAAAATCCTGATACAGCATTACCTAAACCAACAGCAGCTAAGTCACGGTCTAAGTCAGTGGGTCTTTTATAAGGATCCACTTTTTCAGCAGCAGATGCACTCAATAAGCTTTCCAGGCTAGCAACCATACAAATAGTAATCGTTGCTATCCAGAATTCAAAGGTATCAATCTTTGAAAAATCGGGCAAGTAAAAATATTCGCTAAAATCACTGGGAATATCCACTAAAAAGGGGGGTGAAATCAAATGCTCATGTGATGCGGCTTGACCAAGATGGTAGTGCTCATGCTGGAGACCAAAAAATTGTGCTAAACCCATACCTAAGAATAATACGATAAAAGGAGCCGGGATCTTACCTATCTTACTATGCTTTAAAAGAGGCCATATGAGTAAAACAATAAAAGAGATTATGCCTATAGTAGCAATTTCAGGTGTTGAATTTAAAAGGCTGTTTGGGATTTGTGCAATTGAGGAAAAAAGGCTACCCGATTCGGGTGTTGCGCCTAACATTACGTGGACTTGTCGAGCCATAATGCTAATCCCCATTGCAGCCAGCATTCCATGCACCACAGGAGCAGGAAAAAATGCGCTCAGGCTACCCAGCTTATAACGTCCCATGACCACCTGGAGTAAACCAGTAATCATAACGGCGGCTAAAGTATAACGATAGCCAGACATTAAATCGCCATCGCTGAGCGACTCCACTGCGGCGAGCATAACGACAATCAACCCACCTGCGGGGCCATTAATGACAATATAAGATCCATTCAGACGCGAAACTAATAAACCGCCCACAACCGCTGTAATAATTCCTGCTGAGGGTGGGAAGCCAGAACCGATAGCGATACCTAAAGATAAGGGTAAGGCAATAAGAAAGACAAAAAATCCAGCTTGTAAATCACTGCGCCAATTTTCTTTTAAACCGTCGATTCCTTTCTTGGGGAGAGTTCGGTGCTTGTTCATAATGGCTTTGTTTATCGAAAATTTGTCAATTTTAGCAATTTAATGCTTTAAAAGCATAACAATATTTTATCGCGTGACTCTTCCCTAAAATCAGGGAAATCGAAAAGAGGTATTAAAGGGGGTATCAGTTAGTTGGTAAGAACTTCTAAGCTCATCTAAAAACAGGACACAAAGCATGGCAAATGCAATATGACCCCCAATAGTCAGGAAAAATATGGAAGGCGATACTAATACAGGCAGGTTCTTTATCTGTTTTTGGCTTTTCTGAATTTTAAGTGGGTAAGCAATTAGTATTTATTTTAGAAAAATCTAATTTTCCAGTTAGTAAATAAGTAATTATTGTGAAGTGTCCTATTTTATAGCCTCTCGCTTGACTTTTTGCAGCCTATAAAACTGAGTTTAGTCCTTCTAAAATACCATCATTAATTAGACTCTTTTTACCACTGCTATCGAATAAAAAAATCTTGTTTATTAGTTCGATAACTATTGGGGAGCTAAGGCGGGGTATGGCAATAATTAAACCCGAGGTGATGCTGACTGGCGAATGCATTAAGTGCGTGGTTAGAGTCTATGGTTTGGGAGTTTTAAGAGTACCTCATTATGAACATGCCATTGACAAGAAAATTGCCGCAACGGCAATAACGCATGATTTAATACTAGTTACTCGAAATACATCTGACTTGACCAAGACTGGCGTCTCTTTACTGGACCCTTTCCACTAAAGAACAGCATAACCGAAATTTATTATTATTTATGAACCCAAGAGGGTGGGTTCAACTTATAGGCTCATCAATTACCCGCTATTCCAGCCAACAACATTTCTTTGGCATGCGTCAGCGTGGATTCGGTGATATTTACGCCACCTAACATGCGTGCTGTTTCTTCTATGCGTTGCTCGGTCGATAAAGTCCTGACTTGTGAGGTAGTCATTTCGGCATCACTGGTTTTAAAAACAAATAAATGTTGATGTGCCTGTGAAGCTACCTGCGGTAAATGCGTAACGCACAGGACCTGAGCACATTTTCCTAACGTACGTAGCTTCTGGCCAACAATTTCAGCTATGCCACCGCCTATGCCTGAATCAACTTCATCGAAAATCATCGTGGGCGCATCTTTATCATGACTGGTAGTGACCTGTATCGCTAAACTAATTCTGGACAATTCACCACCAGAAGCAACCTTGGCTAAAGGCCGCAAAGGTAAGCCTTTATTGGCACTGACTAAAAACTCGATTTTATCGGTGCCATTGATTTTAGGCTGGTCAATCTCCTGAGGAGATACTGCGATACTAAACTCTCCCTGGGGCATACCCAATTCCTGAATCATATCCGAAATAAGAGCGGAAAGTTTGATCGCGGCCTGGCTACGTTTGTCGCTAACGGCCTTAGCTAATGCAAAATAATCTTGGTGACTTTTCGCAACCAGCAAGTTTAGTTCCTCTATGCGCTCAGAGCTGTGATTTAAGTTATCTAATTGTGCCGCCAGCTTTTTTGCAACCTCAGGTAGTTCTTCTGGATCGACCTGATGTTTACGCGACAGGTTTTGAATAATGCTGATCTGCTTATCTAATTCTAGTAAGCCTTGTGGGTCAAGTTCCTGAGCTTCAAGAAAATATCTCAGCTGATGGCTCGCTTCCTGTATCTGGATCTGTGCTTCTAGCAGCAGTTGGGTGGGTTCTTCTAGTTCTTTGGTTAAGCTACTTAATTCGCTTAAAGCACTGATGCTCTGATTAACAATCTGATTGGCTGATTGTTGTTCATTTTCAGTTAACGCATCTAGCTGTGTTTGGCCGATGCTCAGGATCTGCTCCAGATTGGCCAGTTTGGTATGTTCAGCAGATAGCGCAGGATAATCATAATTCACTAAATCCAGTTGTTCCAGTTCATTAAGCTGATAACTGAATAAATCCTGTTGATTGCTTTGCTCGGTTGATGCCAGAGTCAGTGTCTGTAGTTCATGAAAATGAGAGCGCCATTGTGAGTAAGCCTGATTAGTTTGAGTAAGCAGGTCTGTGTTTTGCGCGAAATTATCCAGGAAGTTTCTTTGTTCTTCGCTGTCCAGTAAAGTTAAATGAGCATGCTGACCGTGAATTTCTACTAATTGTGAGCTTAATTGCTTTAATAATTGCAAGGTCGTCGGGCGGCCATTGATATAGGCTTTGGATTTACCATCCTGACGAATGGTGCGGCGTACTAGACATTGATCATCGTCATCCAATTCATTGTCTTGCAGCCAGGTATGTGCAGCGGGGGCATCAGACAGATCAAAGCTTAAATTGATTTCAGCGCGATCACAATCGGGGCGTACATAACTGGCATCTGCCCGGCCGCCCAATGCTAAACCTAGTGCGGTCAGTAAAATAGACTTTCCGGCACCGGTCTCACCGGTTAAAACAGATAAGCCTTTTTCCAGGTTTAAATCTAGAGACTCGACTATGGCGAGGTCAATAATATTAAGATTTTGTAGCATGATTAGAAATGGTAGCCACCGCTCCAGTTAAGTTTGGTTCGTAAGGTATGGAAAAAATCGTGATTCTCTGGATGGATTATGGTAATTGGGTTAGGGTCTTTTTGTATTAAAATTGTATCACTTATTAATACATCGGGGATGGCAATATGATCGCAGGTCACCTGGGCATTAACTTCCTTGGTTTTGATAAAGTTGATTTTAATTTGAGATGCACCATCAATCACAATAGGCCGGTTTGATAAGGTATGTGGATTTAATGGGACTAATAGCAAGGCATTTAAGGAAGGGTGAATAATAGGCCCACCTGCAGATAGCGAGTATGCAGTAGAACCTGTGGGTGTTGATACAATCAAACCATCGGAGCGTTGGGTGTTGAGGTAAACACCATCGATCGTTGTTTTTAATTCAATCATGCTGGGTGTGACCCAGCGATGAATAACCACTTCGTTTACGGCTGTTTCTTCGTGGATAACCTGTTCATTACGCATAATTTTTGTACGCAATAAAAAACGTTGCTCCGGACGGTGTTTACCCTGCAAAATATCGCCTAATTTAGTGAGCAGCTCAGTAGGCGATATATCGACTAAAAACCCTAGTCGTCCGAGGTTTACGCCAATCAGTGGAATATTGCAGCCAGCTGCTGCTCGAGTAGCCGCTAAAAAAGTACCATCACCACCGACTGCAATAAGCACGTCACAGTGACCAGCTAGGCTATTTAATGGATAAGTCGAACCGGCATAATCGGTGATTAATGACGCACTAACGGTGTCTATGGAAATCTGGTAGCGGGGTTTAAGAAATTGATAAAGTGAGTTTAAAGTTTCAGCAATTTCAGGGGCCTTAGACTTGCCTAAAATCCCGATGGTTTTAAATTTTGTTGACATAGCTATTTGTTGCATTTCAATGTTAGCGAAATAATACCTGAAACCAAAGCGTCAATATACATTACAAAACATAAGATGTCAGTATGCAAGGTGCGTTTACGTAGTTAAAAAGGGTTTTAGGTTTTAGCCTATAATTAAAAGATGTTTTTTGAGAGCCAAAATATTCTAAATTCAGGTAGCATGATGCTAAAAAAATATTATTTCCAGTTTTATTAATGATATTAGCTTTATAGTGGACCCCGGTTTTAAGACAGTAGTTTAAGTTGTAAACTGAGTCAAAGGGGTTAAAAAATGAGTACAACAAAAAAGCGTAAGAATCACACAGCAGAATTTAAGGCCAGAGTGGGTCTAGAAGCCATACGAAGCCAAAAGACGATTAATGAAATTGGTCAAGAATATGG
>Ga0233439_10005728_pt1 | contig 11368 bp, 12 predicted proteins | sample SI_123_September_6_FD_182713 | JGI IMG/M metagenome (GOLD analysis project Ga0233439, IMG submission 182713) | Seawater microbial communities from Saanich Inlet, British Columbia, Canada - SI_123_September2016_100_MG | ecosystem: Environmental > Aquatic > Marine > Inlet | place: Canada: British... | reverse complement strand
CTGCTTCCATCCTAACCTCTTCTGGGACGAACATATGGCTTGAATTAAATGGGCATTCAACAAGACTTTCAACACCGCCAAGACTTGTTGCTTCTAATGTCATTTTCAAAGATTTCATGAATTTAAGAGCCGCCGCGTCTCCTCCTTTGATGACATAGGCTAACATTCCACTTCCTTTCGGCATTATCTCCTTAGCTAGTTCAAAATCATCATAATCTGATAAAGAGATATGGTTTACGCTTTCTATCATTGGATGTTGAGATAGTCTGCTTGCAAGCTCTGCTGCATTCGCTGTATGGATTGGCATTCTAGCATGTAAGGTCCTCATTCCTCTCTCTAAAAGATAGCACATATGAGGGTCTGCTGCGCCACCAAAATGTACTTTCTTAGGGAAAATTTGTGCAATTAAGTCTTTCTTGCCTACTACAAATCCTGCAATTAAGTCCGAGTGCCCGCCTAGATATTTTGTACCTGAATGGATAACTAAATCAAATCCATGCTTTACAGGATTGCATCCCCAAGGAGATGCAAATGTATTGTCGACTACTGAAATAAGATTGTGCTTCTTGGCTATTTCTGACATTGCATTTAGGTCACAAACTTTCAATACAGGATTTGATAATGTTTCTACATAAATCATCTTAGTATTTTCTTGAATTGCTGCTTCATATGATAGAGGATCTCGCATATCGGCCATTGTCACTTCTATTCCAAATCTCGGTAAGTCCTCTGTTAGTAGGCCATATGTGCCGCCGTATACGTCATTACTAGCTATTATATGGTCTCCGCTGGATAATAATCCAAGTAGAGTTGTCGAAACTGCTGCCATTCCGCTAGCAAATACTTCACCATCCTCTGCTCCCTCCATTGCAACTAATTTTGCTGCGACTGCTTCGGAATTAACACTGGATAATCTAGCGTATAGCATAGTATGTTGAGCACCAGCTGCCCAGCCTGCATATGCTTCATCTGTCAAATGATAAGTAGATGAAAGGAAGACTGGAGTATTCACCCCGCCTCCGATTGCATTTGTTCCTGAATGTACAGCTTTAGTTGCGAATCGCTTGTCGGTGTTGTCGTTCCCCATATGTCTCGGAGTAGGCATTAGCAAATCAACTAAACGGCGAATATATGCCATAGATGTCGAGATTTTGACGGAAAATTACTAATTTATCGACTTTATGACGGAAATACTAAGAAAGAGTTGTCTTAGCGTCGTACAATGCCATTTTCAAAACTAGACCTCAAGGATTCGGGTATACTCAAGATGCTCAATGAAGATTCTAGGGCAACTACACAGGCTATTGCTGACGCTTTGAACATGCCAAGAGTTACTGTTCATGATCGGATAAAAAGATTGCAAGACAGGGGTATAATAAACAAATTTTCAGTTGAAATTGATCGAAGAGAGTTAGGGTGGCCACTTCATGGATTTATTCTTGCTAATTGGGCCGGACAAAGAGAAGATATTGATAGGAGATTCGTTGCTGAAGAAATCTGTAAAATGCCTTTCGTTGTAGGATGCCATATAGTTACGGGACAATGGGATTTCATTGTAGAAGTAGTGGCTAAAGATATGGCCAATTTAGGAGACTCTATCTTGGATCAATTATCTGAAATCAATGGGGTTGGACATACTCAAACTTTAGTTTCTTTTTACAGTTTTGATGGTTCGGCTAGGTCTTTGGCCTAAGTAATAATCTATCTATTGCTTTTTTAGAAATAATCATCGGTCCCAGCAATGAATGTTTGATAACAATCCATACATACTCTCTCTTTTTCTTCGGTTAGAGGGTTCATATCAAATTTATATGACATTTTTCCTATGATGATTTTTTCATCACAGAATGCACATCTAACAATCCAAGACATAGCACGCCTCCTCAAAATCAAATTTCCCTAATGTACCAAATGTTATACTCTCTGATCTCGGATAGGGTTTTAAGACTCTATTTTCATTATTTATTTCTCTCATATTTTGTATTACCCATTGAGCTCCAAAAGATGCTGCATACATGAATCCAAATTGTATATTTCCGGAATCTAATGCGCCTTCATATTGGCAAGAGCCTGGCCTTTGATTGATGTCTGTAATTGATTTGACTATGCTTTCTTTAGTAGTATCATCTACAGCCATAAAATTATCTCCTCTACACCTTAAATCTAGCCATTTTGAATTAGTCGAATGAACTACTATTCTAGCATCTGACGAATCTACGCAAACCACTATTAGGTCATTATCTTCAATATCTTCTATTAGTCTCACATCTTTTCCGTTAGGGATGATTTGTAATTTATCGCTTTCAAAAGACATTAGATTTTTCTTTGTTGCTAAAACTTTTGTTTGACCAATATTTGAGTGATTAAATCTCTGGTGGAATATGTTTTCTTTCTCAACTTTATCTGAATCATATAAATTGATATTTATCCTATTAAATCTCTTAGATAATCTACCTTGAGATAGGGCGGGGACGAGTAATGAGGCAAGGTTTGAACCAATTCCTCCCACACCAACGATTGCTATGCTTAATTCATCTTTCATTGAAAATCCTCCAAACTAGAAAATACGTTCTCGTACAGTGTCATCTGTTCTGTTTTTTGTCTTTCTTCCCAATACTGCCAATTATCTTTCATATTCATTAAAATTAAATCTCTCTTATTTGCGAAAGAAAAATCACTATCTGTTTTTTCTAACTCAGTTAACCATTCTACATATTGGCTTATTTTACTAAATTCCAAACTCTTTAGATTATTACCTTGAAACCAACTACTCACAAGCGCTTCAATCATGGCTTTTCTTAAAGTAGCCATATCTCTATCAAGTACCGATACCATATCTTCTGACAAACAATTCATTACAGATACAATATGATCTCCTGGCCAGAAAGGATGATTTATAGAAGGTTTTACTTCTAAGCAAATATGCTGCCATCGGCCCGCAGAATGATCATACCAATGCGTGTCGAAATGAATTAATTTTCGAAATGTAAATAAAATTGATTTTAGGTTTCTATCATTTAATTCAATTTCACTAATTCTTTTGGATAATAGATCTGCAATTCTTGATTCAAAAGATATTGTTAGCCTATAATTTATACCGGATTCTCTTCCATCGATGTAAATATGACATTTTCTGCTTGAGTCGTATCCGTCTTCTATTATGCAATCAATTTCTGCCCCCATTCTCTTCCTCTCAGATTCAATCCATTCTAGTGACTTATTGTGTGCATCTAAATTGGGAATAATATATCTAAAAATACCATTCTTTCTTTCTGGTGTATATTCTTCTTCATTAATGTTCATAGAAATACCCCTATTAAACTAGCAAGAATCATAATTGGCAGTAGAAAGGGCATAAACACTAAGACTACACAAAAAGTTACTATTGTAAATAACGCTTGAATCATTATTGCCCACCTCTCGAATCATCATCAAGTAGCCCATAATACACCATCTTAGCTATTTTTGATTTAGGATTATATGCTAGATATTCATTCTCCCCCAATACAATGCATGATTCAATATCGCTCTTCCATGTATTAATTGTCTTCCAATCGGTCTCACTAAAGTATGCCTTACCCGAAGGGTGTGTATGAATGCAACATTTGAGCGGTAATTGCATTTTATCTCCGTTTACCAATTCGTCTTCATGGCCTTCGAATGAAACTAGAGAAGCCGTTCCGCTACTGATATACAAATCATATTTATTATCGATGATGACCATTACTTCTATCCTTTCTAATAAGTCAATAGAAGATTTCCATATTGATGTTAGGAAAACTTCTGATGAGTTATTGGGATAAAGAAATTCTATCTCATCTCCCATTTCATTGAAAACGTCACGTATATGTTGTTTCCAATCTTTTCCATTTACTATTATATTTTCATTTGTTTTATTTTTTATTTGTTTTATTTTCATTTTAATTCCTCTTTTTCTAATTTGCATCAACATAGAGTATACCCTATCCTGACTTACGTTAATCCGGGCTCTTTCGAGCAAATATTGGTCAATCAACCGAACACAATACGTGGCATCACTCTCACGGTTCCAACTGTAGTCCAATCGGCCTCAGCCAATTCCTCAGGCTCTACCAGCTGTCCTCCAGCGAAAACCCAACGCTCATTGTCAGATACGAGATCAATGGTCTCTCTCTGTGTCAATAAAGCGGTGGTGTGCCCCGTATGGTCAGCAATTTCCACTTTTGTGGTTATGTTTTCCATTACGTTACCTCCTTTCTTTATACTAATTTTTTGAAGGTTTTGCACCTTCCCAAACGTCATTTTCATGCCAACGTTTACACATGATATTTTTATTGAACTATTCCCAGTCTTGAGCAATAAACGCTCCACCAATCAATCCTGTGATTGGTGTACAAGTCATTGTACCCACTACCAAACCAACAGTTCCACCTACGATTGCTTTCAGCAAACCCATAGTTATCACTCTCCTTTTGTAATTTCACTTCTGTACCCGAAGTTCAGGTCCTGTTTCCTTTCTAACAGGAAGTCATATGATTTTTATTCATAACTCATTTCTTAATTTACTTTAGCAATCATCATCATAGCCATCTATGCCATCCATATTGCCTGCTAGCAATAATGGAATGACTAATGGACCAGCTACTGCTGCTACTGTTAATCCTGCTACTAATCTTAGCAAACCCATAGTTATCACTCTCCTTTTGTAATTTCACTTCTGTACCCGAAGTTCAGGTCCTGTTTCCTTTCTAACAGGAAGTCATATGATTGTCATCATTTTCATCTGTTTTATCGGCTTTGACGCCTATACTAATTAATAGAAATATTACGCATAGAATATATGCACAAGTAAGTGATAATTATCACTGAAATTATTATTGGCAAAGCCAACGCATATAGCTCAGGTATTGTTACCCAAATTGATGCAATAATTAGTGAGCCGATTGTCCTACCTATATTTCTGCTATATTCACGGAGTCCACGACCACCTGTTCCAATTCCATCCAATTTCTGATCTACTTCATCCTTTAATAATGGAAATATTATTGCTGTTCCAACCGAGAGAAGTATCATACCAGCAAGCCAAGTGGACTTATGTACCAATAAAATACTCGAAAATAATGAAATGGAAAGTCCAAGAATCAATAATTCGTAATCGAGTTTCTTGCTTCCTCCTTTCCATTCTTTAACTCCGCAAGTGACTCCGGCCCCGATAGCCTGTGTAATTGCTAAGAGTAAGCCCAAACCTACAGCTGCTGGAAGATTAACGACCTGTAATAATCCAGTAATCAAGACCAGTAATCTTGTCAGATTAGTCATCCAGTTAAACGCGCCTTCTACCATCGCAATTAAAGATGGATTTGAAGAAAATATACGTAGAGAATATTCTGACGTATTAGTAAAAATCTGTTCACGTCCCTTATCTACAGTTAAAACCTTAGAATATTCTGCTGAAATTATGATCGATACTAATGATAGAAGGAGGACTATTTCGACACCTAAGGACTCTACTAAAATACCAGATATCCCTACTATTAACGCTCCAGCGAGCTTGTCTCTCAAGTACCATTTAGAGAAATCAATTTGGCAAATTCTCTGTATTTTATAGTAGGCAGGCCAAAATGTCCCTACGAATATTCCCGATGTAAAACCCCCTCCAAGTACAAGCCACAAACTACTATAATACCCTCCAAGCAACATCATTGTAAATGAGATTGCCCTCCAAATCAGGGCTCTTCTAATGAGTATTGGTTGCAAGGAGATATCGAAATGAAACAAGACTCCGGATGCGAGAGTTGCTGCCAAAACCATAGTGGTAGCAAGAGCGATTATTCCTAGTGCCCCGGATACTTCAAAAGCTAATGAATAACCTGCAATACTCCATCCAAGTTTCTCCGCTACTTGGCTAAAACGCCTTGTCCGATAAATAGATTTTTCTTGTTTACAAACTTTAATATTTTTATTTTTTATGATGTTATCACCTATACTGTTTAATAGAAATAAACGCCTTGTCCGATAAATAGATTTTTCTTGTTTACAAACTTTAATATTTTTATTTTTTATGACGTTATCTTCTATACTGTTTAATAGAAATAAACGCCTTGTCCGATAAATAGATTTTTCTTGTTTACAAACTTTAATATTTTTATTTTTTATGATGTTATCACCTATACTGTTTAATAGAAGTGTCTACTCTTCTGGCTTATGGGAAAAGAGGAGTTGGAAGATTTTAATAAGAAATTTCAAAAAGTCAAATTTATAGATTTATACTTCAAAGAAAAATATGAGGAGGGGGTGCGATATGATGTCCCTAAATTATCAGATCGATTTGAGGATATGTCAGAACCATGGATTGAATGGCTTAGTGCAAAGCAGCCATACGGTACAGACACAATGGAAGACCCGCGAGTGAGTCTTCGTAGGAAAGACGATTATATCTGGAGAGTTTGGCTACAAAGAGAATTTGAAGATATTATGAACGGAACAAAATCGATATTCATATTTAGTGAGGTGAAGCGGGAGGAAGATAAGATAGAACATAAAAAAAATATGGATAATTTAAGGAATATATTTCAAAAATCGATAAGAGAGTATGTTGGGTCGGATGAGGAGTATAAGATTGTAGTAAAGGAGAGCAATCGAGGATATGTTGAACTCGGCGTCGAGGAAATGATTCAGATTTTTCAAGGTACAAACAAAGACGAGGGTGAGTGGGGTTTCTATGAATCAATAGCTAACAAGTGCATACTGCTTCTTTTCCAAGAAAGTAGGAGCGTTGTTAGAGAAATTCCCCATAAAGATCAGTTAGATAATGAAAGTAAACCAAAATTCGATAAACAATGCAATAAGTGTAACAAATATTTCACTACAAAAGGTATTGTTAAACATAAACCCTATTGTGACAATGATAAGCCGCCTAAATGGGTGGAGATTTCGATGCTGGAAAGAGATTTTTATATTGGGTTATCAGAGTTTATTTACCGGAAAATGGAAAATAATATAGAATTATTCAAAATAAAGGAAAAAAAATACGAGGGGCGAAAAAAACCTACACTAAGAAGAGCTTCTAGAATTTTTTCTGTATTTGTACTCTCAATATTGATGGCCGAAGGAGAGATATGGAGGCGGACAGGGACGCATGATGATATGGTGCTCCACCTAGATGACGAAGAAGAAGAGGTTGTTCGTAAAAGTAAAAATATGAATCCAAATATGATTCATTTCTCCACTTCTCTTCGTAAGAAAATTGGAAAATGTGAGGTTGATGATTTCGAAAATCGGGGCGCAACAAGGCATGCTAGTTTCCGTGTTTTGGAACGGAACCCAAATCGATGGATGAATTGTCAACCAGAAAAACATTTGTGCAAAGAATATGAAAGGGAAAATAGAAAATTTAGTCATGAAGGCGGGTATCTAAGATCTCCTCCTAGTTCGCATTTGAGAACCTCGATAATAGGTAAGAGAAAGGGGGGGGAGTTGAGAGTAAAGAGGGCTGTTGCTAGTGAGGATTCCCTCAAAGCGTTGAATATACTACAGGAAACTCAGTGGGAGATAAATCTTGATTTTTTAGATCATGTAGCTTTTGCAAAATTTGATGATGGCGGGGTTGGCTCAATTAAAAATAAAGAACTATTCATTGAAAGTATAAATATTCATGATGAATTTCGTGAGCCATACTATCCAGAAGGCGGGGGCGATGTTGGTCGTGAGGGTTTTCTAAGATTGCATCAGATTAAGAAAATAATTGATAATATTGCAAATACTTTCTGGCATTCATGGGCATTGGATTGGAGAGGGAGGGTCTTATGTAAAGCAAATTTGCTTAGCCCCCAAGGTTCAGATATAGACAGAGCTTTTCTGAGATTTAAGGAGTGGAAGCCCATCGGCGAAGAGGGTTGGAAATGGTTTAGAATCTTCCTGTTTAATTTCTTTGAGGGCAGGGGAGACGATAGGTTCTATTCAAAACCTGATAAAAAACTGTCATTTGATGAAAGAATAAATTGGATCGATGAACATGAAGTTGTGTTGAGAGAGATTGTTGGCAATTGGAAAAAACCAAAAAATAGGATATTATTAGATTTGGATCAAAGACCTAAGGCCAAATCAGAAACTTTTCAACGTATATCCGCACTGATAGAATATGATCGTTTAGTTAAAGAAGGCGAATCAAAAGACTGGTCCGTAGTTGAATCAGGCCACCCAATTCATTTTGATGCTTCATCAAATGGCCTGCAGCATCTATCCCTCCTTATTGATAATGAAAAGTTAGCTAAAAAGGTCAATGTAATACCTTCAGAAAATGTCAAGAAAGATATTTATGTTGAAGTATGCCAAGTTGGAAAGAGAAATTGGAAAAATAGTCAGCTCCGGAAATATCTTTCAGATTTGGGGCTGAAAAATGAACAACTCGAATCTATAAAAGACTTGGTTTTCAAACGAAAAATGTCCAAACAGCCAACAATGACTATTTTTTATGGCGCTACACGCTTAGATAAATGCTTCATAGGAAGAGGCGGAAAAGGGAAACCTAAATTCCTGTGTATTAAATGTGATAAAGCGAATTGCAAACATTTGTTTGAAGCAAAATATCGATTAATTTGTTGGCATGAAAAATCGCCACTTTATGAGTCATTTGAAAAAGATAAAGAACTGAGTGGATTGATAAAAAATGGAGGCTTACTATTTGCTGGAGAAGTTTCTGATGACAAGAAAAAATCACGGCAACAAATATTTGCGGAATATCTAGTAAATGATTATCGAGAGGCCATTGAGAAAGTTACTGAGGGGGCCGTTTCAAAATTACAAACATATATTGGAAATCGTATAGATCAAAAAATCGTTTTTCCTGATGATGATGATAATGACCCTTGGTTCAAAATTGCAATAAGTTACTCTAGTGAAAAGGAGGCGAAAGACGACTTAGTTAATTTAGAAAAAGAAATTAAGGAAAAATATCCTGAGGAATTTACTATGAATTGCAAAATAGAAACTATCGTGAAATATAATTACGTTATGCCAAAAGATAGAGAAAAAGGCGATTATTTGACAGAGACTGGCGCCCCTAAGCAGGGAGAGGAGATTCATGATCGATTGTCTTGGAGCCTTCCCGATGAATTCAAGGTGATTTACAGGTATAACGAAGTCAAGAAGGATGCTGTCTTACATGCTTCTAGCTTACATCTTCACAGACTAATGGAAGATGTAGACAAGAACGATTCTTTTCGACATTATCTTAAAGTGCTCGATAAGAGCCCGAAATCTAAATTGAGTATCAATAATAAATATATTAAACAGGCGATTGGACATGTTTCTAATAATGATGAAGGGAGGGAGGCCGTACTACAGGAAAAACTCAAGAATTTGAAAATTGAATACTTATTGAATAATAAAAATAATAACAAACTTAAACAGATTTTGAAAGAAAAGGGAGTTAGGGGGTTTAGTAATTTGAAGAAAGACGCTCTTGCGAAGCTTGTCGTTGAAAAGAAATTATGTGATTTTACAGATTGGGAAGCAATTTATTCGGTTTGTGGTAAATCTAAAAAGACCAATAACGTCATACGAGCAATTTACAAATACACTGTAGAAAAATTCCTTGATGAGCCGAATGAGTTTGAAAAGAAATGGTTGATACAAAGTAGTATCTCGATTAAAATTAACTTTCCTGATTTCAGTGACAAGTTGGATATTCGGCAAATGAAAATTGCTGCGGCGGCTAATTTTATTCACTCTATGGATGGTGCCCATATGAGAGCTGTAGTAAGAGAATTTGATCGAAGAATAAAACAAGATGGGGGCTATTCATCTATTTGGTCAGTACACGACGCTTTTGGGACTCATGCCTGTGATATTAACAAGTTGCTTGAAATTATAAAATGCGAAATGATTAATCTTCATTCCAAGGGAAATTTAAGCTATTGGATTCCATCAGGTGGTTTGATTTCATCTGATTTGGAGGATGGATGTGTTGACATGGATAGAGAATCTTTCAGAAAGAGGATTAAAAATAAGGATATTGAAATATCGCAATATTTTGTTTCGTGAGGGTTTGTCAAAAATTAAAATTTATTTACTGAGTATCAGGAATAATTCCCCATATTCTATCGGTCAATTGTAAGAATAATGCTACAATAGGGCCTATCAAAATTGCAAAAATGATTGTGCCTGCTCCAAATATTCCACCAAGTTTCCATCCAATTAATAACACAATAATTTCGATTGTTGTCCTAACCCTACCGATTGGAATATTAGTAATCCTTTGAAGTCCTGTCATCCATCCATCGCGTGGTCCAGGACCTAGGTTTGCAGTCAAATAAAACCCACTACCTATTCCAACTAATATTGTACCAAATAAGACTTGAATTAACTGATAGATTTGTTCTTCTGGATGTGGGAGATGGGGTTCCATAATATCAATTGCCGCTGCAATTAATATTGCATTTAGGATGGTTCCTATCCCTGGTTTTTCTTTCAACGGTATCCATAAAAAAAGTACTACTATGCTAATAAAAAATGTTGCTTCACCTATCGTCCAATTCAATTGGGATCCTATTCCTTGAGCTAAAACAGTCCAAGGAGCAACTCCAAGTCCTGCGGCTATAATTACCGCATCACCGGTTCCAAATATCCACAAACCTACAACTAGAATTAAGAGTGTTTTTGCCTTTGGCTTAGTTGACATTGGGTCGTCTGAACTCCATATTGTCACAGGAACTTTTTTTGCTAGTTTCACCAATTTTTACTCACCTTTTATCCAATCTGAATATTCCTTTGTGGAATCAGCTGGCCAGCATAATATTTCTGGATTATCATAAGAATGTTCAGATTTTATTTTTGAAATTAATGCATCTTTTGATATTTTAGAAGTTTTAATTTGGATTTGCCACTCGGGATTACTTTGGATTTCTCCCTCCCACCTAAATATAGAGGTTATTTTTCTTGTATTGACGCATCCCGCTAGTTTTGAGTCGATTATTGTCTGTGCCCAGAACCCCACTTCAGCTTCATTTAATTCTCCTGAAAGTGTTGTTTGGATAACGTATACAGTATCTCCCATGGGCATCGCTAAGCCGCTTTCCAATATAGCCTATAGCATATATTCAATGCCTGTGTATGCATCCGACGTTACGGCGAGAAGATGGACGAGTGGCAAAAACCAATTGATTCGGGAGAAATTCCTGATTCAAATAGTCATTTTGATGTTATTGTTGTTGGAGGGGGGCCCGGGGGCTCTGCTGCAGCAGCATACAATGCTCTGAATGGATGTAAAGTTCTTCTTATTGAGAAAGAAATATGGCCAAGAGATAAAATCTGTGGTGACGCAGTTGGTGGAAAATCTCTTTCCCATGTCAAAGAATTAGGAGTTTTGGATATGATTGAGTCGACTCCT
>Ga0233439_10005724_pt1 | contig 11374 bp, 11 predicted proteins | sample SI_123_September_6_FD_182713 | JGI IMG/M metagenome (GOLD analysis project Ga0233439, IMG submission 182713) | Seawater microbial communities from Saanich Inlet, British Columbia, Canada - SI_123_September2016_100_MG | ecosystem: Environmental > Aquatic > Marine > Inlet | place: Canada: British... | reverse complement strand
TAATTTAAAATATGTTTGGGTTGATTCTATATCCGCAGTTCCAAACGAATTTCTTACCGTAACATCCAAAAACGACCCCCCAAAGTTAACGCCGATATAGGCGCCTTGGGTGTCGAACTCTTGTGTCTTTTTTTGTATTGGGTCCAACCGCGCTGACGGGGGGAGTTGGTATTTTGGTGCCAAAGAACCGGGCACCTGGGGGAGACCGTGGTCCGTCGCACCGATTGGCATTGGTGCCATTGCCGGACCTGGTGAAGTATATGGCGGAGAATAGCTCGGTCTTATTTGAGGGCTTAGAGGAGCTTGCTGATTTTGAAGCGTATCGTGTCCTCCAGATGATCGGCCAGATGAGCCCTTGCCGGGCACCGGGGCAGAAAGCCAATCCTTGAGCCACGGTTCCTGGGGCAGGACAATCGCTTGCGCAATTTGAGCGGGTTTGGCCGACACCATGCGTTTTGGTGTGTGGCCTAGGGGAGCGCTGATGCGCTGGGTCGTCGCTCTGCTGAATCCCGGTCCTGCTGGGGCATCAACAAGATCGAATACAATCCGGGGTCCCCGTCGTCCTGACGCCGGTAATGTAAAGGAGCGCTTTATTTTGATCGGCTTGGTCGTTGTAATTGCCAACGCTCCGCCCCCTGAGTGAGCTTTGAATTGGTAGCCTGATACTACGCCCTTGGGTGTATTTAAGGTCTTGGGGGCATTCCACGATACTTTGGGAAAAGCGATCAGCAGGGCTTTGCCCTGGCCTGTTCCGGCAACATCGTAGGCCAAGTCCGCGTCACCCTGGACATCAAGCACAATTCGGGTCATGGCGCTGTGAACACCAACCCGAATTTGCTCCACTGATTGGGCAAGTGACGCCGTAATTGTTGTGCCCAAAAGCATGCACACAATGCCAATGGTCCTAATAATTTTACCCATGTCTCAAAGGTGTCCCAGTTCGTTCACCTCTATTGTGCCTAAGAATGAGCGGAAAATACACAAAGAAACGTAAAAAATTCAATTCCTTAACTGTTATCTTAGTCAGGAAGCCCGCTTCTTTTTCAAGGCAGCATCAACGGCTTTAATTTGATCTTCAACGGAAATACCTTTGACCGACGTAAGTTCTAAATCTCTATCGTCGTAGGCGTTTATCCCAGGATGGCGAACTTCCCAATCGGTAACAGCCTTATCGCGCTCTCGCAGCAAATCGACGATCGTCGGGTAAAATAACTGTATCAAATTGGTGACCCAGATGTTTACCGGCCATGAAGGCCACGCCATGTCCATATCAAAACTGTCCAAGAGTTCAATTACATCTTCCGCCTTGTACCAGGCTTCGCCAGTGACCCATCTGTTGGTCGTAAATATACGGACTGGATAGCCTGCGGCATTCATGGATATGCCGACAAAATGGGTAAGGTCGTCGTTGTCGCTTTCGGGTTCTTCGTAATCTGGCAGTGGCACGGGTTTTATTTTTTTTGGCATGCCCCGGGGACGTAGAAAAGTGTGAAAATGTCCGTTTTCTTCGCCGAATTTTTCTGTTCGTTCGCCTGGGGGATGGGCGTGGTAGTAATACTGTGCATGGGTTTCGTGGTCATAGACATCACCGTCCGGGTAATGATCCCATTCGAAGAAGTCCTCGGCAGTATCTAAGAGTTCTCCAACCACATTATGATTGGTCTTTTGCAAGACACGATAGCACTCGAGCACCCGCTGGCCGGCCTCACTCATGGCTTGAAGACGTTCTTTAGAGAGAGTGTTAAGATTGGTCATTCAATAGCGTTTCCAACGAAATAACTCGATTTCATTTGTTCTTATATAATTTAAATAGAAATTTCGGAGCGTCAAACCCGCCTAAAAAGAAATACGCCGTAAATCCTATTCAGATTCACGGCGTATTCTATAATAGCTTCGCGCTAGGCTGCTAGGGCCGAGCCCGTAAAATTACCATTTTTTCTTCTTGCCTGCGCAGGGATTACATCCGCCACACTTTGATTTTGCGCGACAGGGGTTACATCCGCCACACTTTGATTTGGCGCGACAGGGGTTACACCCGCCACATTTTTTCTTGCCAGCACAAGGGTTACAGGCAGCCAGCTGTACGCCGGTTGCAGCTTTAGCAGATGCTGTTGGCAGAACGTCCAGGGCACCAGCACCAGCCAGCGTTGCGACACTAAGTGCGATTACTGTTTTTTTAAGCATGTCTCGATATCCTTCTCTGTTTAGGTTGATTGACTTTGTTTCTGTTGTTTCGCGCGGGACTTCTTTTATGTCCCAAATATTCACGTTTTTTTCCGTACCTGATGAAGAACCTCGCAGAAATCGCTGCTGACGTATAGTAAACCAGCTTCAAATCTATGTGATGAAGGATAGGGAGAACCTCGCCGCCCGCTATATTGGCAGCAACTCAATATGGAGAAATTTCTTGATGAATGGCATCAGGTCCCTGACGGCACTGTTATTTGGTTTCGCCATGGTTTGCGGTGCCCAACCGTCCGATTCTGCTCATAGAGCGTCAAACGGACCTGTCGTCATTGAAATTCCGCAGGGTAGCTTTATTGCCGGATCAAATCGAAAGGAACGTGAATACGCTTACACCTTGGATGAACGTGCCTATGGCCATAACAACACTCGGAAGTGGGAATGGTATGAGAATGAGCGCGAGCTCCAAGCTGTTGAAATTAAATCCTTCAAGATTACCAAAAACCTGATCACCAATGCCCAGTATGCTGCCTTCATTCGAGCGACGGGCCACCGACCTCCCGGTGTTGATCGCAAGACCTGGAAGAGTTATGGCCTGATCCATCCGTACCAACGTTCAAGACGTCATGCCTGGCGCGACGGAGTCGTGCCAAAGGGCCGAGAAAATCATCCCGTTGTGATGGTTTCTTTTCAAGATGCCATGGCCTATGCCGGATGGCTTTCAAAGCAGACCGGGCACACCTGGCGACTACCTCGGGAATTGGAGTGGGAGAAGGCTGCAAGGGGTGTTGATGGCAGTTGGTTCCCTTGGGGTAATACGTTTGAGGCGACATTAGCCAACAGTCACGATAAGGGACCGTTTGATACGCTTCCTGTTGGCCGATTTCCGAAGGGGGCCAGTCCCTATGGCCTGTTGGATGGTGCCGGCCAAGTTTTTGAATGGACCGAAGCCGTGCCGGGTAAAAAACGTGCAATCGTTAAAGGCGGCTCATGGGACGACAGGGGCTGCGGCATCTGCCGCCCAGCGGCGCGTCACACCCGGCCAATGGCAATCAAGCATATTCTGATCGGATTTAGGTTGGTGCTGGTAAGGGATTAGTACATCCGACCGCCATTTGGGACAGGCTTGCTTGGTTCGGTCAAGACGACTTCACCGTCTTCATCGGGGAAGCCGAGAACCAGACATTCGGACATGAACTTGCCGATTTGCTTCGGGGGAAAATTCACGACTGCGGCAACTTGCCGACCGGGAAGCGTCTCGGGGGTGTAATGTAGGGTAATTTGTGCGGATGTCTTGCGTTCGCCGATTTCAGGTCCAAAGTCGATCCATAGTTTTATCGCCGGTTTACGCGCCTCTGGGTAGGGTTCTGCACGGACAACAGTGCCGACCCGAATATCCACGTTCATAAAGTCGTCAAAGGTGATGGTCATGGGAGACCCTCACTATGAGCCAATATTAGTGCTCAATCGCTTATGATCGGGATGAGTTGCTCGAAATGCGCGACGTCTATCATATCTTTGACCTGACCGCCGGTCGAGACTTTCATCCCAACGGTATTACCCACCCTTTCAACTTCTGCCTTAATACGGAGCAAGAGTCCGAGACCTGCTGAGTCAATGAATTCGACATTGCAGAGGTCAAGAATTGTTTGCGATCCTCCAAGCTCCGCGATCTCAGTAATGATTTCCCGAAACTGCTGGTTCTCGTCAAAGGTTAATCTTCCGGCCAAGTTAACTTCCGTCTTATTGCCGTTGGATGAGATTCTATAGTCCATGATAATTAATCTTTCCTACTTTCGGGCGGCTAGGTGTAATTTTTTACAAATTGTTCAACACTGTTTAGGAGCACATCGGCCGGCCCCTTCATATCATTCGACTGCCAAAGAAGGTCGATTGCATTACTGACGGTTTGAACATTAGACTGGGTCACGTCGCTCGTGCCTTTAGAGACATTTTGCATGCCGTTTGAAGCCTGCTGTACATTTTCACTAATTTCTGCGGTTGCTTCGGCCTGCTGATCTACAGAGAAGTGAATTTCTTGGGTAATCTGGTCCATTTCTGAGATGATTTCACTTATCGTTCCGATGGTGGTCACCGTTTCATCTGTAGCAGTTTGGATGGACGTAATCTGGGCTGAGATTTCATCTGTGGCCTGAGACGTTTGATTGGCCAGAGATTTCACTTCGTTTGCAACGACGGCAAATCCTTTTCCCGCATCACCGGCCCGGGCAGCTTCGATTGTCGCGTTCAAGGCAAGAAGGTTCGTTTGACTGGCAATGTCTGTGATCAGGCTTACGACGCTGCCAATCTTGCTTGCTGCAGTGGCTAAAACTTTGACACCTTCATTGATAGACTCGGCTTGTGAAACAGCACGTTTGGCGATTCCCGATGAATGATCAACCTGATTTTTAATCTCAGAGATAGATCCTGAAAGTTCCTCCGTCGCAGCTGCAACAGCTTCCACCCGCATCATTGTATCTTTGGTTGCCATCGAAACGTCGAGGGATTTTCCTGTCCCTTGCTCAGTCCGAGCCGCCATGCTTTCGGCTTTATCAATCATCGAGATACACGATTTCGATACGCCGCGAGTCACGGTGAGAACCTCTCCCGACAGTTCAGCGGTTTCCTTGTGCTGAGTTTCGACGTCTGAAATTGCGGTATTAATAACACCGGAGGCGCGACCGAATTCCCCGACCATGCCCTCTTCATGAATTCGGCGATAGAATTTTTTCTCGCAGACGTGTTCTAAAGCCGCCGTTGATTCGCGAATGTAGGCATCCGAAAGGTCTATCATATGATTAATTGCATCACAGAGCTCTCTCATTTCGCCTCTTTCCGCCTCGATATCAATTACTCGTGCCTCTAAATCTCCGGCAGCGACAGCCTTACAGACCGAAAGTATCTTCGAGATTGATTGTGAAGGTTTAGCCATAACGTTTTCGTCCTCTTATATAGTATTATTGTATCTGGCCTTGGCGCTATAGCCTGGCGATAAATTCGTCATATTCTACGTTGCTCTCTTTCAGTATGCCGACCAGCATATCGAACGAAGCATGCATGCCGTCCTTGCTGTTTGCGTGCTTGGCTTCTTCGGCTAAGAGCGACTGGTAGAGGGGGATAATTGTCGTATCGAGAATTTGGCGGTTTGGAACACGCCGGTTTGAATGAAACCCAATAATTTGACCGGAAGTGTCTTTGCTGGGGGTGACATGAGCCAGCACCCAGTAATGATCACCGTTCTTTGACCTGTTGACGACATAGGCGAAAATTTCCCGCCCCGCTTGAATATGGTCCCACAAAAGCTTGAAGACACAACGTGGCATTTCAGGGTGACGGATCATGCTGTGGGGTTCGCCGAGACATTCACGTTCGGTATATCCGGCAAGCTCTAAAAATATAGAGTTGCAATATGTTAAGCGACCTTTGAGGTCTGTTTTGCTAACGATTATTTCATTCTTACCAAAAGTTCGCTCAATGCCCGTTAGACTTACATCGCTCGTGCTCATCAACTGCTCTCCAATAATTTAGACAGGCATACTCTACCTTCGTTATATATCTCAAATATGTCGTATATCTTTCGTCGTGTGTCCCAATGTGTCTCGCATGTTTCAGCAAGAGCCTTTTTATATCTGGAAAGGCCCCTTGCAACATTGACCGAAGTCATTTTTATAAAAGTGAGATTTATGATCTCGGTTGTTTTTGGGTTTGTCCCTAAAACGCTTCTTTAAACAACGGTCTTAACTTAATCCCCACCCAGTTCCCTGGAATTGCACAAAAAATCCAAACCCAGCCGTGGAGACTGCCGGAGGCGACGCCGCTGAAGAAAGCACCAATATTGCAGCCGTAGGCAAGTCTGGCACCATAGCCCATGATTATTCCACCAACGATGGCGGATGCGAGAGCGGGGACGGGGATGCTGCGTTTCGGGGCGATTTTACCCGCCAGGGATGCTGCCATCATTGCGCCTAAGACAATGCCGATGCACATGACGGAAGTTGTGTCATTTAAGATAGAGGCATTAAGGGCCCGTTCTTGGTAACCGCCCGTCCAAAACCAGTTTCCGTTCGGTTGCCAACCGAGCAAGCTCGCCCCTTTTGCACCCCAAAGAGTGAACGCCCACGTGATCGACCAGGGATGTCCCGCGACCACCAACGTTGCCCAATTGAGCACAGCTAAAACGAGAGCACTCAGCACCAAAGGCCAAGGGCCGCGCAAAAGCCGGACGACTGAAAAATCACCTGTCCACCAAATTGGCTGCTTGATCGTGGCTCCGCTGCGACGAAGCACAAAGTAGACCAATGCTAGCACGCCAAGCTGTAAGGGGATTGCGCGTTCCCATCCGAGTTCTTTGCGGAGCGAAATGCTGCCAATGCTGGGGAGTTCGGTCCACCATCCTAAATGCAAGCTGCCGATAAAGGTGCCGATGCAAAAGAATACCAGCACCACAGTCATGCGTGAATTCCCGCCACCGGCGACGAACAATGTCCCCGACGCACAGCATCCCGCAAATTGCATGCCGATGCCAAAGACGAACGCGCCGAGCGCCATGGAGACACTGACCGGAGCAAACGCGCCTCCGACATTGTGACCGAAGGCTTCACCTTGGGACAGGATTGGTGCGAACAATAAAATCGCCGTGCCAAGCATCAAAAGCTGGGCCGCGACACCAGAGATATCCTTATCGACGATGGCCTTACGGTAGGCCCCAGCAAATCCGAAGGATGCATGATAAAGCGCGACACCCAGTCCAATGCCGATCAGCAACAACAGCGCCATCACTCCATCTTCGGTTAGAAGCTTTAGCCCTAGTCCTGCTGTGACCAAACCAGCAACAGCCAGAATAGGATGCTGAATTCGAGGGAGAGAGAGCGCTACGGTTGTCATGGCCAATTCTTACTTGTCGGCATCAGCGATGATCTTCTGAACGATGCTATCAAGTTCCTTTGCCATGGTATTCAAGGACGCGACATCGTAGGGCGCAAACACATGGCTGGGCAGGCGATAGCTTAGCTTGGCTGTGCCGTTTTTGTTTTCTGTAACGTAAAGCCGCAACGGCGCTTCGACGCCAGCTTCTACACTCGCCTTTAACATGCGAACGGCAAAGTGCGGGTTATAGATCATGATGACCCGATTGCCGGGAATAGTGACGCCGATGGCTTTTGCCCCACAGGTCGCACAGGCAATTGAAACGATACCCATCTTGTTCGAGCGGATGGCGCTCTTCAGAGATTTTAGGTAACCGGCGAAGGGTTTGCCGGTTTGGATAATCTTGGTGCCTGAATAGGGTGATTTGTTCTCTGCTTGAGCAGGTAGCGCGAGAATTAAAGCCAAACAAATGAAAATTAAAAAGCGCATGGTGTCCTCTTTGTTGTTTGACCCAAGCTACGTATGGTGGCGCTCGTCGTCTAATAAAAGGACCGTGATCAGCCTTCACTCTCCCGTGAGTACTTTTCCGTAACCGGGTGAAAATGGGATCGCTACAGCAAGGGCATTGCGAAGTTCATTCGCAGATGTAACGTCAACGCTTTCGGCTGAGTCAGCTGGGGCCGGGCGTACCGAGCCGAACGAATCTCGAATGACAATTCGATCTCGTCCAATCGCGATCAAACGCGAAACGGGCACGCCATAGCCCGTGTAGTATCCAAAAAATCCAGTCCCTTCGAAATGTAAGCACTTGGCATCGGATGAGTCTTCCAACTTAAATAAGCCCAGGTCTAAACGAGCGGGTTCTATGTCCGGAAGCTTAGGGCCGTTGTGCGCGATAGCCGATCGATAGAGGTTTCGATGTTTGGGGGTCGGCGTGTAGATATAGCTGCCCGGATCAGCCAGCCAATCAACCCCATCAATTTGCAGTTCAACTGATAATTGGTCGTTGTGTGCATGGGCACCCAAGCCGTCATTGTTCAAACCACCACAGCGGACTGATAAAAACAAACGCCTGGACCACCAAAGGTATAAGCCAAATTCAGGGTAGGCTGCATTCTTCAGGCCGAACAACGGCCCCGTATCCGGCAGGGTAATGACCACTTCCCGGCTGGTTTGGGGGGGGGCACCGTCAAGGTCTCCAACAGTCGTAATCGGTCGGTCTTGGGCAGGGGGAAGCGCGCCGGCAGCAAGTGAGCTTGGGGCCGTCGTGCCATCCGCGAGGCCGCCAATTATTGTGGCATCGATATAACCGTGAAGTCCTGCCGTGCGCGTAAAGTCCTGGCGCCGAAATAATCCATTGGCAGCTCCCACCAATGAACGGTGATCGAGAATGTCTTCTCTGCCGTCGCGAACTGGCGGGCAAAGTTTTATAAACCGGCCATCGTCTGTATCGCCAATTTGGATCGCGTGGCCGGAGGGCTTGGTGACGTGTTGGGTGAATTCGGCTAATCGTTCCAGGCGTTCGGTATACCCGGGCTCAAAAGGTTCTGTGCGTCTGTTTTCCGGCAATCCCAATACCAAGGCGGTGGCGTATAAGACAGCTTCACCCGATAACCTGTGATAGTTTGTTGATCCTTCGAAGTTGCCACCATCGACCATGAACTGGCGTTTGACCTCGGTGGTGAGTTCTCGTATGCCTTCCGCCAACCAGCCATCTGTCTCAGTCGTTGCTGGCAGATAGGCCGCGACAAACAACAACCCACAAATTTCCGTTAGGTAATGGTTGGCGCGATGCCCGGTGCTAAGGTTGGCGGCAACAAACCGTCCATGCGCCAAGATACTCGTGCTGAATTCCGCGGTGAATTTCAAATCGAATTTCGCATCGTGGCGCTTAAACAGATCAAATGCGATCAGCAGGTTTGCCGCGCGGATGGCGACGTCCATGGCAGAGAACCAGTTGACGCCAAAGCCTGGCGGATTTGCGGCGATAAAGTCTAAGACTTGATTCTGAAATTCGTCTTGGTAGGTCTCTATGGTCTCAAATCCTTCAAGACCCATGCGGCAAGCAGCGTACGCCACCGCCAATTGGGGCAGGTGTTGAAGCCGCGCCAATTCCCAAGGCACTTTGATATCGACGCCGGGCTCATGGCCGTATTGCAGGCGGCTCGACACATGGTTCTCTTGCCAGCGATAGCCGGATTTAAAATCGATCTGCCAATCAATCGGAACGTAATCTGCGGCGATTTGGGCGCGTATTTTTTGCGCGTGAGATCGATTGCCTGGATTCAAAAGCGAGGTGAGGTCTGTGGGCGCTTGCGGCGCCTTATAAACTTGTCTCTCAAATCCTAAAGCGGCCATGCCGTGGCTAACCGTCACCCAGCCAGAACCCAGAAGGTCAAACCGGTGACCAAGATAATGTTGGCAGAGTGCGGCTAAGGCCTCGGCCTGAGGTTCTGTCACATCAGGGGGCAAGCCCGGCACATAGGTCGCGATTTCACGTAATGCCTGTGAATCACCAAATGTATCGCGACCCTTAGTGAGAAGTTGCCGCGACTGTCCCAATATCGTCCGCCCAATGACCCGGCTCCCCTTCGCCACGGCGGCGCCAATCGGCATTGATCTTGCGTGGGTAATGAGGTGTTTCAGGCTCATTTATGAGTCCATGACCTAATCTAGGCTGCCAATATCCTCAGTCGCTAGGAACGTGACCAAGGTGGTGTCGATCAGGCTTTCTACTGTGATCGGTGGTGTGCCACTTTGACATCCCTTGATAAACGCCTGAGCTTCTTCGGCGAAACCTTTTTGTTGGTTGCGCGATCGGTGGGTCTTGGTGCGTCCGTTGGCACTCAAGTCAAGCCGCCGAAAATTATCCAACACAGCGATGCGACCGGATCCGTAAATTTCCAACCGTTCCTTTGGCGCACTGGCGTCGCCGTTGGACCAGTAATGGATCGTCCCCAGTGACCCATCATCGAATTGAATTGTGATCGTGGCGATGTCATTGCCGGCAAGGGTCGCCCGACCAGGATTAACTGTGTTGGCCGTGACACTGACAGGTCGGGCACCGGTGACCGCTTGCAGAGTGTCAATAAAATGACAGGCCTCGCCAATGATGCGCCCGCCGCCGATGGCGGGATCATGTAGCCAGCCGTCAGGTCCCTCCAAGGGAATGCGCCCGGCATTAATTCTGTACGACATGGCGAGCGGTTCGCCGCGTCCATCGAAATGTTTAATTACGTCTTTTAGGCAGGGACTGAAGCGGCGGTTAAAGCCAACGGTTAGGATGCCGGACGATGCTTCCGCAGCTTCGGCGATGGCTGCCAGTTCTTCGCGGTTGAGGCACAAGGGCTTTTCAACGAAGACATGTTTGTTTTGCTTAAGTGCGGCAATAACATATTTCGCGTGGCTGTCGTGGCGGGTGGCAATGACCACGGCCTCGACGGCATCGTCGTTCACTATTTCATCTGGGTCCGATGTTGCTGCTTGTGCATTGTATTTATCTTTTAACGCCACAGCGGAAAGACCCCGCGCTGATGCGACATTCACGAGATCAAATTGGTTCGTTCCCATGAAAGCGGGAACTAAAACGCCCTTTGCAAATCGACCCGCGCCAATTACACCAAGTCCAATTTTGCCAGGGACCGCGCGTTTAATGGCAGGTGCCTTTGGTGCGCTATCCGTTACTTCGTTCGGGTATTGCAGCAACACACCAATCGCTAAACCGTCATTGGCACCTGTGGCTGTATCATATGCAGCCTCGGCCTCGGTGATTGGAAAACGGTGAGTCGTTAAGTGAGAAATATCGATCCGGCCATCCGCCATCAATTCTAGGAACGATTGCAGATTTCGACGTTCGGTCCAGCGGACATAGCCGATAGGGTAGTCCTGACCTTTCTCTTCGTAATTACTGTCGTAGCGACCAGGACCATAAGAACGCGATTGTAGGACTTCCAGTTCCTTCTCAAAGAACGCACGGCGCGACATGTCCATTTTTACATCGCCAACCGCGACGACTTTTGCCCGATCACGACAAAGCGCCGCGACCTGATCAAAAATGGCACCGCTGTCTTTGGAGGCCGCTGTGATTAAGACCGCGTCCACGCCCTGTCCACTGGTAGCAGCGGCGATGGTGTCTCCCAAGTTCGGATCGTCAGGGTGCAGGGCTGCGGCGGCCCCTTGCTCAACAGCCAGCGCATTTTTTCGTTTGTCTAAATCCAAGCCGATTACCTTGTGCCCAGCCGCGCGGCAAATTTGTACGGTAATCTGTCCAACAAGGCCCAGCCCCACAACCAAGACCGTCGCGCCCAATTGTTGGACAGATTAC
>Ga0233439_10005714_pt1 | contig 11414 bp, 10 predicted proteins | sample SI_123_September_6_FD_182713 | JGI IMG/M metagenome (GOLD analysis project Ga0233439, IMG submission 182713) | Seawater microbial communities from Saanich Inlet, British Columbia, Canada - SI_123_September2016_100_MG | ecosystem: Environmental > Aquatic > Marine > Inlet | place: Canada: British... | reverse complement strand
TATATCCAAGGCTTACACCTAAAAATAAAACAACAAATGTTTGCATAGTCATTGGCACCGGGTAGAAAGGGATTTTAATCTTAGCAGATATAGTTAATGCTATAGATCCAAGTATTATTGCAAATACTGATTTAATTATTTTAGTTTGAGATATGTTTTTGGTTAACTCCATAGTTGAATGATACTATTAAACATTAAAATAATCTAGATATAATTAACGTTGTTAAGAAAAGTAAATTTTTTATATACAGAATATATTACCACTGTAATATTTAGTGATATTTTAATGGATAAAATTAAAAAAACAGATCATTTTTACCTCATAGATGGTTCGGGATATATTTTTCGAGCTTATTATGCACTCCCACCTTTAACTAGAAAAAGTGATGGTTTACCAACAGGTGCTGTTAGTGGTTTTTGCAGTATGCTTTTTAAACTTCTTGAAGATTCAAAATCAGATCAAAATTTACAAAAGCCGACTCATTTTGCTGTAATTTTTGACTCAGCAAGAAAAACATTTAGGAACGATATTTATAGTGACTATAAAGCTAATCGATCTGAGGCACCTGATGATTTAGCTCCTCAATTTGAATATATAAGAAAGTCAGTATTAGCTTTTAACTTACCTTCTGTTGATTTTCCTAATTATGAGGCAGATGATCTAATAGCAACTTACGTTGAAAAAATACTTAAGAAGGGCGCTAAAGTTACAATTGTTTCATCAGATAAGGATTTAATGCAGCTATATAAAAAAGGTGTCCGTATCTTTGACCCCATGAAAAATAAATTTATTTCAGAAGATGATATTTTTAATAAATTTGGAGTTGATGCATCAAAAGTAATAGATGTTCAATCTCTTGCTGGTGATAGCAGCGATAATGTTCCGGGTGTTCCGGGCATAGGAGTTAAAACTGCTGCTGAATTAATTAACAAATATGGAACTCTTGAAAAACTTTTAAAATCAGCTGAAGAAATAAAGCAAAATAAAAGAAGAGAAACATTAATAGAAAATAAAGATAAAGCATTGATTAGCAAACAGCTTGTAACTCTAATGCAAGATGTACCAACTAATAGAGAGCTAAGTGAGTTTAAATTAAAGGATATAGATAAGGATAAACTTTATACATTTTTAAGAGAAATGGAATTTAACCGATTATTAAGTTCTGTTATTTCTACATATGGTGAACCAAAACTATCAGGTTCGTCTAATGAAATAAAAATTACAGAAAAACACAAACCAATCAATAATAAAAATTACCATTTAATTACAAGTCCCGAACAAATAGACGAATGGATTAAAGAAGCAGAAGAGGCAGGAGAGGTTGCGGTAGATACAGAAACAAATTCTTTAGATCCACATCAGGCAGACTTAATTGGTGTCTCTCTATGTTCAAAAATTGGTAAAGCTTGTTATATTCCGATTGGACACAATTCTTCAAAATGTATTAAAAAAGATATTGTAATTAAAAAACTAAAACCTTTATTGGAAGATCCTAGTGTTAAAAAAATAGGCCAAAATATTAAGTTTGATTTTATAATTTTGTATAAGCAGGGAATAATAATCTCATCAATGGAAGATACAATGCTTATGTCTTATGTTTTGGATGCAGGAAAAAATAGACACAATATGGATACATTATCAGAAATTCATTTAGGACACAAAACAACTACTTTTAAAGAAATGGTTGGAACTGGAAAAAAAGAAATTAACTTTAGTGAAGTCGAGGTTGATAAAGCTAAAGATTATGCAGCAGAAGATGCTGATATTACTTTTAGATTATACAAAAAGTTTATTAAAAATTTAAAACTAGAAAAAATGATTAATATTTATGAAGTATTCGAAAAGCCATTAATTAAGATTCTTGCTTTTATGGAGATGGAAGGGATTGAAGTTGATAGTAAATTTTTAAAATCTCTTTCTTTAAAATTTGAAAAAAAAATTAAAAGTCTAGAAAAAGAAGTGTTTAAAATTTCTAAAAAAAAATTCAATATTGCTTCACCCAAACAATTAGGAGAAATAATATATAATGACCTGAAGATAGCAGGTTTAAAAAAAACTAAAAAGGGAAGTTTTGCAACTAGTGCAAGTGTTTTAGAAGATTTAGCCTTTAAAGGAAATCAATTTCCAAAATTAGTTTTAGATTGGAGGCAAGTTTCAAAATTAAAAAATACTTACTCCGATGCTTTGCCAGAACACATAAATCCCAATACAAAAAGAGTACATACATCATTTCTGTTGGCAGCAACTACAACTGGGAGGTTAGCATCTAGTAACCCTAATTTACAAAATATTCCAATAAAATCTGAAGATGGAAAAGATATAAGAAAAGCTTTTACAGCTAAAAAGGATCATTTATTAATTTCTGCAGATTACAATCAAATAGAAATGAGAATTTTAGCAGATCTAGCAGATGTTAAAGAACTTAAAAAAGCATTTAAAAACAATGAGGACATTCATTCGCTAACAGCTAGCCAGATATTTAATATAGATATTAAGAAAGTAGACCAAGATCATAGAAGAAAAGCTAAAGCCATAAACTTTGGAATTATTTATGGAATTTCCCAATACGGTTTGGCAAAACAAATTAATGTATCTAATTATGAAGCAGAGGAATTTTTAGAAGCTTATTTTGCTAAATTTCCTGAGATTAAGATCTATATGGACAATACAATTAAATTTTGCAGAAAAAGTGGATATGTAAATAATATTTTTGGACGAAGGTCTCATTTTAATGGGATAAATGATAAAAATTTTAATGTAAGAAATTTTCAAGAGCGTGCAGCAATTAATGCTCCAATTCAAGGGTCAGCTTCAGAAATTATGCGCTTAGCAATGATCAGATTGGAAAAAAAATTAATAGAACAAAAAAATATAAAATCTAAAATGTTATTACAAATTCATGATGAGTTAATATTTGAAGTTCCAAAAAAAGATGAAAAAACAATGATCAAAATTATCAAAGAAGAAATGACCAGTGTTGCTCAAAGTGACCATCATTCTTTTTCTACTCCATTAACAGTTGATGTAAATGTAGGAAATAACTGGGGAATGCTACATTAAATTAATAAGATTGCCCAATTTAGAACAATTTAGTATTTTTAAATAAGAAATGCACAAACAAACCATAGCTTTAATAGATGATGATAGAAATATTCTTACTAGTTTAAGTATTGCGTTAGAAAAAGAAGGTTTTAAAGTTCAAACTTATATAGATGGAGAAAGTGCGTTGATTGGTTTGACCAGAACTCCACCTGACTTAGCAGTAGTTGATATAAAGATGCCTAAAATGGACGGAGAAGAATTACTTAAGAAACTTAGAAAAAAAACATCTCTTCCTGTAATCTTTTTAACATCTAAAGACGATGAAATTGATGAACTATTAGGATTAAAGTTAGGAGCTGATGATTTTGTCAAAAAATCTGGAGGTTTTTCAATTAAAGTTTTGGTTGAAAGAATTAGAGTTCAGCTAAGAAAAAAAGACTCTAATAATACTTTGGAAGAAAATAAAAGTTTAATTGTACATGGAAGACTTAAATTGGACCCATCTCAACTTGAATGTGAATGGAATAGCAAACAACTACCAGATAAATTAACTACAACAGAATTTTTAATTGTTAAAGAGTTGGCAAAAAGACCTGGAATTATTAAAGAACGAGCACAATTAATGGATATTGCTTATAGAGAAGATACAGATATTGAAGATAGAACTATTGACAGTCATGTTAAAAGAATTCGTAAGAAATTTAAAAAAGTTGATCCTGATTTTTCAGCTATTGAAACTAGGTATGGTAGTGGATATAGATGGAATGTTAGCTGATGTTTAGTAAATACTTAAAAAATCTATCCATATTAAAAAAATTTTTATTCATAAATTTTATTATTTTTACAATTATCGGGTTATTTACCTTTGTTTATTTAAGCAATGTTCAGCCAAATTTGATTAAAAAAAAATCTGTTAATCATATAAAAGTTATAGATAACACAATTGATACTCTTTTAAGATTAGATGTAAAATTTATTGTTAATGATATTAGAAAATTTCTATTTTCAACTAGGTTTATATTTCAGAACCTGGATAGAGTAATATTTTTTGACAATGATTTAAATCTTATTGGAGATACAGACACACTAGATCTTGATCCAAGATCTTTTTCAACAAGACTAGATGAAATAGAATTTGAGAGTTTAAATGAAAGTGAAAAAAATCAAGAGGATGAAAATCAAAATATTGATGTAACAGAAAATATAACCTTATCTTTTAAGGATATTTTAAAAAAATACTCAAATTCAGATACATATGGAAATTCTTATACTTTTATACAAGAAGATCTTAATCAATTTAAATTAATTACTGTTAAGAATGTAATTAAAAACAATTTAAATATTGGCTATCTTGCAATTACTGAAAATGCTAATGATATCAAGACAGCTACAGACGAAAGAAAGGCTTTTGTAATCAGAACTGCAATTGCTGTTGGATTTGTAATTCTTATTTTTTCTTTTGTTTTAAGTAGATATTTTATTAAACCTATTCAAAATCTTGTAAGTTATACAAAAGTTATTAAAGAAAAAAGCCAAGTCAAAACAAACATTGAAAATCTAAAAAGTCGTAACGATGAATTAGGACTTTTGTCAAACTCATTAGATGATATGACAACAGAACTTCAAAAAAGAGTTGCACATGCAGAAAATTTTTCAACTGATCTAGTTCATGAAATTAGAAACCCGTTGGCGTCTTTAAAAAGTGCATCTGAGATCCTACAAGATACAGATAATTCTGAACAAAGATTAAAATTATTAAATATTCTTAGCCACGATGTTTTAAGAATAGAAAGACTAATAACTGATTATTCTCAGATGTTGAAAGATGAAGTTGCCTTAAGTAAAGAAAAAATGAAAAAAATTAATATAGAACCAATCATTCAATCTGTTGTCGATGACTATAATAATATTCATAAAGTTAAAAAAAATATTAAAATAAATTATGAAAATGATGGTAATGAAAAATATACTATCAAAGGTATAGAAAATAGAATTGAGCAAATAATTGCAAATTTATTAGATAATTCAATTTCATTTTGTAAAGAAGGTGAAAATATTTTTGTAAATGTATCAAGCACTTTGGATAAAAAAATTGAAGTTAAAGTTACTGATGAAGGACAAGGATTTAAAGAAATAGATACAACTAGAATATTCAAAAGATTTTATAGTAATAGACCAGATAAGTTTGGTGAGCATTCTGGCCTTGGATTGAATATTGTTAAAAATTTAGTCGACCTTCATGATGGTAAAATTTTAGCATCTAATCGATTAGATAAGAATGGTGCAATAGTAGAAATAAGGTTTCCAAGGGTCTAATCTAAACTTGATTAATCCATTGTTAACTGTATAAAACTTTTCCATGGAAGATTTTAAAGTAAAAGATATATCATCAGCTGAATTTGGTAGAAAAGAAATTTCGATAGCAGAAAGTGAAATGCCAGGATTAATGGCTTTAAGAGAAGAATATGCAAAAACTAAACCTTTAAAAGGTGCAAGAATTATTGGTTGTTTGCATATGACAATTCAAACAGCTGTTTTAATAGAAACATTGGTTGATTTAGGAGCTGAAGTCAGATGGTCATCATGTAATATTTTTTCAACTCAGGATCATGCAGCTGCTGGGATTGCAAAAGCTGGAATACCTGTTTTTGCATGGAAAGGAGAAACGGAAGAAGAATACCTTTGGTGTATTAAACAAACTATCGTTGGTAAACCTGACTGGAAACCAAACATGCTTTTAGATGATGGTGGTGATTTAACTGCAATCATGCACAATGAATATAAAGATTTAATGAAAGATATAAAGGGAGTTTCAGAGGAAACTACTACTGGGGTAAAAGCTTTAAACAAAATGGAAAAAGATAGTTCTCTTTTGATCCCAGCAATTAATGTGAATGACTCAGTTACAAAATCAAAATTTGACAATTTGTATGGATGTAGAGAAAGTTTAGTTGATGGAATTAGAAGAGCAACTGACGTGATGATGTCAGGAAAAATTGCAATTGTAGCAGGTTTTGGAGATGTAGGTAAAGGAAGTGCAGCATCGTTAAGACAAAGTGGAGCAAGAGTTTTAGTTACAGAAGCAGATCCAATTTGTGCATTACAAGCCGCAATGGAAGGGTATGAAGTTGTTTTGATGGAAGAGGCTATTAGTAGAGCAGATATCGTTGTAACAGCTACAGGAAATAAAGATATTGTAACAGCTGATCATATGAGAGATATGAAAGATAGAGCAATTTTATGTAACATTGGTCACTTTGATAACGAAATTCAAGTTGAAGCATTAAAAAATTATAAGTGGAGCGAAGTTAAACCGCAAGTTCATGAAATAGAATTACCAAGTAAAAAGAGAATTATCCTTTTGGCAGAAGGTAGACTAGTTAATTTAGGTTGTGCAACAGGACATCCAAGTTTTGTAATGAGCGCCTCATTTACAAACCAAGTAATTGCACAGATTGAACTTTGGAATAACTATAAAAACTACGATAATAAAGTTTACGTATTACCTAAACATTTAGATGAAAAAGTTGCAACTCTTCACTTAAAAAAAGTAGGAGCAAAGCTTACAAAACTATCTAAAGAACAAGCAGACTATATAAGTGTTGGGACTGAAGGTCCTTTTAAACCAGATGCCTATCGCTATTAAAAATAGCAAAATAGATATATCTTCAGAGGAAACCACCAAAGAATTAGCTAAAGATTTTTCAAATTATTTAAAAGGTGGTGAAATAATTTTTTTATATGGGGAAATGGGTGTTGGAAAAACCACTTTTGTTAAACATTTAATCAATCAATTTCAAATAAATAAAAAAATACAGATTACAGAAGTTACAAGTCCAACATTTAATTTACTAAACGAGTATGAGGTGAATAATTTAGTAATAAAACATTACGATTTATTTAGATTAAAAAACAAATCTGAAATTACAAATTTAGATTTATTTGACAATAGTCAAAATACAATAACCCTTATAGAATGGCCTCAATTAATTAATAAAGAAAATTTAATCAAGTCAATAGATCTGGTATTTAAATATGAAAATGAATTAAATAATAGATCAATTAAAATTGAAGGTTTAGATTGATCTTTAATATGAAATTTTCAAAAGATTATAAGAAAATAAAAGGTGATGCCTCATTTAGAAAATTTTTTAAAAATAAAAAAAAAAAATCTATTCTTGTATTTGCAAATAAAGAAAAAAATAAAAATCTATTAATTTATGATGCAATTAATAAAATATTAATTAAGAATGGAGTCATTGCTCCTAAACTATTGAGTCAAAATTATCGAAAAAATTATATTGAAATAGAAGACTTAGGAGATAAAACTATTTATCAAACATTTGTAGATGATGGTAAAAATCATTATCTAATATTTAAAAAAGTAATAAAAATTTTAAACAATATTCAATTAATTAAAAACAAAAAAATTAAAAATTTCAAAAACGAATTTTATAAAATTAAATATTATAAAAAAAATATTTTACTAGATGAAACAAAGTTATTTAATGATTGGTATGCTAGTAAAAAATTAACTAAAAAAAGACTTAACATATTTAAGTATGAATTTAATAAAGAGTTAAAATTTTTATTATCAAAGTTAAATTATGAAAACGATACTTTTGTACATAGAGATTTTCATGTTTCAAACTTAATCATTAATCCAAATAGTCAAATTGGATTAATTGATAATCAAGATGCTTTAATTGGAAATAAAGCTTATGATTTAGCCTCTTTAATAGATGATGTTAGATATAAAACGTCCAGTTCTTTAAAAGAAAAAGTTTATAACTATTATTTAAAAACAAATAAAAAAATTAAAGCAAACAAATTTAAAAATGACTTTGATATATTGTCTGTTCTTCGAAATTTAAAGATTATTGGTATATTTATGAGATTGTCAGAAAGAGATAACAAAAAAAAATATTTAAAGCTAATTCCTTATGCGTGGCATATGGTTGATAGTAGAATGAGTCATAACGATACTTTTGTAAATTTAAGATTATTATTAAAATCTAATTTTCCAAAATCATTAAATAATTAATATGAAAATTAATACAGCATTAATACTATGTGCAGGTTTTGGAAAAAGATTAAATCCACTCACATTAGATATACCAAAACCACTGATTAAATTAAAAAATATTACTGTACTTGAGACTTGTATAAATTTAATTGAAAGTCTAGGGATTAAAAAGATTATCATCAATTCTTATTATCTAAAGAGTCAAATTCATAATTTTTTAAAAAATAAAAATTTTAAAAGTGAAATCATTATTGTTGATGATGGTGAAGAAATTCTTGATACAGGTGGAGGTATATTTAATATGTTAAAACATTCTAGTGAAAATGATGTTTTGATATTTAATCCAGATACTATTTGGAAAAAAAATTATTTAGCAGAGATTATTGAAATGGAGAAGCTATACTTTGCCAAACAGGCAAAGAATATACTTTTATTAGTAAATAAAAAATTAAGTTTTGATAAGAGTTTAAATGGTGATTTTAATCTTAAAAATAATCTAATTTCAAAAATTAGTGATAAAGAACTTATCTATATTGGTTGCCAAATATTAAATAAAAAACTTCTTGCTAATTATAAAGTTAAAATTTTTTCAATAGTACACGCATGGAATAATCTAATTGAAAAAAAAGAATTGTATGGATTTGAAAGTAAAAATAATTTTTACCATTTAACTGATCTACAAATTTTTAAAAAACTACAAGATCTTTAGCTCTTTCATTATCTAAGTATTTGCAATTAGTAATTTTATTTTCTTTATTTAAGTTAATTAATAATGGGTTACCAGTTGGTATCTCTAATTTTGATATTTGATTTTTATCTAATCCAAATAAATATTTGCATAGAGCTCTTATTGAGTTTCCATGTGCAGAAATTAAAATATTATTATTTTTGGTTTTATTTTCAATTTCTTTTGTATAGAATTTTAAAACTCTCTCATATGTATCTTTTAAAGACTCTGTGTTAGGAATTTGATTAATTGGTATTGTTTTATAGGTTTCAATATTAGTAGGATGGTATGGATTATTTTTATCCAGTGGGTCAGGTCGTAAATCCCATGATCTTCTAAATTGGTGAACTTTGTCCTCTCCTAGTTTAGCTTTCATTTCATCTTTGTTTAGTCCTGTAAGCGCACCATAATGCCTTTCATTTAACTGCCAAGCTTCATTAAAATTTTTTGTATCTTGTAATATTTCTTTTATTAATTTTAAGGTATTTTTTGCCCTTAATTGAAAAGATGAATAATAAATATCAATATTAATATTATTTGATTTAATTAACTCACCAGCTTTTTTAGCTTCTGATTTTCCATTCTCTGTTAAATCTACATCAACCCAGCCTGTGAATTTTTTTTCAAGGTTCCATACACTTTGACCGTGTCTTATTAAAATTAAATAACTCATTTGTTAATCTTTTAAATTAATTTATAAAGTAAGACTATACAACTTAATGATTAATTTTTTCTCAAAATATAAATTCATTTTTTATCTATCTAATTTTATTTTGATAGTTTTGTATTTGTTTCCAGGTAGTTTGTTGGGCTGTTATTTATATGATGATTGTCAATTACAACCTAAAATTACAGGTGATTTTTTAATTTCATCTAATCATTTATATGCTTTTTTTCTATTGTCTATCATAGGTTTTTTCACTTATAAAAATTCAAATCGATTAAACTTGTTAAATATATACCTGGTTTTGCTGTCTATAGTTTTAGAAATATTGCATATTTTTATTCCTGAAAGAAGTTTTGAATTCCCAGATTTATTTGGAAATTTATTTGGAGTTTTGATTTTAGTAATAACTCAACTTTTATATAAAAAATGAAAATTTTAAAAACTAAATCATTATTTATATTATTATTTTTGATTTCAGCTTGCTCTTCAATACCTTCAAATACCTCAAATAGTTGTTCAATATTCAATGAAAAATATTTGTGGTTTAAACATGTAAAAAAAACAGAAAAAAAATGGGGCACTCCTATTTATCTGCAGCTTGCAATAATTAAAATGGAATCTAATTTTGATTGGTTAGCAAAACCACCTAGACAAAAACTTTTTAAAGTTATCCCTTATAAAAGACCCTCTAGCTCATTTGGTTATTCACAAGCAGTTAAAGGGACATGGGAACAATATAAAAATGAAACAGGAAATAAATTAGCAACAAGAACTAGATTTAAAGACAGTGTAGATTTTATTGGCTGGTATACAAATAAGACAAACAGTATTTTAAAGATTTCAAAAAATGATGTCTTTAAGCAATATGTTGCTTACCACGAAGGGTGGGGCAATTATAAAAATTATAAAAAAAATAAAAAAATAATTGATTTAGCTAAAAGAGTTGAAAAACAATCAGATCTTTATAAAAAGCAGTTACTAGAGTGTCAAAATCAACTTAACAAGAATAAATATATTATTTTTTAGATAATTGTTTTTTTAGCTCAATATCAACGACATCAATTCTCTTACTATTTTTTGCAAGCGTTAAATACATTGTTGGTGTTACATAAAGTGTAAAAAAAGTTGAAATAATCATACCACCAAGAATAGTGGCCCCAACAGCCAATCTTGAAGCTTCACCTGCTCCTGGTCCAATATTACCAATTACCAATGGTAACATTGCTATCATTGTGCTGAGTGATGTCATCATGATAGGTCTAAATCTTAATTCACAAGCCTCTTTCACCGAGTCTTTAATTGCTTTTCCTGTAGTTCTAATTTGATTTGCATAATCAACAATAAGAATACTATTTTTAGTTGATATACCTATTAAAATTACCAAAGCGATTTGTGAAAAAATATTTATTGAACTATTTAAGAATAAAATAAAAACCAATCCTCCAAAAACAGCCAATGGAACTGTAAGCATTATAATAAAAGGATGAACAAAGGAATTAAATGTTGCAGCCATCACTAAGTATGCAGTCAATAATCCAAGCACAAAGATTATATAAAGTTCATTTGTTGTCTCTTTGACTTCTTCTGATTCACCTTTCCAAGTGATTTGATTTGTAGGTGCAACTTCAGCCACAATATTCTCAAGGTATTCAATTGCTTCAAATAATGAATAATTTTCATTAACATTTGCAGAAATTGTTACCGCTCTTTGTCTATCATATCTTGCCAATACTTTGGCCGAACCCTCTTCTTTTAAATCAACCAAGTTTGATAGTGAGATTAATTCACCTGTTGTACTAGATCTTACAAATAATTTGCTTAAGCTATCTTTATCTTTTCTATCAACAAGATATTGTTGAAGAATAATTGGATATTCTTTTCCTAATTTGTTGAAAGTGGTTACTCTTTTACCACCGTATAGTGTCTCTAATGTTTGACCAATCGATTGAGT
>Ga0233439_10005713_pt1 | contig 11415 bp, 10 predicted proteins | sample SI_123_September_6_FD_182713 | JGI IMG/M metagenome (GOLD analysis project Ga0233439, IMG submission 182713) | Seawater microbial communities from Saanich Inlet, British Columbia, Canada - SI_123_September2016_100_MG | ecosystem: Environmental > Aquatic > Marine > Inlet | place: Canada: British... | reverse complement strand
TGATTGGTGAACAGGTTCGAGAAATAAGTTCGAACAGCGTGTCCAAACAGAATCGGGTCGGAAACCTTCATCATCGTCGCTTTCAAGTGCAACGAGTAGAGAATGTCTTTCTCTTTGGCATCCTTCACCTGAGCGTCGAAGAAATCGATCAACGCCTTGCGGCTCATGAACGTTGCATCCAGCACTTCGCCAGCTAGAAGAGGCAGTGCGCCGATCAGAGTCGTTACTTTGCCGTTCTTGGCAACATGCTCGATTTTAGCCGTGGTTGCTTCGCCCAATGTGACCGACTTCTCGTTGTGGAAGAAATCGCCACCAGTCATCGTCGAAACATGTGACTTCGAATCGGTTGGCCAGTCTTTCATCCGGCCTGGGTTCGACTTTGCAAAATCTTTTACAGCCTTGGGAGCACGTCGATCTGAGTTGCCCTGTCGTAGAACAGGGTTCACGGCACTTCCCATTGCCTTGCCGTAGCGGGCCAGAGCGTCCTTCTCGGCGTCGGTGCCGGGGTCGTCTGGATAGTCAGGAAGTGCGTAACCCTGAGATTGAAGCTCAGCGATACATTCCTTCATCTGCGGGGTCGAAGCCGATATGTTTGGAAGCTTGATGATGTTGGCTTCTGGAAGTTCAACCAATCGACCAAGCTCAGCAAGATCGTCGTCTACAGCTTTGTCGCCAAGCAGTTCAGGGAACTGTGCGAGCACTCGTGCTGCGAGTGAAATATCACGGGTTTCCATCTCCACACCGGCGGTTTTGACGAAGGCGCTGATCGCCCGAAGAAACGCATGCGTCGCAAGTGCCGGGGCCTCATCGGTCCACGTGTAAATGATCGAAGGAGATTGGGTCATGGTGATCGCTATCGAAACTGCCGTGCTACGGCTGACAAATTGCCAACTATGTGAAGGTCAAACGGCAATCAAGTATATGACTTAATTTGATCCGTTAACGAACACCTAGTCTGAGTTGCGTGTGAGAGCGGGTTTACTTCTTGAAGAAGCCGACATCATCTGAGATGTACTCTTCGCGAATTGGCGACCATATATCGAGCGCGGTGCAACCGTTCTCAGTCGCTACTACTCGGTGAGGTACATCGCCCGGAATCACGTAGTGATCGCCTTCAGTTAGCAGCTGTTCCGAATCGCCGACGTAGAACCAGGCTGCGCCTTCGAGCACTCGCCCACATTGTTCATGCGGGTGTGAATGCTCTGGCACTTCGGTATCGGGATCAATATCGATAATTCCCATCATGATCTTCTCGCCCCAGATCAGGCGAGCGTAGACGCCGGGAAGCAACTCTCGCTTCTCGACATCGTTTTCGCTATAGAAGAATTTTTCGGGAAGCATAGTTCGGTCCTAATTTGCCCTAGCCGTGTGAGCCAGTCTTACGGCTGATAGCAGCCTCAGCAACCGGGCTAATCACCTGTTCGATATCGATATTCAGCAACGCCGGACCATCGTGATCGAACGCACGCTTCATCGCACCGTCAAGGTCTTCAACCTTGGTGACATGTTCGCCGTAAGCACCAAGCCCTTGAGCCACAACGTCGTATCGAGTAGGTAGAAGGTCGGTCCATACAGGTCGACCGTACAGGCCCTTTTGAATCTGCCAGTCGATGCCCCAGATTGAGTTGTTTCCAATGAACATTTTCACCGGCAAGTTGTGACGCACCATGGTGTCGATCTCCATGCCATTGAAGCCAAGAGAACCATCACCGTTACCAAGGACAACCTTGCTATCGGGCAGCGCCACCTGCGCGCCTAGTGCGTAAGGCAGTGCCACACCGATCATGCCGAAGCTTGAAACGTTGTGGAATCGGTAAGGATTGTCACGCTTGATAGAAGCTCGCAGGAAGTGGCAGTAGTCTCCGCCATCCCACGTAACGTGCGTGTCATCATCGATAAATTTCTGGAGCGAGTTCGAAATGTCCATCGGGTGCATCGGGTTCTCGCCCTTGGCAAGATCGGCAAGACTCGCGTGCCAGTCGTCGTAAGACGTTCGCAATCGGCTGACCCATTCAGTTCGCTCTGACCAGTTTCGCTTTTCAGCGGAATCTGCCATTTGGGTAACGATTGGTCCAATGTCGCCAACAATTCCAACAGCGGCCGTGCGAGCACGAGCGACTTGCGCTGGTGACGGATCGACAACAATAAATTTCGTGTCACTGGCGAACGGTGGGTTGCCACCAAAACCGTTCGTGTAGTCGAGTTTTTTACCCAGCATTAAAACAACGTCGGCATCACCAACATTTTTCACTGTCAGGTTGAGGGGTTGGTAGCCAAGTCCCATCGAGTATTCGTGAGAATCAGGAATCAATGCACGGGCCGAATCTTCAGAGAAGAACGGAATTCGCATCGTCTCAACAAGTCGCTGCATTTCTTCAGGTAGAGCCGTTGCGCCAGCCGATGAGCCAGCGAATATGACTGGTCGCTGAGCTGAGTTCAATATGTCTATCGCACGTTCGACTTGAGCAGGATCGCCAAGTACGTTCAGCGGTGTGCCGTACTCGTTTGGAGCGTAGCGTGCAACTTCCGCATCATCGACTTCAGCCATTTGAAAATCGTGCGGAATCGTGAGGTGAACAGGACCCTGTCGACCGCTTAGTGCAGTTCGAAATGCGAGGGCAACGTACTCTGGAATTCGAGCTGCGGTTGGAACGTCCCAAGCGCCTTTGGTAATGTGACGAGCAGCACCGATTTGATCGAACTCCTGCATAGCTCCTCGACCCATGTTTGCCGATTCAGCAGAGCCAGCGATATTGACCAGCGGAGCCTCTGAGTGCATGGCGTTCGCTAGCGCTGGAAGTGCATTGGCGTGACCGGGTGTGGTCGAAAGCATCACACCGGCCTTGTTCAAGATTCTCGAGTACGAGTCGGCTGCATGAGCACCACCTGATTCGTGCCGGAAGTCGATCATCCGCAGCGGTGCGTCGAACATAGTGTCGAGCATGTGCAAAATGTGGTCGCCAGCGATGCCGAACACTGTGTCGACACCCTCAGCGCGGAGAGCACGAATTAGAAGATCACTACCAGTAGTTTTTGGCATATTTTCGAGTTTTCTATCTTTATCTAAACGGCATCTAGCGGCCGTGCACAGGTCAACTTACAAACAGTGCAAAAGATTAGCACCGGATCGTGGAATGTGGAGTCGAATATCAGAGAGAGATCTACACCACTGAAAATTACTTCGCAGGAACCAACAAGTTCATCAGCTCATCAACTGCCATCGATTCGAGTTTCGCCGAATCTGCAAATAATTCAGCCAATCGATCAACTCGCGAATCGTCCAGTTGGGTCGCCACTGCAGCTTTGAACTTTGCAGCAAGCAACGGCTTTGCATCTTCACGACGACGACGGTGACCAATCGGATACTCGACGGTCACGTTTTCTGTCGATGAGCCATCTTTGAATCGAACCTGCACAGCATTGGCGATAGAACGTTTGTCAGCATCGAGATACTCGTCGGTAAATCGCTGGTCGTGCTTCATCGTCATCTTGTCTCTTAGGGCATCAACGCGAGGATCAGACGCCACATCATCCTCGTAATCTTCGGCTGTCAGACTGCCCTTCAAAAGACCGATTGCAGTCATGTACTGAATGCAGTGATCTCGATCAGCAGGGTTGTTTAGAGGGCCTGTTTTGTCGATGATCCTCAACGCAGATTCCTGCGAAGTGATAACGATCTCTTCGATGTCGTCGAGCCGCGAAGCGACTTCAGAGTGGAGCTTAAAAGCACACTCGACTGCTGTTTGTGCGTGGAACTCGGCTGGGAACGATACCTTGAACAGAATATTCTCCATCACGTACGCATCAAGCTCACGCTCAAGTGTGATTTCTTCGCCCTTAAACCAAACGTCCTGAAAGCCCCAGCCGGGTGCAGTCAAAGCCGATGGGTAGCCCATCTCGCCAGCCATAGCGTTCATTCCAAAACGCACTGCCCTGCCTAGCGCATCACCAGCTGCCCACGATTTTCGTGAGCCGGTGTTTGGAGCATGCCGGTACGTTCGCAAAGTAGCATCCAGCCATGCATTCGAAACAGCGTTTTCGACTTGCTTCACATCGCCACCCAACATTGCAGTAACTACCGCTGTCGAAGCGACTTTAACCAGCAAGACGTGATCGATACCAACTCGGTTGAATGAATTCTGTAGCGCCAGAACGCCTTGAATTTCGTAAGCCTTGATAGCAGCTTTCAGGACATCCTTCACCGTAAATTTATCCGAATCAGACTTACGGCTTAGGTGATCGGCGATAGTCAGAATCGCTCCGAAATTGTCAGATGGGTGTCCCCATTCTGCGGCGAGCCAAGTGTCGTTGAAATCGAGCCAGCGAATAGCGGCACCGGTATCGAACGCTGCCTTCACAGGGTCAAGTTCGTAACGAGTCCCTATCACTCTTGCGCCATTTGGAACTATGGTTCCTTCAACGTCAGGTCCGAGCAGCTTTGTGCATGCCTGATAGTCCATAGCCAACATCGCACAGCCGATCGAATCCATCAGTGTGAGTCGAGCTGTGTCGAGCGCTAGTTCGGAAGTCGGATCGTAATTAACCGCGTACTCTGCGATAGCAGCAATAACGCTGTCGGTCTGTTGTCCCTGTGCCACTATCCGCGATCTCCAATAGCTACGTAAGGCCTAGCTTCTGGTCCTGTGTAATCCGACAGAGGTCGAATCAGCTTGTTATCAGCACGTTGTTCGATAACGTGAGCAATCCAGCCCGATGTGCGAGCGATAACGAATACGGGGGTGAACATCGCTGTTGGAATTCCGCACATGTGGTACGCCGTCGCTGCGTAGAAATCGAGATTCGGGAACATACCCTTCTCTCGCATCATCACTTCCTCAAGTCGTTCTGAAATGTCGTAGTAAGAAGTATTTCCAGCAGCCTCGGAAAGCTGTCGAGCAAGGTCTTTGACGATTGGTGAACGTGGGTCGCCATTCTTGTAAACCCTGTGACCAAATCCCATGACGAGTCGGCGCGCTTCCAACATGTGCAGAAGCGACTTTTCGGCGTCCTGCGGTGAATCGAACGAGGAAACGAGTTCCATAGCGGCTTCGTTGGCTCCACCGTGAAGTGGACCCCGAAGTGCACCAATTGCTCCAGCAATTGCCGAGTAAGTGTCAGAAAGGGTTGAAGTGATAACCCGTGCCGTAAATGTCGAAGCGTTAAATTCGTGCTCGGCGTACAAGATTAGGGTGGTATCGAGAGCGTCACGCTTCAACGGGTCGGCCGGTTTACCCGACATCAGGCTGAGGAAGTGACCTGCAACGGTGTCTTCATCCGACTCAGTATCGATTCGTTCGTTACGCAGGTGAAAGCGGTACCAGTAGGCAAGCATCGAGCCGAAGCTGGCGGTTAGTCGGTCACCAACTGAAACTGCCGTTCGGCCGCTTTCGCCTTCAGTTTCCAAAGTGCCAAGCAGCGACGTCCCAGTGCGCAAAACATCCATCGGGTGGGTGGAGGCAGGAAGTGCTTCAAGTAGAGTTTTCAGTGCGTCAGGAAGTGTTCGAAGTCCGGCAAGTTTTTTCTTGTAGGCATCCAGTTCGTTTTGTCCCGGAAGCTTGCCGTAGATAAGCAGATACGCGACTTCCTCGAAAGTCGAATTCGCAGCCAAGTCGGTGATCGAGTAGCCACGATAAGTCAGTCCAACGTCAGCCTGACCAACGGTTGAAATCGCTGACGAACCTGCCGTTACACCGTTGAGTCCCGATGAAGTCATTTCGATTGTTTCCTATCTTGGATTTAGTTAGCGTTCTGGTCGTTCGACTCAGCATCGAACAGTTCATCCAGCTTGCTTTCGTACGTGTGATATTCGAGATATTCGTAGAGTTCGTCACGAGTTTGAAGATCGCCAACAACACTCTGTTGAGTGCCTTCAGTGCGGATGACCCTAAGTGCATTTTCAGCGGCTTTGTTGGCTGCCCGAAACGCTGTTAGCGGATACAAGGCGATATCGACATAAACGCTAGCCAGCTGTTCGACAGTAAACGCCGGTGTCTTGCCGAACTCGGTTAGATTCGCAAGCAGCGGAACACCGACAGCATCTTTAAATTTCTTGAAATCGCTAAGTTCCGTAACTGCCTCAGCGAAGATCATGTCGGCACCAGCTTCAACATAGGCAACGGAGCGAGCAATCGCGGCGTCTACGCCTTCACCGGCGATAGCATCAGTTCGAGCCATCAGCACGAAATCGTCGTACTCTTTGGCATCGGCAGCAGCCTTTAGGCGATCGCACATCTCTGTTGTTGAAACGATTTGCTTGCCGGGTCGGTGACCGCAGCGCTTTGCTTGCACCTGATCTTCAATGTGAACACCAGCCGCGCCGGCTCGCGCCATCTCTTTCATGGTGCGTGCAATCATGAACGCCCCACCCCAGCCGGTATCGACATCCACCAGTAGCGGCAGATCAGTAGCAGCGGTTATACGACGAACGTCTTCGAGCACGTTGTCGAGAGTTGTCATCCCTAGATCGGGAAGACCGTACGAGGCTGTCGCAACTCCCGATCCTGAGAGATACAGGGCATTGAAGCCAGCAGCTTCCGCCATTACGGCGTGGTAGGGATTCGTGACCCCGACTAACTGCAGCGGTGATTCAACCTGAATTACGGAAATGAGCGATGTACCGGGAAGCATTTTCATGGTGAGCAGATTGTATTCCGCTTGCGTTCACCTTGAAACGGCAGAGTTTGACGAACTAGCCCCAGAATGCGTCGAAGAACACCAGCGGTGAAACCGCCAAAAGCACGATACCAACCACAAGCCGAAGCTTTCGTGAGTCAACATCGCCACCCATGCGTGCGCCAGCGAACATTCCGACCATCGCCGGTACTCCGATTGCTGCAACCAGTAGCCAATCGACACGACCGCGAATCAGGTGGCCGGTGAATCCAGATGAGCCAACGAGAATTGTGAGCGCAAGATTGGTGCCAGCTGCGAGCGATGGTTTCATCTTCAAGACGTGTATTAGCGCTGGCATTCGTAGAACGCCTAGAGCGAGTCCGACTGCACCACCGATGAGACCGATTCCAAATCCTACGAAGCTCTCTCGAGCAACAGTCTTAGTGTTGAGATCGCCTCGACCAGCACTTGGGTCAGTGTCTTCGGCTGAGACCTTCTTGCTGCGTAGCTCACCCATCGCCCGCGTGATCATCATTACCGCTGACCAAACAAGAAGCAGAGCCACGATGGTGAGCAGTACCGTACGAGATACAAGATCGGCGTACAGCCCACCTACGAACGATCCACCGATTGCCGGAATTCCGATCACCAGCACCACCCGATAAACGATTCTGTGCTGAAGAATTGCAGGCCATGAACCAGCAAGTGAGCCCAACACACTAACGAACAAGTTCGTGCTTGCTGCGAGTAGCGGATCGACACCAATCGCTGTCATCACGGGGAGTCGCACTACACCGAGTGCAATTCCAACGATTCCGCCAACGATTCCGACGATCAATGACATGATCGCCAGACCGGTTAGCTGGACACCCGATAGCTCTGCACCCGTAAGCGCCAGAGTCGAGACTGCCGAAGTTGCGTCGATAGGCACTAAACCGCCACCCTAGATTTAAGGGCGGCTTCATCGACTGTTGCGCTTTGGCGGCGACAACAGTCGGACGGACAGTCGGTGGAGTCAGAATCGAGTTCGGGCAACATTTTCTCTTTAGAAACTAAATCGTTGAGAAATCGATTTTATCGTCGCCCAGCATCTGCGCAACAGCTACGTCGTCTAATTATTTACCGACGAGATCGAGACTTTCGAGCAGGCTGTCGATTTCCTTGTAGTGCCCGGCGTCGGGACGCAGCGCCGGATGTCGAGCAAAATCAGATCCTTCAGAGAAGACTCCACGTCGAACCATGATGTGCTTGTAGATCCAGTTGGCGAATCCCTGCCCTTGAGCAAGCATTCCGAACAGAGCAGCGTGTCGACGCATTTCAACGTTCGCAGCTTCTTTGTCGCCAGCCTGGTAGTGATCCCAAACCCTTACGAACATGTCGGGCAATGTCGATCCGGGCATTGTGCCGACCGATCCACGATCAAATTCTTCGACTGCGAATGCGCCACCGGCTCCACCGAACAGAACTAGTCCAGTTCCTTCAGCGAGTTTTTGAGTCTCGCCCATGCGTGGGATAGTCGGAGGAGTTTCTACCTTGATGTAGCAAAGATTCTCATGTCGCTCAGCACACGCTACAGCCATCGCTGGCGGAACAGGAGCGGTGTTTTGGTCTTGCAAGAAAATAGGTACAGAAACCGCTTCAGCGATTTTGCCGAAGTATTCCATGTTCTCTGAGGCAGGCACGGGAATGAACGATGTTGGTCGAATCATCAGTGCGTCGGCACCGAGTTCTACGGCTCGCTTGGAAAGCGCGACCGCGACGTCGGTTCCTTCGCCACCGGTGTTCATGACCACCTTCACTCGACCGTTGTTGACTCGAACGACAGTGCTAAGAATCAGGTCTCGTTCTTCTTCAGTGAACTTGTAAATCTCGGTGGCGACCGCGATGCCGAGGCCATGTACGCCCTTGCCGATCATCCATTCGACCTGGTTTTCGAGGTCTTCAATCACCAACTGCCCTTTTTCGTTTATAGGAGCAGAGAGGATTGGGTATACACCCTTCATTGAACGGTCTGGCATTGTCTAAATTCTCCGAGTCGAATCGAGTCACGAACCAAATTCAACGGTTCGCGTTCATGTACGTGGCGGATATTCGCGCCAGCACGGAAGAAGTGCAACAGGCGACGAACGTCGAAATACGAATTTCAGCGGAAGCTATGAGAGAGCGTTAGCTTGGTTACAGCAGGTTTTCGACTACTGCCAGAAGCACACCGGCAACAGTGGCAGTACCGATCACACCAGCTACGTTGGGTCCCATGGCGTGCATTAGAAGGAAGTTCTCGGGGTCTTCTTTTTGGCCCATGTCCTGAACAACTCGTGCAGCCATAGGCACCGCGGAAACTCCGGCAGCGCCGATCATTGGATTGATCTGCTCTTTGGTGACGATGTTCATCAGCTTCGCCAGCATGATTCCAGCGACAGTAGCCGTCATGAATGCGAACAAACCAAGCAGGAAGATTCCGATAGTTTCAGGTTGCAAGAAGATGTGCGCTGGCATGGTTGAACCAACTGCCAATCCCAGCAGAATGATCACAATGTTCATCAATGCGTTTTCAGTGACATCGGCAAGCCGAGGCACTACTCCAGAAACCTTGATCAAGTTTCCGAGCATCAACATTCCGATCAACGGGGAAGCCGAAGGAACGAGCACGCTGATGATGATCGTGGTGAGTACGGGGAACAAAACCTGTGTGCGTTTTGACACCGGTTTTGCAGCGTATTTCATTCGAATCAAGCGTTCTTTTTTAGTCGTGAGCAGCTTGATAATCGGTGGCTGAATAATCGGCACAAGCGCCATATACGAATAGGCGGCTACTGCCGTGGCACCGACGATATCTCGAACTTCTACGTTCGGTAGTGATTCGCCAAGTTCACGCATTCGAGTTGCAATGAAAATCGTGGTTGGACCATCGGCACCACCGATGATTCCAATTGATGAAGCCTCGAGTAATCCGAACTCAAAGAAGTCGGTCATTCCGAGAAGTAACGCACCGAGTAATGCGACGAACACACCTGCCTGAGCACCGGCTCCGAGCAGCAATGTTTTCGGGTTCGACAGCATTGGCGTGAAATCAGTTGCCGCACCAACGCCGAGGAAGATCAGAAGCGGGAATATATCGGTTTCCATTCCAACTGTTTGGAATGTCTTAAGCAGTCCGGCAGGTTCGCCATCGCCGCCTTCACGAATCAACTCACCCAGGGGTAGGTTGGCGAAGAGAATTCCCATCGAAATCGGAACCAGCAGTAGCGGTTCTTTCTTCTTCGCAATTCCGACGTACAACAACGCACCCGCAATTAGCCACATGATGACCATGCGCGGCTCGTCGCCTATCGCCGTGAAACCTTCCCAGAGAGCTCCTAGCTCAGTCGACATAGAGACTAAGCCTGTGCAATCTCGGCCATTGTCTGACCGTGCTGTACGGCATCACCCGCAGCAACATGCACTGCGGAAACTGTGCCGTCGATTGGAGAAGCAATTGTGTTCTCCATTTTCATAGATTCAAGAACGAGAATCGGCTGGCCTTTAGTTACAGAGGCACCAACAGCGACGCTCACACTAACGATTTTGCCTGGCATCGGAGATCGAACAACACCATCGCCACCCGAAGTTGGAACGGCTGGGCGTGAGACTGCCTGTGGAGCGGGAGTAACCGTCTTAGGGGCAGCTACAGCGGGAGTCGCCGGTGAAGCGGCAGTCGGTGCGGCAGATTCTGGGATTTCGACCTGATAGGTCGTTCCATCGACAGATACCTCGACGGGTGACGATGATGTATCGCCAACTTCAACATCGTAGGTCTGACCAGCAATTGTGATTTTGTAATTCTTAGTAGCCACTAATTGCGCCTCTCCCGAGCGCCAGACGAATTGGAACCGAGCACACGCATACGGCCGCTTTGCAACCACGATCCGGCAGATTCACCAGCTCGAGCGATTGACGAAGGAATGGATGATGCTGACTTCGGTTCAGAAAGAGCGAGTGCGACGGCTATCGCCGCTACCTGTTCGCCCGTAATTTCACCAGGGATTTCGCTCGAAGCGGATTCTTGCGCCGGTGTTGTGGATGATGCTGAGGACGCGACGCTTGCTGCCGGAGCAGGTGATGCTTCCTTATCGAGCAAGCTGATGCCTTTAATCGATAGAGCCAAGATCGCCAGCACGGCGAAAACTACGCCCATGCCTACAAGGCTCAGCGTCAGTCCATCGTTTAGCAAATCCTGATCGAACGTGTCAGTGCTCCCTCAACCGGTTCAGTAAACGCAGTAGCGCTGCCGTTCACGGTCATCATCGAAAAATTACGATGACAAATTCTAGCAAAGCCTTACTGCTCAGCGGGGGAATATTCATCGAATGAAATCGGATAAATACTACCGTCGATATTTGCCAAGCTCACCATGCTGTTCTCAGCCACTCCCACCCGAACGTCTAAATCATCGACGAAGAAGGTCTCAGAATCGACAACGCTAGTCAGTACGCTCTCGTGGATAACCCGCTGTCTTGCTACGAGCAATTGCTGCGCATCTTCGATTGATATAGCGGTAAACCTGATCACAGTGCCGGGTGCAGCTTGTCCGAGAATCGATAGATCAACAGATGCAACAGTAGCGATCTTGGCGTAGCCGCCGGTTGTTTGCCTATCGGCCAGGAGAATGATCGGTTTTCCATCTCCCGGAACCTGAATAGACCCGTTCACGACAGCATCAGAGATGATGTCGTAGCGTCCTGATCGAGATTCGATTTCAGGCCCATCGAGTCGCAAACCCTGTCGATTCGACTGATCGGTGACGATGTATTCAGAGTTCAGCAG
>Ga0233439_10005709_pt1 | contig 11420 bp, 13 predicted proteins | sample SI_123_September_6_FD_182713 | JGI IMG/M metagenome (GOLD analysis project Ga0233439, IMG submission 182713) | Seawater microbial communities from Saanich Inlet, British Columbia, Canada - SI_123_September2016_100_MG | ecosystem: Environmental > Aquatic > Marine > Inlet | place: Canada: British... | reverse complement strand
ATGCTACCTCAAACCAATCTTTTGAGACGTGCTTTGATTGAAGCGAGGGGGGCGAAAGGATTAACTAGAACAGGTCGTAGTTTGGCGGGAGGTCGGCATCTCGTCAACACCTACCGTAGCGTTCACAGTGGGGTAGTCAATGAGGATCGCTTCAAGCGAACCTACGTTGAGCCATCTGTTGAGGGTGGAGTCTCTATGACCATTGATATCAGTGGCTCTATGGATGACACCCTCCGCAACCGTCACACCATCATACAAAACGTCATTGCTTCTGCTTGTGCGGTGGCGGAGGTACTCGACAAGCTAGGTGTGAAGCACTCATTCGCATTCTGCGATGTCGAGTGTCCACAAGGCGGGCAGACGATCCCTACAGGATCGACATCCCGCTATTGCGGTGTCCTTTATCCGTTTAGCAAACCTAGTGGAAAGGGTCTTCGTTATCCTGCCGATAAGCTGATGAACTTCCCCGCCAACGGGGGGACACAAATCAGCATCTATGCCGAGTCTGCAATCAAAATGGCGAGGAAAATCAATGCAAAGAATCGGGTCGCCATCTACATGACAGATGGGTGTTGTGGCTCATCTCGCTATCTCAAATCACTTCAAGAGCAAGCTCGTAGAGACGGCATCGTCTTGGTGGGTGTTGTGATGGGAGGCGGTAGTCACATGGAGGCTGAGGCAAAGGCTCATCCCAATGGAGTTTATGCCAAGGACAGCACCGAACTTGGAAAGATTATTTTAGGGCATCTTGCCCAAGCCATAAAGAAAGGTACATAATGCACAAGCTAGAGCAAGCTCGAAAAGAGCATCGCCATGCACTCATCCAACTGTCGATTGCAAGACAGATGTGGGGGCAAGCTCACCCTAACCACTGCACCACTTGTGAGGGAAGCGGTCTGATCGGTGAAGGAGAGGATTGTGAGTGTCTTGATCAACAGATCAATCCACTTGAGATCTCACAGTCTGTAGATGACGTGGATTGGGTTCGTGCTTTTGTTGGATATCGTTGGATGGAAAATATGGGACAATATGTTCATCAAGAGCAAGAGGCTCGAAGTGATTATTACAACGCTCGATTGGAGTATGAGCGTGAGCAACTAGGTGAGGATCAATGGGTGTGAGTTAGTGAGTGGTGAGTGGTGAGTGATCAAGCGAGGTTTGGTTTGAGGGTCTTTTGATCCTTGAGTCAAACCTCGCTTTTTTTCGTTTTCGGGGTCGGGGTCAGCACAAGCAAGCACACGCTCGGCCACATTTCCCTTTGAGTTCACGCATTTACGAGATCAAAGATTTTTTTATTTTATTTTCACTGAATCTGTCCGTTGTGGTGGGACTAGATCGTTGCGGGCTTTTTCTATGGCGAACCCCTAGAAAATGTTTCTTCTATTTCTTCTGTTTTACCGCCCTCCGATTAAACAAACCTCGGACAGAACCCCCCTGCACTTTTTTTGATTATTTTCACTGAATCTGTCCGAAGGGTGTCTGTCCCTCTTTTGTGATCTGAGCGCACCCGACCAAAAGAAATCGTTTCTTCTTGTTTCTGTGTATTCCGCAAGCATAAAAACAGAATCTTTGAAGTCGGGTTATGGTGTTCAACTTTTTAAAAAGATAAGTTAGAAGTCTGTCCGTTTTGGGGAAGGCTTGAGGCGGCTCATGGGCTGCTTGAGGCAGCACATTACCCGAAAGAAACAAGTAAAGTTCGTTTCTTGTGGTTCGAGCCGTCTCCAGAAAAACTAACCTTCCGATAAAATAGGGGTTTAGTTTTTCATAGCAATACAAAAGACCACCGCAAATTGTTTCTTTCTTCGCCATCCCCACCTAACGAAGCCCACCCCCACCTGCCAAAAAAGGCGAGTGAACTCAAGGGGGAATGCGCCCGATCTCGGAGGGTTTTTTGCTTGGAGCGAAAACGCAAAAATGCGGTCTGAGTAAGCAAGTCGCTAAACTCACTTCCTCAGACCGCATTTTTTTGCTTTACATAACTTCACTCACCAATGGGGGTGATAGTCGGGTTCTTCGTTGCCCTCTCCCTCATCCTCTTGCTGAGTCCAATCGTAAAAGTCCTCAACCGCTTGATCGAACTTGTATGTGTACTCAACCAAGAGTCCATACGATACGTCTTCATTGAAGATCTGATTGTCGATCTCGTCAAGACGTTCCCATTCTTCTTGACCACCGACTTCACACCATCCCATGTTATCAAGAGGCAACTTAACAGTGATCGTCTTCTTGTCCTCTGACAAGACCACAATATCCTCGATTTCTGCATCTAGGCATCTGCGACCTAGCCCAAAGGACAACCCTATATCTGTCAAGTGAGTGTCATAGTCTAGGGCATACGATTCCGCAACGTAGCCTTCATCATTCCAATACCCCTCAAGCGTACTCTCTTCAAAAGAGGATTCAAACTCAAATCCTTTACCGACCACTTCATCGGTGAATGGGTTAAAGATTTTTGATGTTACGGACACTTTGTATTCTTTGGCTTTCATGATCTTCTCTTTCTTGTGGATTACCACACGCCTATTAAACGGCTTTATTTAGTAGCTCAAGTTGTTGCTCTACAAAGGTTTTTAGTTCCTCCAAATCCCAATAACAAGTTATAATCTTTTCATCTAAAACGTTAGGGTCAAAGTCAAACCAACCTAGATCCACCCAACTCGCTTCGCAATCATCTCCCCCATAACAGACCCAAGCGTTGTAGACTGACCCACCACCACTCCACTTACCATTAGTTTTCCATCGCTCTATAAAGCCTAGTCTTTCATCATCCCATCTATAGTCATCGTTTTCATATAGGTTAGTCTCGCAAGCGTATCTATAAGTTAGCCCTCCTATCTCTCTCGTATTTGCGAGTCCTGTATCGACTGACATATTAGACCACTTCATAGCTTATCCCTTACTCATGTTTTGTTATTGTATGTGCGAGTACATATTCCTCACTTGGCATATCAGTCCACTGAACCGCCACTTGCGGTAGAACTTGATCATCCTTGCCCTTCCCTAGTAGGTAACCCAAACGACCATCTGCTTTGTTTCGCACTTGTGTACCTCGATCAAGACCTCTCACCTTTTCGCCCTCGCTTTTGGATTCATCAACATGGTCACTCTCGCCTATATCGGGCAACCTCACTTTAAGGGAGTTCTCATTGACCCAACCACTAGACCCATCTAGCGACACGATGAGATGAGCCATTTTTTTCTCGTCATATTGGGAAGGCATGGTCTTTGAGACCCAACCTTTAGTGCCTTTGAGTTTCCCTCTCGTAGCCACTACAGGTTGACCCAACTTGATTTCTTTACCAAGTAGAGCCGACATCTCTTTCTTGTATGAAGTGCGGATTTCCTTCACCGCTTCATCGCCAATCAGATCGCCAATCTCTTTCGGTAAATACCCAAAGAAAGGATCATGAGATCGTGGGAGGGATCGTGTCAAGGGCATACCGATTGCATCGCCCGTAGAAATTGCTGTTTTGATTAAGTCGTTCATTAGTCTACTTTCTGTGTTTGAAGAAATCGATCAGCTCGACCCCGAATGTATGTGAGTATGTCACTCACTAAGCTATTGTGCATTAGCTCTTTTGTGCCAACACAATCACGAACAAATTTTCTCGCCTCTTTCATCGAAGTGAACACTTGAGGCGCAACTGACCCATGCATATAGTAGAAGGGAAGCGAGTCCCCTACCGCATCCTTCCAAAGATCATAACCATACTCACCGAAAGAGATTTCAACAGCGATGAGATCCAAATTACAAGGGTCTTGTATAGAGTCTTTGTTCGCCAACTGAAAAATCCCCCTCGAAAAATCCTCATGTGAGCTTACAGGATAAATCCATCCAATGACATCATCTCCGAGCGCAATTTCTTTCACGCCACGCTCTGACTTTTTGTAGGTTGCACTTGTACGGATTGACAGATTACTCATGGTTGTTTCCTTGAAATAAATGTTGAATGTTTCACGCACCCTAGCGGGCACGTTTATGCTTGAGTTCACGTTTTCCAAAAACCCCGAAAGCCGACCCCCGACCCCCCCAACCACACACCTTAAGGAAGCATTGAAGCAACCTTAGTACGAGCATCCACAACCATCGTTGCGTCAGCCTTCACACGCAAGACCTCAACAGTCTTGGTTGTGCGGTTATGGTCAAGAGCCAAACGGATTGACGGAGTGGACACCTCGATGACTGCCACCTTCTTTTCGTTGGGGGTGATCTTGACCGATCCGACTTCCCAAGGATCGACTCCAAGATTCATTAGATCTTGGAAGAGAGTGTCGGAATAGGAGTGTTGATCACGACTGCTCAAAGAGACAGTACCAAAAGCACCCTTCAAAGAATCTCCGACATCAAGTTGTGCCTTGAGTTGAGTTTGCTCTTCTTTGAGTACATCCATGAGAGACTTGATTTCAGCGAGGCGGTTAGCGATATCGTTTTTATTAGCGATGGTCATAAGCAAAACTCCATAAGTGAGTGAGTAAAAGATTGTAGAGAGAACCACCTCCCTACATTCTATATAGGGGATCTGTTTCACCCCCTATTTTCCTAGTTGGAAATAGGAGGTGGGAATATATGATTCTGTAAGAACCTGCCCCGATGGACAGGAAAGTGAACTCAAGTTGTTTCGTGCCCGACTGAGCCACAAGGGCGTTCGACCTTCCACACCCCAACGCCCTAGCTTATTTTCCATAGGCTTCACCTCCACCTTCCGATCCCTTACACGTTAGCACCACTTGTAATCGTGGCACTCCCGATGATCGGATCTAACGCACCCTCCACCATCGCTCGGTTGTCGGGTTCATGCATGAACCCTGTCACCACCCTAAACCCATGACGGAGAGCCTTTTCCCAAGCCATGCCAACATTCTTTCTACGCAAGGCTTTCTTCGCCACCATGTTGGCAGTACGCAAAGAGATCTCAAGTGGAAGTTGAGCGTCATGCACTGCACCTCTAACGGCTCGCAAGCACTTGACCAAGAGAGCAACCTCTGCCTTGTCAAGTTGAGGATAGCGTAAAGCTATCATCTCACGCTCGAACTTCGCTGAAGGAGGAGGAGCGAGGCATCCAATCATTCGATTGATGATTGAGGTGTCAAGTTGGCTCGTTACATTTCCCCTACCACCGTCTCCATCAACACCACTGTTAGCGGTGAGCAAGAAGACAGTGTCATCGTGAATAAACATCTTATGTGCCGTTGTAGGATGAGTAAGGTATCTACGACCTCTCTCCTCAAACGCATGGCGAAACACCTCTGCTTGTCTATTTAAAGCACGATCAAAGTCAGAGATCAAGATGATCGCCCCAACGGTGATCTCTCGACCCCCCCTCATGATCTTGAACCCTTTACAAGCCTTCGCCAAGAATCCTTCTTCAATGATACTTTCCGTTCCGCCCACTCCATCCCCACTCAACCCTGTCCCCCCGACCCACTCATTAGGATCAAGATCGGGCTTGATTGACAAGAGGATGAGAGGTCTACCCATGACGAAAGCCACCGCTTCGCCCAAGTAGTCCTTGCCTGTACCCGATGGCCCAGTGATGAAGATCGGGTGTCCGTCTTCAACACTTTCCAAAACGTCTTGATGCCACTCCTCCGAAAAAGTGTGGTGGCGAGGATCAACGGTCAGACCAAATGAGTTGATCTCGGCTTCAGTCATAGGTGAGCGAGTCATTTCGATTCCACCTACGGTGAAATTAAATGGCTTGGTCAACATAGAACGGGTTAATGGTGTACGGTTACTCATGGGTATCTCCTGTGAGTGAGTGTGGAAAGCGTAGAGAGAACCACCTCTCTACATTCTATATAGGAAATCTGTTTCGCTTCCTATTTTCCTAGTTGGAAATAGGAGGGCGAATATATGATTCTGTAAGAACCTGCCCTAGAGCTAGAAAGCGTGAACTCAAGCTGTTTCGTGGCCTCCGCTGTGACCCCCACCTCGTTCTTACAGAATCATATATCCCTAACCTCCTTTGAGGTTAGGAAAATAGGAAGCGAAACAAACCTCCTATATAGAACATAGAGATTCTTCTATACCCTTCCACTCTTTCTTCAGGAGACTGATCATGAGTAACTCATGTATGTACAACCAAAATGACGCAGAGAAAGTTCTGCAAAACCTACTTCCCTTTAATGCGGTATCTACTGCGAAACTCGCAGACCTTGTAGCCCAAAAGCTCGGACACAAAGACGCTTCGGAGCTTGGCACTTACAATTCGGGTAAGTTGATGTTTCCTGCCATAGTGACCAATGCGTGTAATCGCATTAAGGACTTAGGGTTCGGGATCAAAAAAGCGGGGCGGGGGAAATGGGAAAAGGTTGCAGGTGGAGAAGCCCCCGTTGCGACTCCCGTTGCGACTCCCGTTGCGACTCCCGTTGCGACTCCCGTTGCGACTCCCGTTGTGGCTACTCCCGTTGTGAAGAAAGAGACTGTCGAATTGACAGTCATTGATGATAGCCCCGTTGAGGATCATCAGCTTCTCTATAGTATTGAAGACCCTAGCACTAGAGACTTCTTCATTAGCCAAACCCCTTGCTTCGGCAAGTTTGTTAGCTCTGCGAAAGAGTGTAGCTCTTGTGTCTTGGCTTCTTTTTGCTCTGCCTTAAAAGGTGAGCTGAAGAAAGAGAAGTCACAAGAGAAAGCACAAGTCAAAGCACAAGTCAAAGCGGTAGAAGAGGTGGCTGAAAAGGTCGGCTTGAAAGCAAGCGACATTAATGTTCCCGACTCTGCTCAGTTGTCGAATGCCAAGAAATTGATAGCCCGACAGGACACTGTCTGCGCCGCGACAGGTCAACCTATCAAGAGCGGGGAAACCATTTGGTTCATCGCTCGGTGGGGTCTTTGTAAAGAAGAGGTTGGAACGGCTCTCGGCTTGGAGGGGTGAGAGGGGGGGGTGGTGGTGGCGGGGGGGGGGGGGGGGGGGGGGGGGGGGGGGGGTTTGGGGGTCGGGTCGGGCACATTCCCCCTTGAGTTCACGTTTCCTAGCACAAGGGTGGGTGTGGTCTTCTTACAGAATCATATATCCCTAACCTCAAAGGAGGTTAGGAAAATAAAGAAAGAAACAAGTTCCCTATATAGGACATAGGGAAGTCTTCAAGGTTTCCTAACTCACTCACAAGAAAGAAAAACTATGACTATTCAAGTCCTTAACACTTTGAAACTTCTTCTCGCTTTGCTCTCTTTCGATAACGCACCGATTGAGATGATGGATCACCCCGTTGTTTTAACTCATATGCTTTCAATAGCGGTAGCCATTGAAGACGCTCCCGAAAAGTATCAAGACCGCTTGATCTCTCTCGCTTACAACGAGTCGAGGTTCGGTTATCGCTTCATCTTCAATGGAAAGCCTGTGAAGTCGGGTGCGGGAGCTTGTGGTATCTATCAACAGCTACCTCGCTTCGCAGAGGGTGGAAAGACTACTTGCAAAAAACTTCAAGACGTTGCTCACGCTACTAAGCAAGCGGTGGCTTACTTAAAGTTTATCGAGCGTAAATACAAGCCACGAAACACCAAGCAGTTTGATTCGGTTATGTGCCATTACTTCAGTGGAAATAACTGTGATCGTTCGGCTCATGCCTACGCTCGCAGTCATAGAAAGATTCGTCAACGTGCTACACGCCTAGTAGCTACACGCTAGAAAGGATAATGCAATGAAATGTGATCGTTGTGAACAACCGTTGGGCAATACGCATCATACGAGTTGGTATAACTCGCAGGTGGTTTGCCCTACTTGTAGAAAGAAAGAAATGTTGAGATCGGATTATGACGCTTGCCGTAAAGCAGAGCATCAAGCCGTTCTCGCAGGTGATTTGAACTTTGAATTTCTAACATCTTGGAAAGAGACTAACAATGGATAACGAATACAAAAGCCCATTAGTTTGGGAACTCCCTACTAAACTCGGTGCAGATACTTCGGCTTCTCTTGAAGATCGAGTAGCTCACTACCTTGCTAACCACACCAATAAGCATACTCCGACTTTGGAGACTGTCGAGATGATCATCGGAAGTCATGATCTGCTCTTGTCGGTGGGTGGTGATCCTTGTCGGCTGATCGTAGAGGCAGATGGGATTGAGGAGGGGTAAGTGGTTCGGGTGGGGGGTTTTGGGGTCTGATCGGGCACATTCCTGCTTGAGTTCACGCTCACCGATTTGGCGAGATTTGAAACGCAAAAAAGGCGACAAAACAGAGAATTTTCAAACTCTGTTTTGTCGCCTTTTTGTTTCTTTCTGTTTACCACACGCCTATCACCCGCCCCAAACCCCGCTTACCCTCGGATGTAATCACCATCCACAAGTGCAGTTTGAAGGTTATCTTGACTGAGGTTGAAGTCAGCTCTCGCTTTCTCAATCACCTCAAGATAACCTGCTTCTATAGAGATCGCCTTATCTTCAAGTCTTTGAGCTTCCTCAAGTGCCTTACGGGATACCTCTCTTGCCTCATCTCTCTTTCGTCTGCACTCCGTTACCTCTCGGATTTTGAGTTCTGACTCTGCATTGATTTGCTCAAGAGCTTTACGAGATTTTTCAACGTCAAAGATACACTCTCCGACTGACTTTCTTTGGGTTGGCATTTCAGCAACTTGCGGTGGCGTGGGTCTTTGGGTTGGTAGCTCATCACTCCCTAAAGATTCAACTTGTGGAAGTCCCTCTACTTTAAAGCGACCTTTTACATCTGTATAGGATAACGCCCCAAACCCAATAAGTGAGTTAATGATATTTCCTGATCTTGACCTTAACCCTAACTTTTTCGTGACTTGGTTGGCGATGGGGTGTGTAATGGTGGGGGAGTCTTTAACCTCATTATAGAAGAGGTCGATATCAAACGGCACATACACCAACTGATGGTATTGGTGTTGATCAACATCAATCGAACCATTCTTTAACAAGTGAGAAACTGAGTTAAAGACAAGAGCTTTTGTGAGTGAAGGGTATCGAGCTTGGAGTGCTTCATAAAGCTCTGTTCTCGTTTTACCGCCCTTCAAAGCCCCCCATACAGCTCTACGAGTAGCGGATACGCTTACGATAGGGGTGGTAGCCACCTCTGACAACACGCCTAATAGCGAGGGTAATTCAAGACATTTAAATGAGTTACCTGATTTCTTGGAGAGTCCCATATGCTTCACAAGAGTCTTGACAGCATTATGCCCCGAAATGGGCAAATTTTTAGCTCTGATGAGATCATTGAGAGATTTTCGATCATAAGTACGTCCAACTTTGAGGCTGTTGTACAGAGAAGCGATAGGTGTTGGCTTTGTTGAGTCGGTAAGTTCAACAAGCCCGTCAACCTCATTAACCATACGAGCGTTCTTCAAAAAGTTAATCCCTGCGATTACCTCATTGAGACTTACGTCTTGGAATGAGTTCTTGATATCTTCTGTTGCCATTACTTCTTCTTGTTGAAGCTTGTGAAGAATAGAGCGTCTGAGTAAGTGTGTGTCTCTAACCATTAGAGTTAGTTCCTTCCAAAATATGGAGTTGAAGTGGTGTGGGAGGCGAAACTCCTCACTCTTATATATAGGATTTTGGTTTTCCTACCGATAAAATTTTAACAATCTTTTTTATTTTGTAGTAAGCATCCCAAAGGATAGAACCTTCGACCTGAATCACATCCTATTTTAAACATCAGACTAATCCTACCTGCTCTCTTTCCTAGAGCATGAAAGAACATAGTCCAAGGTCTTAGTAACTTTTCAGGGTTGGGGTGGTCAGTGAGCTTCATTCTCGTATACTCATAAGTCAACTCATCAAGATGAGTATCAAGTACCTTAAGGAATCGGCTCATATTCTTACCCTTATCGTATTGTTCTATAATATCCTTACAGTCTAACTTGAGGGAGAAGGATTCCTTACTGACCTTAACTTTCAGCAGATGAAAGTACTTGATCGCTGTTGAGAAGGCTATGTCTCTCGTTAGAAAGTACAAATGTTCTACTTTAGCAAAGTGGATTACCGCCTCATATTCATCTCTAAATTCCTTACTCCCTCTTTTTATTCGATATAACGCCTCATAAAGGCGATCTAACACCTTCATGTGTTCCAAGTCTAAAACCTTCATCACCCTATAACTCAACAACAGAAGCATTAGTGCAAAGTTGAGAGATCGGACAGCTCAAGCTACAAAGAGATTTGTTGGTTTCAATGTTCCCAAAACACCCATTAAACCCTTCTTGATTATGAGTAGCGAACCTCACATCTCCTTCTGCATAATGATCCCTCATCTTTTTGGATGCGTTCTTTAAGATTTTCCAATAGGTAGGAAGACCTTTAGAGGATATTTGTTGGAGAGCGAGTGAGTGCTTCTCTTTCTTCTCTTCTGTCTTTCCTTCTGTCTCATCTTTTAAATCCCCTTTAAACTTTAAGACAGTAGTAGGGTCGGGGCTATCTGCGAGATAAACAAAACCATCTTTGATCTCCCCCCAAACCTCTCCATCCACAGCTTTCAGATCAAGTGAGTGTCTTTTTTTTTTGTCTCCCTCACCTTCATCAAAAAAGTCATCATCAAAGAGATCATCTAAAGAATACTCTTGGACACCCTCTACTACCGCCTTAACCTCAGTCTCCTGTACAGGTAAAACGTATTCCTCAGATTCAGGCTCGTCTTCTTGCTCTAAGACGTACTCATCTGCGCTGGTTTCCTCAATAGGCGTGTTGTACTCTTCGGTGAGCGAATCAACTCCTCTTGACCACTCTCGACCTTCGGCATCTGTGCCAAAGCGAGTACCCTCATCACCAAAGTTAGGGTCAATTTCCGCTTTAACCTCTGTGCCAAACGGCTGAACTTCAAAAGCCTCAGATTCAACCTCAACATCACCTATAGAAAGAATGATCTCCTCTTCTCTAACATCACCTATAGAAAGAATGTACCCTTCTTCAACATCAGAAAGAGCCTTGCGGTAAGGCTTAGTCTTCCCAATGTCCTCTACAAGCTCTTTCTTCGCCACATCCACCCATGCTTCAATCACTGCGTGGTTGTCAACGGTAACTTCGTGATCCTCAGTAAGCTCAAGGACTCTTTCTAAGACCGTTGGTGAATCTGCCCTATTATGCATATCAAGATCCTCTTGAGCTTGAGCTAAACCACGCTCAAACTCGTTGATCTTGGAGAGGAGGGGGTGGGTGTCCTCGATCACCATCTCAGAGTGAGCCTCTGCGTCCTCTTCGGTGATGGTCTTGGAGGTGTCGAGGGGGTTGATGCCTTGATCGAGGCAAGCCTCGCAGTCATCCCAATCCATACTGACAGGCTCGTTCCATCCATCTCCCGATGTACCAACCACACCACCGACACCCCCACACTTGGTACAGTGATTAGGGTGGTCAGCCTTGAGCTGTGCGTTAAGTGTATCGAGGCTCGCCTGATTACTTGCCATATAGTCGTCCTCTTCTTCTTGAGCAGAGAAACCAACCACAACAGGTGCTTCTTCTTGGG
>Ga0233439_10005707_pt1 | contig 11425 bp, 9 predicted proteins | sample SI_123_September_6_FD_182713 | JGI IMG/M metagenome (GOLD analysis project Ga0233439, IMG submission 182713) | Seawater microbial communities from Saanich Inlet, British Columbia, Canada - SI_123_September2016_100_MG | ecosystem: Environmental > Aquatic > Marine > Inlet | place: Canada: British... | reverse complement strand
TCTTTTTTTCTTGCAAAAAAAACTTAATCACCAAAGAGTTAATAAGTGAAATTCCCAATATTTTTTTAAAATTGTGCCAAAACCGCCCAATTCTCAAAATTTGCAAAATTTTTATAGCAACACCTATCCAAACCTATTAAAACACTAAAAAATCTCTAAAAAGGCGTTTTTAGCCCCCCTGGGTGGTGCTTTGATGCCTGCTTTCTTAGTAAAAATGACTAATTCTTAATATTTCCTAATTTTTTATACGAATCTTAATGTCTGTAATTTATAAGCTGACAATATCTTTTTTTGGTTATGGTCATTAACAATAGCTAGTTTTTGCTTAATATCAACAATAAGCCACATATCACTATTATTCGAAAATTGTGATTTCATATCCATATTCAATGGCATATAACCATCCAAATAATCTGCATCAAAATTAGTACGAGAAGATGCGTCATATATTTTTTCCACTTCTAACTCTCTATATGACCTATTTTTATCAATCATAAAAAAACTTTCACCGTGTTGAGGGCTCATTGGTATATTCCATTCATAATACCCAATAAAAGCATCTAATACATTATCATAAAGAATAGCCTCTATGCAAAATCCTTCGTCATTATGGTTAAAAATCCAATCTTTTTTACTTATATCCCAAATCCCCAAGGATCCGACCTGCCCCCAGGTTGGTGACAAAATAAAGTAAACAAATCTAGAATCGAAATTAACTGTATATCCGTCAATATATTCATAACCATACCAACTCAATATATCGGTGTTATAAATTACTTCTGTTGTATTATTCGATAACCATAGAACAACAGATTCTTGCTTTATGACTGAACCACTATCTAGGGCTATTCTCTCTATTTCAGAATAATCCAAATATTCTAATTCTCTCCTATTCTGTTCGTAAATAGATGGATATGTTTTCTTAAAAAAATCAATATCCAGCTCAAAAAGATTTAAATTATCACTAACAAAGATATTTTCTACCATAGTTACATGCAATCCTAAAATAGACTCTCTAGATCTTGTGGTTTTTTAATATTACCAATCTTATATACACCTGTTTCAATCAAGTTCGAAATTAGGGTTTTTACATCTCCAGAGTAAGAATGTGTGTCAATATACTGCTTAATAGCAAAATTAAAAATATCCGTATATTCGCCAAATGCAATATCTTTAGGTATTTTCTGACCAAGAGACTCTGGTGTTTCTAGTAATTGTGGAGCGATATTAGACTCTAAAGCCTTTAATATTGCCACTCTAGCCATTATATTTGGCGTTACACCTATCTTGCTTTTTACATATGAAAACTTATGGGTTGCTTTAATTGATAGTGTTATTTCATTAGGCAGATAATTCATTTTCACTCTCCTTACTTTTTTGTTTCCAAAAATATCCTTCAGTTACGGTACTTGAATTGTTACCATCTTTGTACTTGATCTCATACGAAGCTTTAACAAACGGATCAAGATCTTTGTAGAACTTCTCATCAACCTCAGTATCTGTCGATAGAATAATCACTTGATCACCAATAACTGGAAAGAAGTTATTGACTAGTTTAGATCTATGATTTGAATCTAACCTGCCTAACGGGGTATCAATAATAAATGGCAAATCTTTACCTGAGGTTTTACCAAGCGCCTCCAACATAGCTAAGGCGTATATTTGCTTTTCTCCAGATGAAATTAGCTTTTTATTAACCTTGTTCCCATTTATATCAATCAAATCAATCATAAAGCTAATGCGATCTATTTTTGCCTGATAAGCCATATCATCTTTTCTTGTAAGCCTTTTAAACACTTTATTAAACTCGATCTCCAATTGCGCTACTTTTGACTGGATCAAGCTACCTGAAAGACTTGTCATTGCATCTATAACCTTATTAGCAGTATTAGTTATGTTTTCAGTTGTAATATTACCTTGAAAGTCTTTATACAACCTCTCAAGTTCATGTGTAATACGAATACCTTGATTAAGCAATGATTCTATTTCTGCTCTGATATTTACACCGCGAAGATTTAACTTTTCTATTTCTAATGCAATTTTATTAACACTCTTAAATAAACCCTCCAATTGAGTCTCATCTGGTGCTCTAGAGATATTTAATCCAAGGTTATCTATTTCAGTCTCAAGAGCTTCGTATTTGTGAAGCATTTTTTTGAGAATATCTTTTGACTTTTTTGAGTTATTCACAGTGCTTTCATATTCATGAAATTGATATGAAGAGATGTCGCTCTTCGACTCTTCTGAAACACTGTATTTCAATTGACTAATAAGCTTGGAAAGCTCTTTAACACTAACACCTTTAATGTCTTTAATCTTGCTATCTAATTGATCATTAAATTCTTTGGATTGAATGATAGATAAATCACTAACCAACTGCTTATTAAGTTCCTCCATGAAAGTAGGCGCTAAACTAAAGATAATATCACCACGCATTAATTCATTGATATTTTGACCCATTTCGCGTCTTTGAGATTCTAGAATATTTTGCTCTTTAATAAGGGAATTGCGCCCCTTCGCCCATGTGCCACCTGATTCATCGAGCTTTTGTTGTGCTTTTTTTAATTTTGCCTCTAACTCGGTTTTCAATGTTAAATAATTATTTTCGTATTCAAGTGACTTGCTGTCAACTTTATCTTCAATTGACTTTAATTTAAACTCCATATTATCAATTTGTTCGCGTTCAAATTTTGATATTTCTAGCTTTTTATTTTTCCTTAAAATTACACCAGTGTCATGTATTGCTCTATCAATCAGATCTATTCCAACCAGTTTTTTTAATGCCTCTATAAGTACGTGACCATCCTCATCATCAGCCATATTTTTTATCTTTTCCCCATCAAAAAAGAATAAGTCCGCTATTCCTAGTGGTATTAAATCATTTAAGAAGCTTTGGGCTTGAATATTATCTAATTCAGACAAAATTCGTCCATTTTCTTGAATTGTTATTTCTTCATTAAGAGTGTTTCTATTACAACCCCAGTAGCGCGTAATTTGGTATTCATAATCCATACCAAGCTTTGAGTACGACAGTTGCAACTGAACACTGGAATGGTCACACTGCTTATCATTACTTTTATGAATAAATCCTCTCAATTCCTCTTCGTATGCCTTCCTTGTCTTTACGTTATCTAGAGAAGCCTTTCCAAATAATGCCAATCGTATTGCTGTTAATATTGATGTTTTTCCTGCACCATTAAGGCCACCGAACAGAATGATAGGCTCACCATCTTTTACTGATAAGTTAACATGGTGCACACCTTCAAAAACTCTAAAATTTTCTAATGTAAGTGATTTAAAGATCACGCCCTATACCCCTCTAACATCGATTGAAATTTATCTCGTTTTTCTTTAAATTCTAAAACCTCGTTATTCGCTTGAATTCTACGATCTAACGCATCTTCCATACTACCCCAATCTTGTTTTAAGATACTTTCCAACTTATTGGTAACACCTCTACGATTGCCTAGTCCACTTACCTCAATCTCAAGATTGATTACCTTTTGCAGTAAGTCAGATGAAACATTATTACTGTGTGCAACTTTGCTAATTACATCCATTCCGTCATCGCCAAAAAATCCTAAATCATTTCTCTGCCACATAATTTCATCATTTGGATAAACCTTGGTGAAAATTTTTGGAAGCGAATCACGTGTATCAGGCTCATTTGGGTCATTTATCCATTCTTGTCTAATTGCACGTAGCTCATCTCTAGTTATCAACTCAATCAATCTACCCTCATCTCGTATGCCTTTTTCTATCAGGAGTAACCTTTCCAACCACTCTTTGCGCACCTCTAACCAATACGGCCCAGGAACATGTTTAACGTTACCATCCTCATCGTAATCCAATTCATTCGTTCTACCAACTCCTGGTTCAAACCGAGTTTGCACATCTATTCTTCCAGAGCGTCGTTTAATATTCCTATACTTGGATTTATTTTCTGGTTGAGATGAGAAAAACATTTCATCCCTAAACTTTAATAGGGGTCTCATCCACTCTTCACCAGACTCTATTAATCCATGCAATGCACGATCTTTCGTTACGACAGTACAAGTCCAGCAACCGAATCTTGAGTTTCCGCATGACTGCGATTTAGTATCGACTACCAGTGGACATTCACCCTGATTAGAGCCCTTATACATTTCAAATAGCTGGTCGTTATCATCACCCCACGGTGTAGGTGCACTAAGCAAGTATTGCCACACATCATCAGCTGTCCAATTTTCAATTGGCATATAGGTAAATGCATTAGGTAAAGATGAGTGTCTTGCTAAAACAGAGCCTTTAATACTATGCTTATCAATCGATGCTGACCTTGCTGAACTCTCTTCTTTTCTCGATCCTAGTGCCACAATAACTTCACCATGTTTAGACACTGTTTCTTGAATAAAGGCGGTAACAGGTTTAATTTTCATTCTCTCAGTGCACCATCTAAAACCTTTAGTAGGCGCCGGATAGCCCTTACCTAATAAATTAGACCAAAAAGTGTTATTAGTGTCTGGCACTACCATTTGAGTCACAATCGGAACGCCTTTTTCATTGGCACTTACCTGAACGTTATTTAATACTTCTCTTACTAGACCTACAACAACTGGAGTCTCTACTAAGGTATCTGAACATACAACATACACATTCTTATTAAGCTGTTTCTTGGTTAGTGTTGTTAGCGCTTGAAAGATTAAAGATAAAATCACAGTTGAATCCTTGCCACCGCTAAAGCCTATAATCCAAGCTCTATCATTCTTTAAGTACAAATCGGTTATTTCTTTTATCAAATCGGTGAGCTTTTCATCTGCAACAATCAGATCATCAATCATCAAACCATGTGTTTTATATTCGTGACTACTCATGCTGCTTTAAACTCCTTCTCTATTGCCTCTTCACTCTCTATTAATTTCATACTAATTAACTTCTTAATTTGGTTTGCTGTTAGCTTAACATTATTAATCGATTTAGTAATTCTTCCATTGACCACAGCTCTTCCTTTCCAATTATCTGAACCTCTAGACCAGTCTATATCAGATAACTTATTAAGAACTTTCCAGCTAGTTCTGTCATTTATTAGTTGGTTACCTAGAATGCCAAGCGCATGAAGAAGTACACCATGTGCATGAATATAACCTTCTCTTAATTCCCAACTATTTACCTTTCTATTAGCTGCCAATTCCCAGTCTGTAATCTGTTTAGATACGTATTTCCAAAAATCAATCGCCAACTGAATTTCATCTTCAGATATTTGGTCATTCTTACCTTTATTGAGCAAAGCTTTAGTGGCATTTTTAATACCGCTCAAAGTAAAAAGTTTAATACTTCGATTTGAAATACTAGTCTTTTCGGTTTCTGTTAACCTGCTAAATATATGAACTTCATTCATTACTCTTCTGGCAATATTAGAAAGCTCTTCCCTTTGATCGTATAGGGTTGCTAAAGAAGGGCTTGGCCTAACAGCATGCTTGTTAAGATCGGCAAACATTTGTTGACTTCTTTTTAGGCCATTATCTAAAAAGAATACTACAGAAATATGATCATGTCCTAGTTCTGTATTATTATTAACCGCTTCTTCAATTGCCGCACGCCTATGCTGGCCATCATTGAGAAGGATTTGTGAATCCATAGAAATTTTCAATGTACCAATATTTGCACTAGATTCATCAAACGAGACAAACTCTGTTTCGCCATCAATTGAAGCTGTAAGCGAGGAGAGCGTGTAATTGTTACGATTTTCAATCAAATAATTAGTCATTTCAGGAATGCGGCCTCTATTCAATTTTCTTTGAGCTCTCAATTCAGCCGGAACCTCTTCCTCATCAAATACAAATATTTTAGGAATGATTCGCATTGGACACATTGCAATATAACATGGCCTTCCGGCTTGAATTCCGCGAACAGCGTTAAATGAGTGAAAAAAATCTGACATAAGGAATAACCTGTTATTATTTTATGTCAATTATATATTAAAAATATACAATTGGAAGTTAAATTTAACTTCCAATTGTATCTAAAAAACAGGATCCTGGTAGTCCTCTTCTTTTCCTTCTTTAACGATGGTATCGAGTGCAACCTCTCTCATTCTATCCAGAATTACGTCCTCCAATGAAATACTATGGCCACTTGAAAACCAGCTTTCCATTTCCTGCATGCCAAGATTTGAGTAACTTTCAAAATACTTCCACATTTGATTCTCTTGCTCAGATTTTAAAATTATTCCATTTTGAGTAGCATCAATTGCTAAAAGATATGCAACTCCATCAAGTTTATGATCTACAAACAAATTAGAGCCAATCTCTTTGTCTTTTTTGTTTAGCCTTCCATCATTACAATCACTATTGTAATAACTTCCAACCATGGCCGCAAAGGTCATTAATGAATAATTATTAGGAAAAATTGGCCTACTTGAAAGCTTACTCTTGTCAACGGTAAGTTTATTAATTCTTGAAGAGAAGGCTTTATCAAAATACACTGTAGCCATGTTATACAATCTCCTTTATGGATGTAAAAATATGCTCACTATTGAGCTCTGTAAGGTAATACTCCTGATCACCATCCTTCAATATCTCAATATCTTTTTCACTTGTAGATTCTGTATGGTTAACCAGATAATACCTTTTTCCTACATACTTTCCAATCATTTCTTTATACTCCTCTTTCCACTGTCCACTTGAGAGGAACAAGACTAGCTGACTAGATTGCTCTGGTAAAAATGACAATGTTGCTTTCTGATAATTGCTATCCATTTCAGCAAATGGTGCATCAATAATAAAAGGCGCAATTGTTCCAGATTGAAATATCTCACTTTGACTAGATGCTCTTAACTTTAAATGCCCAATTAATGCCGTTACAAATGCCAAATTTAACAATAAAGTTTGACCTTTTCCGGCATCAGCACCTTTAATTACTGATCCTGTTGTTCTTTCAATTTGATAAAAATTATAATCCTCATCTCTGGCTATATCAAATGGCTTCCTTAAAGAGTTGTCTAATATTTTTTGAACCGAGTTAAATATTAAATTAACAGTCTTTTTTTCTTCTTTAACCAATGCGCTTTCTATATATGTAATAAGTCTTTGAATAATTTTCTGATACTCGACAGCTTCATCCAACTCCGGAGTATCAATTTTTACCAAGCTAACCTCCCTCTCAATTAAGTGTATCTCCCTTTTTAATGATGTCATATACTCTTCTTTTGAGCCTAGTTTTCGATTTGCCGTACCTATGTCGTTAGTGGCGGAAATACTAATTTTCTGCCAACTTGAAATATCAACATTTCCAAATTCATCTATCCTTTTTTCTATATCTTTTATCCCTAATTCGTAAACGCCAATCTTATTATCAACAGTACTTAAGTCTGTCTCTATTCTTGACAACTCATTTAGAAACTCTTCCGCTAAACCGTCGGAATTATCTTTAACCATTTTAGCCTTGTAAACCCTATCATCAATAATTGCTGTATTTGCAGTGTGCAGGAGGTCCTGTATATTTTTATATTCAGCCCCGCCTTCAACCAATGGTCTTTTGCATATGCAGCTTCCTCTACTAAGAAGTCTATTAACAAACCCTTTATCATATGGAGCAGGCACTCTTACAATATCCTCATCATCTTCGCCATCATCATTTTTATTGAGAAATTCTAAGCCTCTTGAGGTTAATTTTTGACTAAAAATTGCCACACCATATTTGAAAATTAAATCATGTTTATCCTGATACAACCTACTCCTTTGTCTTATTTTTTCATCTTTATACGATACCTTTGCCCTCTTTTCTTTAGCTAGTTCGCCCGCCTTTTGATGATTACTTTCTGAGATTTTATTGTTGTACTCATCTTGAATTGACTTGTATTTTTTCAAATCACTAATCACGGTCTTTATATCTGATTCAGCCCCCTTAAGAGCCTTTTGTTTTACCTCTAATTGAGAGGAGAGATTTGTAGTAGATTTTTGTTGCCTTAACAGTTTATTTTTAGATTTGACATTTCTTTCACCTAATTTTTTCAAATCTTTGAGTGCTGTTTTTGGAAGGTTAAAGCCTAAAATTTCATGTATCGAATCTTTATATCCATTCTTCGCCTCTGAGCTTAACATTCCGCCAAAGTTTTCACCGGAAAAGAAAAAGTATTTGGATAGGTTTTCTGGCAAAAAATGATTAATCATACTGACGGGGTCCGCCACAAGAACACTGTTTCCGTATTCGATCTTGAATAAACTTAAATCTTTAGTTTTGTTTCTTTTTTTATCATAAACTCTCGATACTAAATACTCTTCACCATCGTGCTCAAAATTTAATTTAACACTGCATGTATCCCCATTATGACTCCATGAAACAAGGTCTGAACTAGAAAAATCAGGTGTATTTTCATAAAGGCACCAGGTAATAGAATTAAGCATAGTGGTTTTACCAACGCTATTTTCAGCATGAATAATGGTTACATTTTTTTCACGACTTGTAGAAAATTCTATTTCATGTTTTCCATAATATTGCCTAAAATTCTCTAACGTTAACTTATTTAAAAACATAATTCTCCTAGCTAAGACTCTCTATATAGTTGCGCACCTTCTTGTCCACTTCATTTTCTCTAGTATCTGAACTTCCCTCTCTATGAGTGTATTTTTTCTCAATAAGGATAATATCCCTAACCACTCTCTCAATATCCCCCATAGACCCCTCCCTCTCTTTTTCAAAATTTGAAGAAACTTTGTGCGCAAATTCACGCAAACTATCCGTTTCACTTGACATTATCACCCTCCTTATCACTCATAAACAAATCGTACTTAAATCCATAATCATCACATATCTTTCTAATTTCCATTGATATGTCCACCTTGTTGTTGGCCGAACTATAAAATTCAAAAATTCGCTCCAACTCATTTAGCACTAAATCCTTAAGAGCCTTATTACTACTATTTGGTAGAATGACAAAATCATGAATTATCGCTTCACTCTTGTTGCTAGATTTTCTCAATATTCTTCCTCTTCTTTGAATGAACTGCCTTTCATTTCTAGAACTGGCTGTTATATACGCTTCTGTACACATCGGAACATCAAAACCCTCATCCAAAACTTTAATAGCTGCAATTGCATTTATCGTAGCCGATTTAAAATTTTCAAGTATTTCATTTCGCTGTCTTGTTGTTTCAGTGGATGTAAATTTAGACACTGACCAGCCATTTTGGTGAAGTATTTTGGTGACTCTATCAATGCTTTTAATATTTAACTCTTTATCATTAGACCCTTCAGAGTCTTCCTCTACAGAGCCAGAGCCACAATAAAATAAAACATATGGTGATGGAGTTCTGTTTTCAAGCAGTCTTTCTAAAGTATTAAACTTATCCTCCAAAGAGTCTAAGAGTCTCGATCTTTTGAATAATAGATTTTTCAATATAACTTCATCAATCGTCCCTCCATTATTCTTAATGGCATACATTTTTGATATATCACCAGATATAGCTATATATGCATCTTGCTCATCTGAATTAAGAGAAACCGGGTGTATATGATATTTATACCCAGTTAGCACATTATTATCTAAAGCCTCTTGTAAAGAATATTCTGCAACAATACCCTTGTAGTATGACTCTAAATATAGTTTTTTATCATTCTCTCGTTTCGACCATGGCGTGGCCGACAAGCCAATCCTGTAATCAGCTTTAGGAAGCATGCCAACTATATCTTTATTGCCATGATGATGACACTCATCTCCAACAAAAAACAATTTATTTGATGGAATTTTATTTATTTGACTATAGAAATGCTCCTTTCTCAAAGTGTCATTTACAACCACTACAGCTAAATACTTTTTAATGTTTAGTAAAAAATTTCCCACCCCATTTATAAGCTTAGATTCCCACTTTTCTCTTCCATCATAACATTTAATTGCTTGAATATTAAAAGTACTTAAAACCTCACACCATTGCTCAGCAAGAACCCTATAAGGAACTGAAACTACCAGCGCCAAAGGTCTAGTTTCTGAAAACTTTACAAAGCCGTGTATTGATGTAATTGTTTTCCCCGCTCCGGTTGCCAATGCCATAATCCCATGGTAATTACTTTTTTTCCAATCTGTTAAAGCCTTAACTTGATGCTCTTGTATTTGATACTTACGCCCTCCAATTTTTTTTGGAAGTCTTGGGGTGGAAAAATCCAACTCATCTAGATCCAGATCCAGATCTAAATTTACTGTAATTTGATCATATAATTCCGCTTGATTTTTCTCAGAATCACTCTTTGGATAGCTATCATTCTTATAAATATCTTTAATTCTTTCATAATGAGCTGAAGGTAATTTTACAGTCGTTGTATTGTCTTCACAGTCCTCCCAAACCTTGTTAAAAGAATCAACCTTTTCCTGTCCATACCTCCTAAAAATATCAACATCCCAACTTCCAAAAACTACAAACTCTTCTGAATTTCCATTAGGATTATTCACATTAGATGCCATTGCAGCTTCAGTTTCATTCATTGATCCAGAAAAAGTTACTATATTGCCTTTTTTATCCTTAACTATTCCAATTTTTTTATGGAACAATCCTTTTCTTCTAAAGGCATATCTAACCTCTAGAAAACCCCTATTTAGCAACCAACTAAATATTGCCAGCCTATGTTTGCTTAACTCAGTTACAGATGAATTAAAAATATCACTCCAGGTTTTGTCTAGCCTACTATATATTTCACTATAAGCCTCCGAGTTGTTTATTGACTCATATTCATCATCGGACAATGTATCCCCAATAATCAGCCTCATTTTTCCATTATTTTTCACAAGGCCATCTATACCTTGTAAATATTTAACCAGACCTTGTGATGAAAAATAACCAACTGCCCTATCATATGAAATGGATTCTTTAAGGATGGGTATATAAAACTCTTTGAGAATATTATCCTTATCTGTTGAATAGTTATCTTTAAATTTATTTTTATCAAAAGTCATTTTATTAATATATTAGTCTTAGTTATTTTTTTCTTTACAAAGCACCTGTACAGTCGCCTCTTTAGCATCGGTAACAATCTGACTTATTGTCTTTGATCTATCAGATTTTCTGACTTGATAGTCAACCATATTAAGATCCATAAATATCTTTGCCATGTTTGATTTAATAGCAAAGTTGACATTTTGTGCAACTCTACTTCCTGTGATCTCTGCAGATGTTTCTAATCTTGAAACGATCACGCCAATGACATTGCCATTATCATCAAGTAGTGGACCACCTGAATTGCCAGGCTGCACTGGAGATGTTAACTGAAGTTCTGCAATGTTGTTGTTAAAACCTGTGAGTGCAGCGATATTGCCAGAGGTTACTTTTAGCTCGGAACCTAATGTTGATGAAAACGGATAGCCCAATGCAATTGATTGTTCGCCTGTTACTACTGGCTTGCGGTTTCTTAGGTATAAAAAGCTGTTATTAGGTTTACCTGTTACTAGTATTGAAAG
>Ga0233439_10005705_pt1 | contig 11425 bp, 13 predicted proteins | sample SI_123_September_6_FD_182713 | JGI IMG/M metagenome (GOLD analysis project Ga0233439, IMG submission 182713) | Seawater microbial communities from Saanich Inlet, British Columbia, Canada - SI_123_September2016_100_MG | ecosystem: Environmental > Aquatic > Marine > Inlet | place: Canada: British... | reverse complement strand
AAGCCGGTGTGCTTCTCTTGCGCAGTCTAGTACAGCAGAAAATTGTGGCACACCATGTCCAGTAACTATCCTTGTTTTGCAGCATGCCCCTGGTCCGATGCCTACCTTTACGATATCAGCGCCCCAAGCGCTCAAGTGTCTAACTGCTAATGGTGTGGCAACATTTCCTGCAATTATATAAGGCTTATCTCCATTCTTTAACCTGAGATTACCCTTCATCCATGAGAGCGCTTCTTTCATTGCAATGCTGTGCCCATGGGCAATATCTACAACAAAATACTTAGCACCTACTTTTGCTAGCTCTTCACAACGCTCTTTATAACCATGTACACCAACAGAGACAATACACTCTGCTGGTGGGTTAATTTTCTTTACTTCCAGATAATCTTTGCATGCTTCTTCTACTGTATTAAACCTGTGGAGTGCTCCAATCCCGCCAACATCCCAGATTAAGGCAGCCATTTCTGGACCAGTTACAGTATCCATATTTGCACTAATAAAGGGAGCTAGCAGTTTAATTTCATTATTTCTTCCAAATGTTACTACAGTCTTTGCATCATTTCTTGAGCGAAGATGTGTCATTTGAGGAATTAAACATATATCATCATAGGTATAATTTTTTTTCATTTTAATACTGCCTTATAGCCAGCGAAAGAAATATTTTTATGGATCCTGTTTTTAAGATCAGTTGCTTTGAGTTTTTTTGCTTTTCGCACTGCAAGGATATTAACCCAGTCATTCCAGTAGGCCGGTACATCCGGATTAAACATGTTCACAAGCTCCTCTAGCTCATCACTAGTTGCAGCATCTCGTAGTTTCCATTGTACCTTATTAAGATAATCAATGGGTGGCGGAGAGGGCATTTCTGGCATCTGTGGTGTATACACCCAGCTTTCTCTGCGGGGATCATTCTTCATGATATTTTCGCACATCTCAAAGTGGCGCTCATAAATATGCAAGCTAGCACTTAAGTGTCTATACCACCCTAACTCTACACCAAGCTCTAGAGCCATCAGCTCCTGAAGAAATGTAAAGGCCGGCACATCATAGCTTAAGCCATATATTAAGTCTGATGATCTCATATTTGTAATAAGGTTTAGCTTATTATCTCTTAATATAAACTGTAAAGTCAGTGTACAGGGTACATCTTTCTCTGCAATCCATGAGTGCTTGGGCTGACGTATATGCATAACTGCTCTTCTTGAGTCAGGATCATTTCTTAATTCCCGTAAGACATACTCCCACTGACTTTCACTATTGCTATCTACAGCTATGGGATTAGTTGACAGCGGTATGTTATTTTTGCCAAAAATATGCTGGCCATAAGCTGAGTGAGCCTTACCATCTTCTGATATTTTTTTCCAGAAAGAGCTATACTCTGATATCCACTCGGTTGTATTATCTCCTGTGAGATACCAAAGTGTTTCTGCAATAGTATATGGTAAAGAAAACTTCCTCTCAGGTACATATAAGAGACGGTTCCTTGGCATTTGTATTTCGAAAAATACACCAAGCCTTTCTTTAATTTTCATGCCCCTCGGGGCAACCTCATGATCAGTGTCATTATAGACTAAATCAACCAAATCATAATATGCTTCAGTGAAGTTTTTAAAAATCAACATACTCAATAATCCTAAAATATTATAAATCAAAATCCATAGAGTTTATTGTATATTCAAGGCCTTCCCAGAAATTAACTTCACTTTCATAGCCTAAATCTTTTTCTGTACTACTAATGTCTGCCTGGGTATGCTTTACATCCCCTGGTCTTTCTGGAGCATGTACAACATTGATATCACCAAACCTATTTTTAAGATAAGCTAGTACTTCATTATTTGTTGTTCGCTCCCCACAGGCTACATTATAGCAGTTACCTCGAAAAGTGTTTTGAGAACTAGCGGCTAGCCAGTTTGCATTAACAACATTCTGAACGTAACATAGGTCTCGTGACTGTTCACCGTCACCATCTGATCTTAGTGGCTCTCCCTTTTGAATTGCAGTTAGCCAGGCAGCTACAGCTGTGGAGTATGGACTGTCTCCTTTTGCTCGTGGGCCAAAGACATTAAAATACCTAAGGCATACGGAATCAAAGCCATATAGCTTTCCAAAAAGCTGGCAGTAATCTTCAATTATAGATTTTTGCAATGCATATGGTGAACATGGATCTTTTTTGGTAGCGGCAGGGGTTGGTAGTACATTGGTATTTCCATACACTGATGAGCTGGATGAAAAGATAAACCTCTTTACATTTCCCCTACACACATCTAATAGCTTAACTGTATCACTTACGTTTGTCTCATTTGTAAGCGCTGGATTTTCTACTGAAAATAACACCCTTGGCATCGCTGCAAGGTGGCATACAACATCAAATTCTTTATTAGCTATCTTTTCTAATACGCTTGCCGCAGCAAAGTTATTAACCATTAACGCTTTAACTTTTTTGTTAACGTTTGCCAGCTCACCTGTTGACATGTTATCTACTCCAATAACATCCCATCCCTCACTGACAAATTTATCTACAACATGGCTACCGATAAATCCTGCTGCTCCTGTGATTAAAATTCTTTTCTTCATATTTTCATCCTACAGAAAGATATATTTTATCTCTGCTTTATTACAACTGTACCTTATACTTTTTTGCTGTATCTTTTAATTTCTTTTTATCTAGGGTTATATCGGCATTTTTCTGACAATATGCGTGTTTAAGACCCATTTTTTTCGAAAGCCTTTGCCACAAAAAGCACCTGTCATGTATTACTTTAAACTGTGTCTTACTACAGCTTCCAGTTCCATAACCAGCCCAAATGTTCAACATCGTTCCGCGTGGGCAGAATTCTCGTAAATGATTAAACATATAAAGTGACTGTTCAGCTGCAATAGAGCTATCAGTGCACAGCTGTTCTTCAGTAAAGATCTTTAGCCAGTCTTTAACAACTATCTCTACAATTTTCTTTTTATACTTTACTTCTTTTACAAACCGGAGCCTACGAGAAAGTGCCCAGGGTTTCATCATCTGAAAGCTAGTAATTGAACGCCCACTGTCACCTTTCTTTGTGCACCTCTGAATATCTTCCCTGAAGCCACTCTCACCCCATGCAGTTGCAACTAATAGTGTGGTTGCAGCATGCTTTGCTGCCTTACCCTTAAACAAGACAAAGTTAGGATTTGCTTCAACAGCTTTAGCAATCGATCCTGCAAAAAGCTTAATGCGGGGAAGATCTTTGTTTAGGTCAACATGCTTCTGGTTGGTGGGAAGCACTGCTAGCATTGAGAGAAAAACAAACGTAGTTAAATTCATATAATTATCCAATCTTTATGAGCATATAAACCGCATTGATTCATATAATTCTCTTTCTATGTCATGATCGTCAACAGAGAGTTCATAAGTCTCACAGTCTGTCCATTTAGAAAATTCTTTATATAGTGTATCAATTTCCTTAAGCTTTTCTGGGTTTAGTGAGTCAGGGAACTTATCATCAAAAATATTTTTATAATCTGCGCGGCGGCAGATTATAATTTTTGCGCCGATGCTAGCAAATACCTTATCTGCTTCCCTCAGTGATATTTCACACGTATCTCTTTTAAAAGCGCGTGAGTATACCCATTCAGTTGGATACTGCCTATCAAATATCCCGCCGGAGCCTGTCTGTTTAATATAATCAGCCAAATAAGGCACACCATACTTTAAAACATTTTTAAAATAGTCCGGATCTTTGCCAAATGATGAAATCTCGCATTTATTCTTAAAGTAACCTAGCTTAAGCTTTCTAGAAAGCTCAATCGCAATGTTAGTCTTCCCTGTCATATCTGGGCCTTCAAATATTACTACTTGATTTTTAAGCATTTAAAAAACTCCTCCACACTAAAAATTTTATTATCAATTAACAGATCAATCTGTCTCTCTAGAAGCTCGAGACGCTGTTCCTTAGTTAGACCGGCAACACGTTGTAATTGGTTAGCAAATTCTTTATCACTGCCTACTGAAAGGGTAAAATAAAGCTGGTTGTTTTTAAACTCATTGAACCCTATAGGGATGCCTCCAGACATAACAACTTCAAATAATCTAGGCGTTATGTGCCCTCTATCAAAATATACTTTTTTAGCCAACATAGGCACTGTATGACAGTGTTGATAGATCCACTTACAGATAGGCTTATTAACCTTAGGATGAAATACTATGTTTTGATATTTTTCTTTAATATCATTATTATATTTTAACCAATTTCCGTACATATGCATTCTTTTAGGGAATCTATCAGTTGATTCTAGAAGGTATTTTTCAATATACTCTTGTCTCTTATAGTTGTTTCCTACATAGGCAAATAGCATATTATCATCTAGATGATCACCACAGCTTTCTCCAGACTTTCCTAAAACACGAGACAGTGCTACACTTTTATCAAGTGTAAGCGGGTAAGGAATGTATATATGGTCATTACTATCATTTTTAGCCTCCTCAGAGATCTCAACAAATGACACATTCTTATATTCTTTAAAGATCCTTCTCTCATCGGGTGACATTGCAAAGTCATCATCCCATATAAAAATCCTTGTTTCAGTCTTAAGGTAATGGTTAAGTGTTTTTCGCTGATAATGTAATCTTAGATCACTGTCTAGGCCAAGATCCCATCTCCATCTTACAAAGAGATAATCCAGCTCCGGATAGGGTAATTTATCAGCATGAATATCCACCATAGAATTAAATGCTTTTCTACGCTGCTCACAATAATCCCCCTGGAATACTTTTGGCTTAGGATACTGTAGTGGTTGAAATTGATACACATAATTAAGTCCTGTATTATCTACAAGCCATCTAATCATTTCTGCTGTTATTGTTTCATCAATATTATCTGGGCGATCAACAACCTCATCACCCCATATATTCCAGACACAGAGACCAAAATTAATATTTTTCATTAGTTTAATATTTGTATACAACTTTTTTAAAGTGTTCAATTGTATTCAACAGTCCAGTTTTTACGCTTACTGCTGGTTCCCAGCCAAGCCGATCTTTTGCAAGTGTTATATCCGGACACCTTACTAAAGGATCATCTTGAGGAAGTTCTTTAAAAGTAATTTTTGATGTTGAGCCTGTGAGGTTGATTATTAATTTTGCAATATCAATTATCTTTAGCTCATGAGTATTTCCAAGATTAACTGGTCCACTAAAACCTTTATGATCCATCAAGTTAATTAATCCTGTGACTGTATCACTAACAAAGCATAGTGAGCGTGTTTGCGTGCCATCACCATATACAGTGATATCCTCATTCTTCAACGCTTGCATAATAAAGTTGCTAACAACCCGACCGTCATCTGGATCCATATTTGGACCATAGGTATTAAAAATCCTAGCAACTCTAATTGACATGCTTGGCTTTACTCTTTTATAATCAAATGTTAGACACTCTGCGCCTCGCTTACCCACATCATAGCATGCTCGCGGCCCAGTAAAATTAACATCACCTCGATATTCTTCTTTCTGTGGGTGTACATTAGGATTACCATACACTTCGCTAGTTGATGCTAGAAGAAAGCGCATGTTATACTTCTCGGCACACTTTAGAAGGTTTAAAGTTCCAAGTGTATTAGTCATAAAAGTATGAATAGGGTCATTCTGGTATGCTTTTGGTGACGCTGGACATGCAAGATTATAAAGTCGGGCAGGTGTTCTAAAGTTAGGGCGAACTTTCATAAAGTCAAGAAGGCTCTCTACATAATCACCACAGTTAATATCAGCCTTAATGAATGAAAAATGTTCTGGATACTCTTTAAGAAGCTGATTAATGTTATCTTTCTTGGAGGTTATTAGAGAGTCTATACACGTAACAACCTCACCAGACTCTAAAAGCCTCTTACATAAATGACTTCCAATAAATCCACTACCACCCGCTACAACTGAATGCCTCACTGGCAGATCTCCTTAATTTTCCATGCTCTAGTTGCAAAGCCAAAATCACTCTTTTCTAACTCAGCAAGATAAACACCAAATTGGTTCAAAATAGTTTTTTCTTTTTTGGCGCCCCAGCAATATACCCTAAAGTTTCTTCCGTCATTACCCATTACAGTAAGAAGCGCATATTCCTTTTTATTTTTGGTTTTTTTCCACTCTACACCAGATACTACAAACCAAGCAATTGCACATTTATCCTCTGAACCATTCAGCTCATTAACAGAACAGATATTCTTTTTATTAAATGTGTCCAGAAGTTGATCATCAACAAACATTGTAATATCAATATTGCCAATCAACTCCTCTAGAAAATTAATTTTCTCAAACTTATCCCAGTCTTGTATGTTTCTAGTTTCTTCAAGGATTCTTTTAAAAGAATCCCGACCTCTTTTCCTATGCTTTATCTCAGCAATATTATCAATAATAACATGGTGCATATGACGATAGCTAGCAAAGGTCTTTCCTTCACCAATAATGTCCATAGAGTCAAAAGCGCCGATCTTAATAAGACTATCTAGCGCTCTTTTATTAAACTTGCTATGTTTCCAAGTGCCGTCCTCATTCCAAAGAAGATCTTCAACATCTTTATAGGGCCGATTTTTTTTGATCTCATCAATAGCAGATAGGCCGACACCCTTTACTGTTAGGAATGATGGCATGAATCGTTTCTTTGTAAGAATTGTCCATTGATCCGATGCATAGTTAATATCTAGCTTTTTAATCTTATAACCAAGTGACTTCAGCTCTGACATAGCTTTGGCCCTTTTTGCCGGGTTATCAACCATGGTTTCAATATAGCTGCATAACCACTCCGGTGTGAAGTAAGTCATCAGCCAAGCTGACTGATATGAATCAATTGCATATGCAACAGCATGGCTATTACTAGTCAGGGCACCGTTAGCAAGATAGAATTGATGATCTGGATGTTTGACTTCAAGATCATATGTCTGAAGCTTACCAATATATTTAACGGATTTTATGCAAGGCATATTCCATTATAAACAACCCAACACTTATTTTATAAGATAAAGTCTAATGCTTTTTTGAAAATTTTTCTTTTAATGTTGTTAGCTTAGAGCTGTTCTTTACTGCTACTACACTAGCGGACGCTGTAATTTCTGGTGCACTATTTTCTTCGTTCAGCCTTTTTGTCTTAGAAGACTTTTTCTTATTAACTGTAACAGACTCAGCTGTAACCATTAATGATTTTTTGAACTCAACATTCATCTCTAGCGGCGTAAAGTATCTATCCTCAACCAAAACCTCAAGCCTAGCTGGATACACACCCTCATTTAGGACATCCTTAAGGACTGGAATATCGACATATACCTTTCCATCAATTGAACGGCCTTCGACTACAAGCTCCATACTGTTAGCACCGCAGAAAAATCTGTATTTTGGCTCGGCCTCTTCAGAATCTGCGCCAGTAATATTTACTTCAAAAATCAGCCCGTTTGCTTCGTCAAGCTTTAATTCTAGCTTTTCCATCTTTTGCCTATAATGCCTTATAATTTTTAACTGTGCGATAAAGTATGACTGGTAGTACTAATACAAGTAATGGCCAGACTAAGCACCATTTCATCTTTGCTACAACAGCCTTACACTGCTTTTTGGCTGCATTCTTTACATCTTTTTGCCGGCAGGAATGGTACCAACCAAGAGAATTTCTTAACTCAAAGACACAAATACTGATATGCATTAAAGCAGTTACTGCATATACATTTAATAGTACTAACCAACTTATTCCTAAAACTGTCATTTATAAAGCTCCTTGTTTTAATTATTTGAAACTGTGCCCTGAAGCATCGTTTTTATAAGATTTTTTCTTCTTTTTTTGTTTCGCTGCATCTCTACATTTTTCTGAGTAGGTCTTGTATTCTTATATAACCTAGCTGTTAGACCCTTTTCTTCTTTTGCTTGGTTTAATATCTTTGCAGTTACTGCTAATTTTCTCTTGCCCTCAACCTGCGGCACAGCAGTCTGTACTTGGATTGATTTTTTAAAATCTATATTAAATCTCATAGGAGTAAAAACATGGTCATCAATTATTACCTCTAGTGCAGCAGGGCACACTGTCTCATGTAATATTGAGTCGAGCCTAGGGACTATTACCTGAACTTCTCCAAACCCTAGTGGTATACCTTTAAATGATAAATCCATACCATTACCGGCACTAAATGTTAGTCTGCAGTGGAATGTTGATTTAGAGTTACCCTGTACCTCTACATCTAGTCTTATTTCATTATCCTGGTCTAGAAAAAGTTCTATGCTATTATCCATACAAAACCTAGCTATTTCTTGTCATTTCTTATGACTCGTAGGGCCTTAATAAGTATATTCTTTGTTCTTTGTTTTATTTTTCTAAACCATTTAATCTTAGCGCGAACATTAAAATCTTTAGGTGAAATTGTTGCAGTCATTTTTGATATAGGCTGTAGTGGATCTTTTTTATTAACCTCAAGTACTGTTACTTTTATTGTATAATTTTTTGTATTAATCCACTCTAGTTGTTCGAGCCAATGATAATCTTTTCTTTTTAAGTGTGCTGTATGTACTGTCGCACCGGTATTATCAATAAACTCTAGCTGAACAGGTAGAGGACCAAAGCCTTGGCTGATCAACCAGTTAGCACTTACTCCTGCACCCTTTGTAATTATGCTCATTCTTAAATATCAGGACTTTCCAAATACCTGAGAACGTAGTGTAGCAAGATCATCATCACTATCATTTCTAACCCTATGAAACACCTCTTTCATACTTAGCGAAAGGCTCTGATCAAGCATTGAAAACTTTGCCACTACTGTTGTATTATCTTCGTCATAGAATACCATCATATCACCTTCAAGTGACCACCTGCCGGCTGTCATTTGTTTAGTAAATAAAACATCAGATTTCACTTGCTCAACCGACGATGAAACTACCTGTAGTGTACTATATGTTAGATCAGGTGCTGGGTTATTTTCTAGCTCATTGTATGGTTCCACAGCATATAACTTCCTTGCTAAACCAGCACCAGTATCCCATATAACTGACCCTCTAAAGTCATCAGGAAATTCTACACTTGCAAAAAATGTGCCTGTTGATGAGCTAGCAATAAGTAGTTCACTTATACCTGCTTCAGTGCGAGCTGCTTCAAGGCTCCCTGTGTGGTTGAATACAGTATAGCCAACTGTTGTTAGCCCTGCTGCTCTAGAGCCAAAATTAACAGCCTTTGTTAAGGTAACTGACATTTATTTCTCACTTTGGGGTTGGTCATCAACAGCTTCATTTTCTGCTACTTGCTCGCAGGAAGGATCCTGATCAGCCGCAAACTCACTAATTTCAGAAGTGGCCTCATTTTCGATAGGTATATCAACAGTAACTTCAATTACTGGATCTTCATCCTCCTGCTCTAAGTTATTTTCCTTAATGTATGTCTTTGCTGCTCGGACATTTTTAACGCTCTCCGGCCGCTGGCCAGGCTTTCTTTTCTCACCAAGCTCACCTTTTAATATCTTATCAACGAGCTCCATCTGCTTTTGTTCTTTTTGTTGCTCTGCCCTAACACGCCCATGCAGAAAAGCGATTGTTTCATCTAGATTTTCTTTCTTAGATATAAGCTTTATAAGCTCAACACTTAAACGCTGGGGTTCTTTTAATATTGTCTCATGTATCACCTGTACATTAGCCAGCAAAGTATGATATGCATCCTGTAGGTTATCTTTTTCTTTTGCTCTTGCACCCTTGACACCCTCGCCAATAAGCTTAGTAACATTGTTGCACACTGTACTAATAACGTTAAGATCACTTTCACACTTCCTAACAGCTTCTAAAAGCTGCTCAGACTTTATTGTAAGGTCTTTAATTACTGTCTTTAATGCTTCGCTTGACATTATACGCTCCTAAAACACTCAATGATAACTATAAATTTATTATAAATATGTAGAGATATATATGACAAAATAAAAAAGGAGGGCCGTTTCCGGCCCTCCAGGGTTGTCTATAGGTTAACCCTTCCGGGTTTATTATAGATTATTGCCTAACTGATCAGATTCTCTTGAAGTGAACTGTGACTGTGTCACCGCTATCAAGCTGATATGTGAAGTCAAGCTTCTTCGGGGTGGCTGAAGCAATGTCATAGTCCTTATCAGCAATCTGTAGCTGGCCATTGACATAGACAAAGAAGTCATCATAGTTTGGTGTACTACCACTGAACTCGACGAATGCTGTGTAGCTTGACTCTGCAGCCTTCCATGTGGTTGAGCCGGCTGGAAGTGAATCAAAGTCTAGCGTAGCAACACCAAGGCTCAGATCGACGTCAGAGCCAATCTCAATGTCAACAGACATGGCCATACCACCTTTGCCGGCTTCAATGATAGCCTCTATAACTGACAAGCCGCTGTAATACTTGTTCCAGTCGCTGCGCTCTGAGCCTGTTGAGAAGTCATAACCTGTTGCATCACCATGATCAAAGATGGTCAAGCCAGTTGCTGTAATATCCATAGCACCTGCAGCTTCGAGCTTCATTGCGGCTGAGCTGTAGATCTTACGGTTAGCGGCAGCTACGCCATCTAGTGTGATTTGATCAGCAAAGGTTGATGTGCTATTGGCATCAACTGCGCCGTCAACCTGTAGTGTTGACGCGAAGCCGGCAGCACCGACGACACCAAGGGTGCTTTGGAAGTTAACAGCGCCATCGGCATCAAGTGTGCCATCAAGGTCAGCGTTACCGCTGAGCTTCATGTTAGATGAGCCAGTGATGTTGGCAACAAAGGTAGCATCGCCGATAAAGCCTGATGCTCCGCCTACAGCTAGTGTGCTTTGGAGGCCTGTTGCACCAGCAACATCAAGTGTACTTGATAGTGTAGCAGCACCGGTAACACCAAGTGTACTTGATAGTGTAGCAGCACCGGTAACACCGAGTGTGCTTGCCATTGTAGCAGCACCTGTGATAGCTACTGTGCTATCAAATGTGGCAGCTTCATCAACTGATAGTGTACCGCGGACATCCGTAAGAACGCCTGTGGCAGCTAGGCTTGTGGCACCAGCAGCATCAAGTGAACCGTTAAGGTCAGTTGCGCCAGCAACTGTTAGTGTGTTATCAAGTGTGGCAGCTTCGTCAACTGATAGTGTACCGCGGACGTTCGTAAGAACGCCTGAGGCAGCAAAATCAGCTGTTCCAGCAACATCGATGTTACCGTTTAGATCAGCATCTCCAGCAACTGTGATCGCATCTTGTAGGTTCATTGCACCCTGGAAATCAGATGTGCTGTCCGCGTCGATTGCGCCAGCGAATGTTGCTGTTGATTGGACGTAAACAGTTGATATGAAACCTGCTGCGCCCTGTACAGCTAGCGTGCTTTGGAGGCCTGTTGCACCAGCAACATCAAGTCCACCATCTAGATCAGCATCACCAGAAAGCTTCATTCCAGCTGAACCAGTGATATCACCAGAGATATCAAGTGTTGATGCGCCATCAATTGCACCAGTTAC
>Ga0233439_10005693_pt1 | contig 11446 bp, 7 predicted proteins | sample SI_123_September_6_FD_182713 | JGI IMG/M metagenome (GOLD analysis project Ga0233439, IMG submission 182713) | Seawater microbial communities from Saanich Inlet, British Columbia, Canada - SI_123_September2016_100_MG | ecosystem: Environmental > Aquatic > Marine > Inlet | place: Canada: British... | reverse complement strand
AAATAAAAGGCAGTAATAATGTCCCCGAAGCAATTTTAAGAAAAGTTGCTCCGTAATTCCAAAATACATCTTTCTTATCTATTTGCATAATACAGTTTTACACATTTAATTTTTTATTTATCTTCTACTTATTTCACTTTTAAATACAAATTAATATCTATAATGTTCTGGCATTTAAGGTGTCAAAAACAGTTTCTACCAATAGTAAATCTACACCACCATCTATTAAAGCCTCTACCTGTTGTTTGTAAGAAATTTTTAAATCGTTAAAAGTAACGGCTCTGTAACCTGGATCATTTACATCTGGAGACATAATTGCAGTTCTATTAGTAGGGCCAATAGATCCCCCTACAAAACGGGGTTTATGCGGTTCTTTTGCTGTAAATTCAGTAGCAACTTCTTTGGCATTCTTTGCACATTGATAATTTAGTTCATAGACTAAATCTTCTAGTTGATAATCTGCCATTGCTATGGTAGTTCCAGAAAAAGTATTCGTTTCTACAATATCTGCACCCGCCTCAAAGTATTTCCTATGAATAGCTTTAGTGGCTTTTGGCTGTATGATAGTCAGCAAATCGTTATTGCCTTGAAGCGAGGTGGGATAATCTTTAAATCGTTCTCCTCTAAAATCTTCTTCGGTAAATTTATATGCTTGCAACATCGTTCCCATTGCACCGTCTAGCACAAGAATTCTATTTTTTAATTCTTTCTCAATACTCATCTATACTATTATCTCTTTCTCGACTACCACCGGTAGTCATCTATTTTTATTTTTATAAATTTTTATAAATTTAATAAATACCAATCAATTACTTTGGGTATTGCTCCTCTACGCTATATTTAGTTTTGTAATCAAGTAGTTTCTGCGCTTTTTTAATTAAAGCCAACTATTTTATTGTTTTATCTCCCAAGGATATCTTTTTGGGATCACGACTCTAGGGAGAAATTCTCAGTATATTTCTATATGAATTTGTTGCTTGTGGTCTGTATACTTGCCAAGGATATCTTTTTAGGATCAAAACTTTAGGATAAATTTATAGCATTAAATAGGTGCTATTTTATTTGGTGATTTTTGAGATTATATCTCGCAATGGCTGCTTTAAAAGCAAATACCCCGAACTAATTATAAGCCCCAAAAACAACCAAATTAAAACAATTTGAGCTCTCTTTGGCTCAGAAGGTGCACTTGGCACAATAATTTCTTCAATAACTGTAAAGATAGGGGTGTCTTTATTTACCTGTATTTCAGCCTGTTCTACCTGGCTAGCTAACTCTTGGACTACACCAAAGGATATGGAATATTCAGCCTCAAGTCGCTGTAATTTACTCATAAAACGAGCAGTAGCTATATTTTGGTTGCTATCCTTAAAGGCTGCCAAACGATTTTGCAAGCTAGTGAAGCTTAGATACTGCAATTGGTATTGTTCCCTTATAAAATTTAAGTTATCATTGGCTTTCTCAAGTCGCATTTCTATAATTTTTTCTTGAAGATTCTCGGTTACTAACCTTGTTAGACTTGCAGCAATAATAGGATTTGGGTCATTTGCGGAAATTGTTAAATAACCTTCTTTATCGTTTAATAAGACATCAACATTTTCTTGTAATTGCCCTATAAGTGAGATTTGATCCTGATTTAAGGCAATAAGTCCAATATTTTTATTTTCTGTATTTTTATCTTGAGAACTTGAAAAAAGTAAACTTGGCAGGCCAATAGTATATTTTTTAATACCTGAAAAAACCTTGGACAGGCTAAATCCTTTTTTTTGATCCAGATAAAAAGTATCCAAAGATATAGATACATTGTCTTTTTCAATAATAGTTTTATCTAAAAGCGATAGGTTAAAAGAAACTGATTCTGCTAGCATAGGATAAATTAAGGGACTAATTTCATTATTTTGACTACCAGTCTCACCTATGTTAATACCCGCTAAAGATGCGAGACCCTTAAGACCGGAAGAAGAAGATTCTTGATTTCCCAATTGAGGGATAAAAGTCGTTTTTGCAGTATAGATACTGGTAGAAAGTAATGCTATTAGTATTCCTACAGCAGTAAAAGATAGTGTGATCTTAATAATTTGCCTGCGGCCTGCCCATAAATTTTTTATAAGCTGAATTATATCAATACTATCTTCTTCTGTGCTATTTAAGCTATTATCTGGATTATTTATCATATTATAGGCTTCGTACTAATACCACTGAAGTTAATAAGGTAACTAAAATACTAGCAACACTTAATACCCTTGTAAGGCCATCTTCTCTTTTAACCCTTTCTTTTTCAACTTTTCGGGTTACAACAATTTCAGAATTTGGTAAAACTCTTGGATTATTAAAAAAGTTAATTTTTTTTGTTTTACCATTGGGTAGCGATACGTAGCTTTCATCTGCTTCGCCTCTAATTTTTCCACCTGAATTTTTTATATAGTATTTTGCTTTTTTATCAGCTTCCCAAATAAAATAATTTTCTTGTTCTATTGCTCCAGATACGGATACTTCTCCACGATTTTTAGCAAAAGTTACAATATCTCCAGATTCAAATACTTGCTGGTTTTTGTTTATAGTGGATAAATCTACCGCTAGCAACCTTCCATCTCTAACTACTGTTGAAGCCTCTAATAAGGCATTTTGTGTTAATCCACCACCAGCATTAATTAAATCCTTATAACTAATTTGTTCAAACTCACCTATAAAGCTTCTCGGATAATTTAACTCTCCTTTTAAATTTATTACAGTTCGTGGTTCGATACCAAGTTTTTTTCTAACAGATATAATATCCCTATCCATTAAAATAAAACCATTGCTTGGTTTATCAGTTTTTCCAAGTAGGTAGTCCTTATCAATTTCTAGGGTGTAAAGTGTAGAAATATTTTCAGTTAAAGGATCTATATCTTCTCTGTTAAGATATACCATATCTTTATCTGCAAGCTCGTCAAAACCTCCTGCTAAAAGCAGCGCATCTTCAACATACATCTGTTCTTGTAATCTCATTTCTGATGGGTTTTTTACAAAACCACCTACCGAAATACGCTTATTAATTCGCTCATTGACCCCTTTGTTAAAAAGGATTACTTTGTCATAAGGATCTAACATTGTTTTTTTGAGTTGTTCCAGATTGGTCAAGTTATAACTCTGGGTTTTGTAAAAGCCCGTGGCCTTGTTTAAACGCATCAAATCTAACCTACTGGATAAAACATTAGTTGTAAAATCTGGGTCTTCAAATGCGGTGTTAATAAAGATAAGATCATATAAACTTTGGTTTTCCAGCCAGGGATAATTTTTAGTGCCACCTGTTACACCATAACCAGATATCGTAATTCCTCCATTACCTTCAATTTGAGCTTTGGAATAAATAGTTACCATATCATTTTCCTTAAGTAATACATTGACTTTTCCTGAAAGTATATCTGATAAATTATAGCTAGTAAGCCCAATTTCTTCTTCAGGTAAAAGAAGCCCTATTACATCTACCTTTTTTAAATAGGTATCTATTAGTATGCCTTTTGCGGCATCTGTGATGAGCGCATTTAAAGTGGGGTATTGGCTAAGGGCATATTCGCCGGGTTGGTATACATTACCTTGAATACTAACGATATTTTCAACTATATCTAAAATAGAGAAAAACTTTATAACATCAAGATCATTCAAAGGCACCATCTTATTTTGAGAAAGTGCTTGTTCGTAATTAATGGTGATAAGCTCTCGATTAAATTCCGTTTCACTTTGCAGCTTGATTCTTTTTATATTAACTTTATTTTTAATAGCTGTAGCAGGCAGTCCTCCAGAGTAGTGAATTAAGTCTTTAAGACCTTCATTTGGTTTTAACTCATAAATCCCCTGATTTTTAACAGCCCCTGTTAAGGCCATTGAAGATATTCTTGGAGGTACAAAAACAACATCATTATTAGTTAAACTAATATCTTTGGAGAGTTTTCCTGTAGTAATGTAATCGTATAAATCAAGTGTATGAATAAGTTGATTGTTTCTATATATTTTTATCGTACGCAGTGAACCTTCTACAGTTACCCCACCAGCGGCATAAAGCGCAGCTAAAGGATTGGCCTGAGTAGTTAATAGTTGTGGCCCTGGAGCTCCAACTTGACCCATTACAATAACTTTAGTAGGTCTTAACTGTGTAAGGGAAACATCTAAAAAGGCACTCTGTGGATTTGAAATTAAGCCTGAAAAGTACTTTCCTAAATAGTTTTGTAATCTTGACTTAAGGGTTTTAAAAGTATTGCCAGCTGCAAAAAACAGGCCATAATTAGGAATATTAATATTACCATTTCGATCTACGGTAGCTTCCATTTCTAGGCTGTTGGTACCAAAAACAATTAATCGAAGTTTATCTCCAGGAGAAATTAAGTATCCCTCATCAATATTTCCAAGTAAATATTCTTTTTCTAAAAATGGGTTTTTATTAAATATATTATAACCAAAATAATTACCTCTGGATTTTAAAGCAGAAGTTTTTATTACTTCATCTTCTAATTCGTCATCAACAGTTTCATCATCAACTGTTTCGTCATCAACTGATTCGTCATCAACAGAATCATCATCTGATGATTCCTCTAAAAAAGAACTGTCTGGATCTTCGTTTGAAGGGTCAGAAGTTTTATTCTCTTGATTCGGAAAGTAAGAATTTAAAAAATCATCGTAATTAATACCTTGCTTTCTAGCCATCTGGCGAGCCTGTGCTTCTGAAATACCATTGGCTTTCATGGCATCCATGGCCTGGTTTCGATTCGTTATATTTCTAGCCTTGGCCTCTTGTAAGACTTGTCCTTCGGTAACTTGGGAAAATGTAAAATGACTCGCTAGTAGTAATAAAATAAAAATGTATTTTTTCATAATGCAAATATAATAATTTAATTTTGTAAGTACTGAATTAATCAATGGTAAGACTAAATTTTACCAACTAATCCATTAACTAAGAAAAATGCTATTTGACTAAAAGCCAGTTTTTTTTTAAAATACTACTATGCCAATAATCAATCCTAAAAAGGTCGAAATAATTAATAAATACCGAACTATTTTTTCTTTAAATTTGAAATAATTCGCTTTTTCATTGTTTCTACTACAACTAAAAAAAGTGTATAGAAAATAATTACTATTACTAACATCAGTTTATAGTTTAAGATTCCGGAAAGATATCCTATAGATATAATACTTAGATAGTTGATGATTCCTAAAAAAATAGCAACTTGATGATGTCTAAACCCTAGATCTATTAATATATGGTGCAGGTGATTTCGGTCTGGATAAAATGGACTTTTTTTGTTTTTAATTCTCACATACACAATCCGTATCATGTCAAAAAGAGGAATCCATAAAATAGCTGATAAAATATAAAAAATATTTTCTGGTAAAAATGAAAAGCTAGCTAAGCTTAAAGCATCCATTTCTAAAAATTTAATGGAACAAATAGCAATAAAAAAACCGATAATTAAGGAACCGGTATCGCCCATAAAAATTTTATTTTTATTTGAAAAATTGTATATTAAAAAAGCTCCTAGCATCCCCACAAAGCTACAGCATATTAAAACATAAAACCACAAACCTCCGGCTACAAAAAACATAAGCCCAAAACTACTGAAAATAATAATTGCTATAATAGCAGCTAGACCATCGATGCCATCTATTAAATTATATGAATTTATGATGCCCAACATCCCAATTAAAACTATTAAATAGGATACCGGTAATGGTAATTGGTTAAGCCCTAAAAAACCATGAAAATCAATCACTGGAAAATCGGTAAAATACATTAATACAATTATAGAAAATATTTCTGTAATTATTTTAATTGATGGACGCACTGTTACTAAATCATCTTTTAGGGCTACTAAAAAAATCAAAGAAGTGGAGGCTATCATACTAATAGCAACCTGTTGATTATCAAATTTTTGAATAAGAAACAGTGAAAAAATTAAAGCAAAGAAAAAAGCCACTCCAGCCATTGTAGGTGTAGGGGCTTGGTGAGAGCTTCTTTGATCAGGGATATCATTTAGTTTACGCCTTTTAACAACTTTCGTAATATTAGGAACTACAAGGTAAACCTGTAAAAAAGCAATAACAAAAACAATGAGACAAGTAAGTAATGGTGTATTAAAAAATTCTTTTAACATATAGATTAATTAAAAAAAAGAGTTGCTAAGTAAATACTATAGTAACTCTTTTTTATCTATTGAATAATAGTTTTTTATTTACGTTCAATCACAGAATTAAAAAAGCTTAATACTGCTGCGATTTGTTATTTTATTCTTAATTCTTAATATTATATAAAACCCCTATGCTAGCTTGGTGGCTATTTGTATACTCTGTAGCTACACCCCATTTTCCAGTTGCATTTAAATTAATACCCCAGGCAGAAGAGAACCAAATATTACATCCAAAACCGGCATTTAAAGTAAAAGTATCTAAAGGACTTACCTCTAGTGTAGGATTTTCTTGTGTAATATAATCTCCCCAATGAGTAAGACCAGGACCTACAGATAGGTAAGGTTCGAAAGCATCTGAGCTTAAGAAAGAATATTTTAAAGATATATCGAAAGCAAGGTAACCTGCATTATTTCCACCTTCGTCTTCACCAAGAATAGTTTGACCTTCGAATATTGTACCATTAGAAGTATAATTAAATGACAGCATAGCTCCAAGCCTAAGTTTATTAGCAATGCTAGCTTCAGTACTTATATAAAAAGGATTCTTGTTAAAAGCCCAATGATCCATATTAGTAAGATCTGTAAATTGAGCATCGGAATTATTTACCGCGTTGACACCAAATCCAAGAGTCCATTGGTTATCTGAAAGATTGTTTCTATCATCCCATTGGTTAGTTCCCCCCTGAGCGCTTATTAAGTTGATACATAAAAAACTTAATAAAATAGTAAAGCTTAGTTTTTTCATAATTAATTTATTTATTCTTTGTTTATTTATTTGTTACTCGTTTATTTTTATTTATATCAAAAATACTTTAATAATTTCTATAAGGCAAATTATTTAGATTATTTTAATGTGACTTAGCGGCAAAGATATTTCGGAAAAACTATTTAAAGCTTCTATTTTTACAATAATTCTATGTTTTCCATTGTTTGACAAGCAAACCGCAATTAAACCTTCAAAGGGTCCTTTAATTACCTGCACTGACTTTCCATTTTCTAATAGAAAGGGCGCTATTGTCTTTGTAGCCCCCCTATTATTGGCCACAATTTTTAAGTTGTTAATTTCAACTTCTGTGATTATAGCAGGGAGTCCTAAGTACTTTAATACTCCAGCAACTCCAGGAATGCTATATATGTCAAATAAATCTTTTTTATTAACTTTTATAAAAACGTAAGAACTGATAAGCGGGACCTTTACTTCTTTCTTTCGATCGCTCCATTGCCTAAGTTCTGTAGTTAAAGGAAGAAAACTTTTATAACCTGCTTTTTCTATTCGTTCAAAGACTTTTTGCTCGGACCTGGACTTGGTATATACCGCAAACCAATTCGTTGATTTCTTAATTGGCTCCATACCACTTATTTACTAGCGCTTTTTATTGTTGAGAAACGCTTAATATTACACAGCTTCGCTTCTTTCAGTCCCATATTAATGGGGAAATTTATAAATTAAAAACTATTAAAGCTACTAACTAAAGCTAATTACAGTGCAAATTTAATTAAATTAAATCATTAAACAAAACGAATCATTCATTGTTAATTGAAACTAATCTCATTGATTTATTTTAATAATAAATACAACATCTTTTTTCTAAATACCTATCTACCTGAAAACGAATATAATGAAAAGTATTTTATCTTGTAAATATGCGTTTTATTTAAAATTATTTTAAAAGGTTGTGTTTTTAGACACTTTATGTGAAACTAAAATAATAGGTGTATTATAATACACCTATTATTTTAGTATAATTTTGATTTTAAATGTAAGTCCATTTGAGGAAAAGGTATATCAATGCTATTTTCAGTAAATTTTTTATTGATAATTCTACGGATATCACTTTTTACTTTATTTATTCTGAATATATTTTTACTAAAAAATAAAACTTGAAAATCTAATGATGAATTTCCAAAATTCACTAATCTTGCTTCAGTTAATTCTCTGTCAGATATATCTGGATGCTCAAATGCGCTTTCTTCCAAAATTTTTATAACTAATTCTGTATCAGTGCCATAAGCAACACCAATGTCAATTCTAAAGCGAGTTTTCTTTGCTTGGTGACTCCAATTTATTACTTTATTTGTAGTAATTAATGAATTTGGAATTATTATAGAAATATCATCTGTATTTAAACCTTTGGATGTTCGTAATCCAATACTTTGCATTTTTACAACATCTCCATCTATTTCTAAAATATCATCTATTTTTATAGATTTTTCTGAGAGCAAAATTATTCCTGATATGACATCGTTAAATGTTTGCTGTAATCCTAAACCTACCCCAACAAGCAAAGCTGCCGAACCGGCTACTAATACAGTTACTTTAATACCAATAGTTTCTAATACTAAGCCAATTGCAATTACCCATATTACATACCTAAAAATTTTAAATAAGGCATACGCATTCCCTTTGTCAAAGTCATTAATCTTACGTTTACGAAAAAGTGTTTTCTTAATTAATCGCAATATTAATTTGGTGATCAGAAAAATTATCAAAATAGTCACTAGTGTATAAACCCGTATCTTATAGTGATCTAAACTAATAAGTTCAAATTCCAAAAATTCTTTTATTGTTTCCATATTGTTTCTTTAATAGAGTCCGTTTTTCTAAGTTTTTTAATTAATGAAAAACAACTGTAGTATCAAATATAATAAATATATTAAAAATTAAAGGGATTAACTACGTTGATCTCCCAAAATATCAACAATAAAACTTAATAGAATTACTCTTTGCTTCGTGATCCCAAAAGCTAGTCAAGCTCCACAAGATAATTAACTACTAACTTAAATCAGCATAGATGATATTGCTGGTAACTCTAAGTATCGTTATTGGATTAGTTTACAACTCTACCAAAACTACAGTCTAATGTATGCTAATATCAGATAGATAAAACAGAGTCATTAAAGTCCTGAGTCGCGAGCATAAAAATATTAGTACTGACACTACTAACGGCTTTCAGTTAGGCCCTCCTAATGCTGTATTAACTATCCCTTTACAATTAGTCTTTATTTAGGTAGGAGTAAATACTTTGTCTTGTTACATCATGCTTTTTAGATCTATCAGTAATGGATAAAACTTTATCTAAATCTGACTGAATAGCTGAAATAAGAGTTACATTCTTTGTCATTAGGCCACTAACTGCTCCCCTTTTCCTTCCTTTAATTTAAGGTTGGAACAAAAAAACCAAGTACAGCTCTTGGTGTTTTAAGTATGGATTCTCATAATAAAAAACTTATAGACTGTTATAACATCTACTTTATAGACGGTGAGGAGTTAGCGACTATTATATACCCGCTAAATATGCTTAAAAAGAAGTAGGGTTTTTTGATTTAAAGTTGTTCAATTATAATAAAAGATTAATTAAATAAATTTATTGATGAAGAAAATATTTTACTTCATATATTAATTGTTATTCATCAAAAAAATCAAACAAGTATTGCAATTTAAAAATGAAAAAAAATCCTTAAATTTCGAGGGATAATAAAAATTTTGCTATGAAACATTCTCCATATTCACTTTTGGTATTAATTTTTTTATTGTTTTTTTTAAATAATAATTATGCTCAAGGACCTGGATCCTTGTTTGTAGACGCAGGGCTTGATACTTTAATACCCTGTGGTACTGGAGGTTGTGCGGATATTACAGCAGATTACTTAGAGATATTTGAGACGTTTAGTACCAATTATACGGTAGCACCTATTCCATATAGTCCTGATGTTACTAGTAATCCACCTTTTCCATTTAATGGTTTGGCTAATAATATGAATCCAAATCAAGATGATATTTGGTCTGTAGTGGAAACGCTACCCTTTGATTTTTGTTTTTTTGGAAGCTTAGAACAACTTTTTCAAGTGGGTTCTAATGGTTTAATACGATTTGATGTAGGGAATTCAGGAGATTGGAATGCTTGGAATTTTAATGAAGATTTACCTAATAATACGAATCCTGCTTTAGGAGAAGGGAATATTTTTACACCGGTACATGATATCAATCCTGCTGATTCAGATTCTGATGAAATTGGTTATGAAGTATTAGGGACCTACCCGAATAGAGTATTAGTAGTTTCCTTTTTTTCAGTTCCTATCTATGGATGTTCCGATTTAAGAGAGACTCATATGGCTGTGTTGTATGAGTTTTCTAATGTGATTGAAATATATATACAAAATAAACATGTTTGTGTTAATCATAACGGTGGTAATGCTGCTTTAGGAATTCAGAATAATGATGGTGATATTGCTTATGTTCCACCAGGACGTAACACTTCAGATTCTCCTTGGACTGCTTCCCGAGAAGCATGGCGTTTTAAGCCAGATGGTTTAGAAACTTTTGCTTTTGAATGGTTAGATTCAACAGGTACTGTTATTGGTAATACAGATACAATAAATGTTTGTCCAGCGGGTGGTTCAGAAATTTTTACTGCTCGTGTTACTTATACAAATACATGTAATGGAGATGTTGTGGTTTTAGAAGATGACGTTTTAGTTACCATTTCTACTGCCCTCTCTATCCCAGCAGGAATACCTGATGATTTGATTTTATGCGATGAGATTCCTAATGACGGATTTGCAGCATTTGATTTAACGCTTCGTGATGCTCAGATTATAAATAGTCAGCCTGATACTTTTGTAACTTATTACGAAACAGATACTGATGCAGAGGCTGGATCAAATCCCTTAGCGAGTCCTTATACCAATACGACTCCAGATTTTCAGACTGTATTTGCCAGACTAGAAGTATCCTCAGGATTAGGACTTGGTTGTTTTGATATAGTTCCTTTGTTACTTCAAGTAGATGCTGCTCCAGCGATTACGGATCCAATAGATGATTTGATTTTATGCGATGAGATTCCTAACGACGGCTTTGCAGCATTTGATTTAACGCTTCGTGATGCTCAGATTATAAATAGTCAGCCTGGTACTTTTGTTACTTATTACCAAACAGAGGCTGATGCAGAGGCTGGATCAAATGCCTTAGCGAGTCCTTATACCAATACAACTCCCGATTCTCAGACTGTATTTGCTAGACTAGAGAAATCCTTTGGATTGGAACTTGGTTGTTTTGATATAGTTCCACTATTACTTCAAGTAGATGCTGCACCCGCGATTACGGATCCCATATCGGATTATTTTATTTGTGATAATGATCAGGATGGTATCGAGATTTTTGATTTAAGCTCTAAGGCGGTTGAGATATTAAATACTTTAGTAGACGTTACTCTTATTTATTATAACAGCCAGGGCGATGCGGATTCGGATACGAACCCTATAGCAAACCCAAGCTCTTATAGCCGTGGTGG
>Ga0233439_10005690_pt1 | contig 11447 bp, 7 predicted proteins | sample SI_123_September_6_FD_182713 | JGI IMG/M metagenome (GOLD analysis project Ga0233439, IMG submission 182713) | Seawater microbial communities from Saanich Inlet, British Columbia, Canada - SI_123_September2016_100_MG | ecosystem: Environmental > Aquatic > Marine > Inlet | place: Canada: British... | reverse complement strand
ACCCAACATCATCCGAAGGCGAGCCACAAGCGGATCGAGAAAGATATGATCCAGCAGGTCATCAAAAAGGTGATCCCGGCCCGGCTGCTCGACAAAGAGACCAAATATCATATCAACCCGACGGGGCGCTTCGTCGTCGGCGGTCCACACGGCGACTGCGGTTTGACCGGTCGCAAGATTATCGTCGACACCTACGGGGGGATGTGCCCGCACGGCGGTGGGGCGTTTTCTGGCAAGGACCCGAGTAAGGTCGACCGTAGTGCTCACTATATGGCGCGCTATGTGGCGAAGAATGTGGTCGCCGCTCGTTTGGCCTCACGCTGCCAAGTGCAGTTGGCCTATGCCATCGGAGTGGCCGAGCCGGTATCGGTGTTGGTGGATACTTATGGCACGGGTGTTTTGTCCGACGAGGAAATCGGCGCGGCAGTGGAACAGGTATTCGACCTGACGCCCAAAGGACTTATTCAGGCGTTGAATCTGAAGCGGCCGATTTACCGAAAGACCACCAACTACGGCCATTTCGGCCGCGAATTGGCGGAGTTCGTCTGGGAGAAGACCGACAAGGCTCAGGCGTTGCGCCGGGCCGCGGGCGTTAAGTAGAGCGGAAAAAATCGCCGTGCGGTTTTAATCGAGTTATATTAGATATTTATGCGATGTCATATGAATACTTTAAGCGAAGCAGAAAGGAGACCGACCATGGACGCGGTGAGATGGGCCATGAAGCACAGATGGCTAGGCGCGCTCCTGGTGGCCGGGACGCTGGCGGGCTGTACGGTAAAACCGCCTCAGGTGCCCAGCACCAATTTTACGATCAGCATTCCCGTGGCCAACGACCGGACGACGATTCAGGAGGTTGCCGCAGAGCGATCTGACTTCCTAAAGATCGACGACCAGGCGTTACTGACGGTGGATTTTTCCTCGAACTTCGGCGACGATTTCCGCGAAGAAGTCGGCAATCGCCTGAAAGTTACACCGACGTCGAATACTTTCACTACGCCGATCGGTGCGATCAATATACCTGGGCAAGACTTGCCGGATATTACGGTCGGAATGAACGCGCTTCTGGGGCAAGACATAGAAGCGGGGGCGACCGTACCGTTAATTCTGGCCAGCAGTTTCTCGGTTAACGAGGTGCTGCCGGCATTACTCGGCGTGCGTTCGCTGTTGATTAGTGAGGGGGAGATCCAGATCGATATGACCAACAATCTGCCCTTGAACCTGAGCGACTTACGTCTGGTGCTGAGTGATCAGGGTGATTCTGTGCTTGAGATCCCCGCCGGTGTTATCGATGAGCTCGATTTGGGCACCTTGGCCACCGGCGCATCGACTTCGAGCTCTTTCAGCCTCGCCGGTCGGCAGATTTCCGCGTTTTTGAACATCGCTGTTACAGGCACGACCGAAGAGGGGCAGAATGTGGTCATCGATGCCGACGCGGCGCTGACCATCGGGGCCGCGATGGGTGACTTAACGGTTGAGGAGGCCTTTGCGGTGATTCCGCCGCAGGAATTCGCTGACAGTCAGGTGCTGGCTTTTCCCGACGACCGGATCCAGGTCGCCCGGGCGGTCATCAGCGAGGGCGGCCTGACGTTCAGGGTGACCAACGAGATCGAGATCATCATGGAGATCGAGTTGAGCTTGGACGATCTCAAAAAGGCGGACGGCACGAAGAATACCTTTCTCATCACTGGGCTGCGGCCAGGTGAGGAGAGTGAAATCTCTTTTGACCTAGACGGCAACGTGTTCGCCCCGGAAAATCCGCTTGAGCTGGGTATTTCCTATATTGTGCGTACTTCCGATTCAGGGGATCCGATACGAATTTTCTCCTCCGGTGAGGTCAAGATCGAGGCGATTACCGAAGACTTGGTCTTCAGCAGAGTAGAGGGTGTGCTTAACGGCATCAGTTTGCCATTGGACTCGGTCAAAGAGAACGTGGCCTTTCCCGAGGGCTTGGACAATATCGCACTTGGTTCGACCGAGTTGACGGTTAATCTGACCTCGGGCATCGGCTTTCGCAGCACGATTGACCTCGATATCCAAGGCACCAATAGCAAGGGCGATACGGGGTCGCTACAGATTTCCGAAGTCTTCCAACGCGGTGATCCCGACAGTCCCGTGTCACTGACATTGTCGCCGCCTTCGGATGAGCTGACTGCGTTTCTCAACCTGTTGCCCACCGAAGTGACGGTTACACCGACAGTGCAGGTGGGCGACGGTGTGGGCACCGAGGTGATCGAGCCGAATCACTGGGTGCAGGTCGATGATGTGCGCTTTGTGACTCAGGGTGTCTTCCAGATCAAAAACGACACCCGCATCGAGCCGACGCCAATCTTCCGCCGTCTGCAGGACGATGACGCGCGCGATCGGATCAGCTCTAACCTCGACAGCGCTTCGGTTATCACTACTATCGAGAACCATCTGCCGATCGGGGTCCGTGTCAGTTTGCGGGTCGCACCGAACGCCCAAGACGTCTACGGTAGTGAAGATCTTTTCGTTAACAATCAGGCCAACGGTTATTTGAGGATCCCCAAAGAGGGCTCCTTTGAGGTCGGTGCCGGTACCGTCGGCGCCGACGGTCGAGTTACGGCGAGCACCACTAGCCTGCAGCGAATTTCGCTCTCGGACGAGGATGTGCTGGTCTTCCTACGCGCCGACGGCGTGCACACGGGCGTGTTGGTCGAACTGGAAGCGACACCGGGCGATGTGGCCCTGTTGGGTAGCGATTTCGTCAATGTTGTGGCCGGCGCCGAAATATTCATGGAACTCAACGAAGACCTGGTCAAATAGGGAGGCGACGATGAAACGCAAAAGATTTATCGCATTAGCAGCGCTGCTCATCGGCGGGTCGTCTGGTCAGGCACTGGCCGTCCCCGGTGACGCCAGCCCGCGGGCCATGGGGCTTGGTCAGGCGTATACCGCCTTGGCACGGGGGCCGGAAGCTACTTTCTGGAATCCGGCGAACCTGGCCCTTGCGGGCAATAGCAAATTTCACTGGGACCTATTCGGCCTCGGTGCTAATATAGCGGCCGAGAACAATAGTTTCTCGGTTACGACCTACAACGACAACTTCACCGACTCCAACTCCAATATATCCCCCAATGGCAGTAAGTATTATATCAGCCCCGCCGACAAGGGCGATATCCTCTCTGATATCCCCGGCGAGGGGTTGAAGATGAACGTCGACATCGATCCGTTTTTAGCCGTCGGTATTCCGATCAACGGTGGCGTGGCTTTTTCGGTCGGCGATTATCAATCGGCGATATCGATTGGGCTGACGACGGGTTTTGAGGGGGAGATTCCCAAAGACATGTTTGAGCTCTTCCTCTTCGGTAACGAGTTCGAGGAATCGCGGTTGGCCGCCGGCAAAGACGGCGGCTACGATATCAGTGACTGGGATGGCTCCGGCTGGGCCGTCGGCACTTTCAACTGGTCAGTGGCGAAGGCCTTGATGCCGCCTGGGCTCAAAGACTACTTGAGCGAGTTTACGGTAGGCGGTACCCTGAAGATTTCGGCGGGTGCCTACGGTGAAGTCGTCGAATCGGGCGGTGCGGGGCTGGTTACGCCAATCAACGGTGCTGAGGTGGATGCTTGGCTGGTCACTAATTCGGCTACAACCGGCACCGGTTTCGGTCTCGATTTCGGTGTGGCAGGTGTGACTAAGGACCACAAGGCGACCTTTAGTCTCGGTTTTCTCAACTTACTCGACACGTTTTCGTGGAGCTCGAGTCCGCGACAGGATTCACTTTTTGTCAGAGCCAGCGACTTGCGGATTACGCGCTTTGCCGATGAAGACTCGCGCTCGATCGAGGATGTGCTCGACAACGGAGATATCGACGGCGACGGCGAGACGGACTTCAATAAGCTGATCAGCGAAGACAGTTTTTCGCGTTCGCTGCCGGCGATGATGCGGTTGGGTATCGCCTACGAGGCTATGCCGAAGTTGACGGTAGTCGGCAACTGGGACCAGGCTTTTAGCAATGGTTTCGGGGTGGCGACGACGCCGCGGCTTGCCGGCGGTGTCGAATATCGATTGGTGGACTGGTTTCCGATGCGTTTTGGCTTGTCGTTGGGCGGACGCAGCAGCGGTTCGTCGATTGGCTTCGCCTTTGGTCCTTTCATACTGCCGCATTTGCGCGTCAGCTTGTTCGAAACAGCCTTGGTTACACGCGGTGGTTTCTTTCCGGGCATAGCCAAGGGCACGGCCATTTCGCTGATGTTTTTTCGTGTGAACCTCATATAAGCTGCACAGAAGTATAGTTGTTGCAAAAAAAGGCCGGCTTTGCCGGCCTTTTTTTGTAAAAAACGCTTTAGTGGTTGGATTTTGCGCCGATATAGAAGAATAGCGGCTACTCACTCTTTCCGCTCCAGCGAGCGGTTTACTCAAGGAGCTGTTCATGAATATCGGTTCTTCCCCTAGCCAAACGAGCTCGAGTTTTACTGGCTCGATTGATATAACGCGGACAGCGTTTCAGATGCAACAGACGCTTACAGGCCCCGATGGCGAGGCGACACGCACGCTTATGGTGGATGCCGTAGAGGTCAATATTCAGATTGACGGCAAATTCGCCGGCCGGGTCTTGCAGGACTCGATGGCAGACAAGCTGAACGCGGCGTTCGCCGCTGTGGGTATGGACACCACGGTCGATAGCCTGCAGCAGAGCGCTACGGATTTTTCGCCGCAGGCCACCGCACAGCGGATCGTCAATTTTTCGACGAGTTTCTTTGGCTCGTTTCAGCAAAATCACGCCGACGAGGCCGGACAATCGCAGGCCTCTAATTTTGCCGTAATGATCAAGGGCGCGATCGAAGAGGGCTTTGCCAGTGCCCAGGATATTCTCGTTGGCCTGGGAGAAATCGCCCCCGATATTCAGGCGGGAATCGACGAGACCTTTGGGTTGACGATGCAGGGGATTAATAGCTTTGTCGAGCAGCAGTCGCAGGAGCAAGGGGAAGCTGAGGATCCGACAAGTATTGTCTAAGGAATGTTTTAGCTAACAGATATTTAGGATCAGTGTGAGAAAGGGGCCGTTTTATAACGGCTCCTTTCTTTGTTCTGGTGCATATCAGGTTTTACGATTGTTTTAGTGGCCTAATGTCCGTTCCGATGGGGAGGAATGTACCCGGGCTTATCGCTTTTTGGCCCGACAGTATCATCCCAATCGCAATAGTGAAGTGGGAGCGGCGGTTGTTGGAGACCGAAGGGCGCGAGCCGCTCGACGGCGGGGAGCGCCTGTTGCGCGCAGAAGTCACCGAGATCGTCGCGGATTGCCCGGGCCCTGGTCGGGGGGCGCGGTTGCCGACGGGTTCCCGGCTGGTGCACTCTGAGCAGCCTGAAGCGGCTGCGGTCGCCGTCTAATAAATGAGAGACGATGGACGGGAACCCTTTTTCCCGTCTATCGTCTCTTTATACGCAATGAAATTTATCCGTATATTTCTTAACAAATTTTACTGTACCTATCGAAAGGATATATTGATGCGGAGCATGAGCTTTTCTCTGCTGGTTTTGTGTTTGTTATTGACCGGCAGCAGCGCCCAGGCCTACGAGAGCGAAAACGTGCAACAGCTACAAATAATGAGCGATGGTTTTGCCGAAATTGCCGCCGAGGTCAAACCCGGCGTGGTGGCCATCGCCACGGAAGGCACCGTTACTACTGAGGCGCGTAATCCCTTCAAGGGGTCGCCGTTGGAGGAATATTTCGGGGCACCCGAGGGGCGGCGTGAGCGGCCTCGTGAAGGCCAGGGTTCGGGTGTGATTATCGACTTTCGCGGCGAGCAGTATGTCGTGACGAATAACCATGTGATCCGCAACGCCGATGATATTCGCGTGCAATTGTCAGACGCGCGTTTTTTTGACGCCGAAGTGGTTGGGCGCGATTCGTTGAGCGATATCGCCGTGCTGAAGATCGACGCCAAAGACTTGCCAAGCGTGGAGTTGGGTGATTCGGACGGGCTCAGAGAAGGCGAATGGGTGCTGGCTATCGGCAATCCGATGGGCTTGGCGCATTCGGTGACAACCGGTATCGTCAGCGCCGTCGGGCGGGGCCGTTTCGGTGGCGAATATGGTTCTTTTATTCAGACTGACGCGGCGATCAACCCTGGCAATAGTGGCGGTGCGCTGGTCAACTTGCGCGGCGAACTGATTGGTGTCAACACCGCAATTTTTAGCCGCAGCGGCGGCAGTATCGGCATCGGCTTCGCCATTCCGGTCAATCTGGTGAAACACGTGGTAGGGCAACTGGTCGAATACGGCGAGGTGCGTCGTGGGTTACTGGGAGTATTCATCGGAAACCTCGACCCGTTGGTGGCCGAGGCGATGGGCCTGGACAATACGCAGGGTGCGGTGATCGAACGGGTGATGAAGGGCAAAGCAGCATACAAGGGCGGTGTCAAAGCGGATGATATCGTAGTCGAGATCGACGGTTATCCGATTCTCGACTCGACCGAGTTGAGAAGCCGGATCGGCCGTACGGCACCGGGGGTTGAGATTGAGTTGGTGGTTTTGCGCGACGGAAAGAAGAAGAAGCTCAATGTCGTGTTGGAAGAGCTGACCGAGGATGCGTTGGCGGAGAACTCCAGCCGTCAAGAGGAAGACGAATCGCAGGGGCCATTGGGCGTGAACGTGCAGGAGTTGACGGATCAGTTGGCGAAGCAGTTGGGCTACGAGGACGACTACGGGGTGCTGGTCTCGCGGGTAAAATCGGGCAGCGAGGCGGCACGGCGGGGTTTGCGGCGGGGCATGCTGATCCAAACGATCAATCGGATGAAGGTGGAATCGGTGGAGGATTTCGCCGATGTACTAGAGGAGATCGAGCCAGGTAAGGCCTTTATGATGCGGGTAAAAGCGCGAGGGGAGGCGCGGCTGGTGGGGATGAGGATGCCGATGGATTGAGCTCGTCGCCTGCATCCGATTGAAGGACGAATAAAACTCCACCTTTTTTCAAGGGGTGGAGTTTTATTGTGCCGATTGCAGTCTGTCTAAGCTCTGGCGGGCTTCGGAATGGTACGGTTCCAGTTCGAGGACGCGAGAAAAAAATGCCCCGGCTTTTTCTTTCTCACCCTTCTCCAACGAGAGTACGCCGAGGTTGTAGATGGCTTGCGAGTAGGCGGGGGCGAGTCGAAGGGCTTGTTCGAAGGCTTGTTGCGCTTCTTCTTTGTGTTGTAGGTGATAGAAGGCCAGGCCCATATTGAGCCAGGTCGGCGGAAATTTGGCGTTGATGCGGAGGCTGGCTTCCAAATTGCCGAAGGCGCGGTCGTACTGCGCGACCTGAATATGATAGGTGCCCAGGTCGTTATATATCTCGTAGTAGTCGGGGAAGATCTGCAGTGCCTGATTTAATGCGCTGAGGCCTTGTTGGTCTTCGCCGCGCTGAAAGTGGGCTTTGCCGAGGACGCGCCAGGCTCGAGCACTCTGCGGGTGGGTTCGCGTCGCGCTGCTGAACAGGGTATAGCTGTCTTGCCAGTCGGCGACGCGGAACGCGGTGCGCAGCGAGAATAACGCGATCAGAGCGATGAGCACGAGGGTATTTCGTTGCACCTTGTGCAACAAGGCGGCGAGGCCAAAACAAAAACCGAATGCGGGCAGGTAGAGCAGGCGTTCGGCCATGATCGTGCCAATCGGCAGTAGGATATTGGCGACGGGGGCCAGGCAGAGCAGAGTCCAGGCCAGGCCGAAGCACAGACGTGGGTGGCGGTGCCAGGAGTATACGAGAGTGAGGGGGAGGAGGACGAGCCCCAATAAGACTTGCGCTAAGTGCGGTGAAAGGAACTGGGTGGCCAAAGGCAGGGCCGCGTAGGAGTAATCGGCGGAAAGTTCGCCGGGCAGTGCGAGCAGGCCTAGATAGCGGCCTAGCAGAGCCGCGGCGTTGAGCAGGCGCAACCCGGGTTCGAGTTCGATAAGGGGATTGTCCAGGCGGTCAATTTGGCTGAGGCCGAGGGCGCCGAGCACGTGATAGCGCCAGAGCAGGTATGCGAGTATTGCGCCGGTGTAGATCAGGTAGGGCTTCCTATAGCTTTTTCGCGAAAAAGTCCGATATTGGAATACGTCGGTAAGTGCGAATAGGGCTAATCCGACGATGGCGTTTTCTTTGCACAATAGGGCGAGCAGCAGGGCGATGGTTGCGCCTGTGGTTTTGCGACGCAAGTGCAGTATCAGCGACAAGGCGGTCAGCGCCGCAGCCAAAAGGTCAGCGCGACCGACGGCGGTGCAAACCGCCTCGCTGATGGCCGGGTGTACAGCGAAGAGCAGGGCGGTGGCCAGGGCTATGTCATTTTTTTCTGTGAGATCGACGACGAGGCGGTAGAGTAGCAGGGCGGTGGTTGTGTGCAGCAGTATATTAAGCAGGTGATAGCCGAAAGGCGCGTCACCGCCGAGTCGATATTGCAGGGCATAGCTGAGAATGGTCAATGGCCGGTAGAGGCCGGAGCGATCGGCGTGATAGCCGGACCAGTAATCGGTGGTGAAGATCTCGCTTAGGTCGGCGCGGTGCACGATGGGGTTGTCGCGGATGGCGGCGTGGTCGTCGAGCACAAAGGCGTTGTTTAAGGTCCCAGCGTAAAGCAGCAGCGTCAGCGCGGCGATAAGTAAGGGGTGATGGCGTGAAGGTAGAATATGCACAGGCTTTTAGTGGGTGATAGTTTATTCTAAACGTGTGTTGTTGTGCTCGTGCCGGAGACGACTGTCTCCGGTTGCTCGTTGCCGGTCGACGCGCATTTCCCAATATACTAAATAACGAAGTCTTATGAGATCCCAAGCTATATGGCATCCGGCCTCACTGGCCGTGTATATCCGTCAGGAACTGCTTTTGACGGGAACGGTAAACGGCGGCCAATTGCGCTGTGCCGCGAGTGGCCCTTATGCGGTCTATCTAAACGGAACCTTGGTGGGCAGGGGGTTGGGCGGGGGAATGGCCGCTATCGCCGTATGGGAAACGTTTGACTTGGTGGCGTTGCGGGAAGGGGAGAATATGCTGCTAGTTTTTGCCGTTGGCGCGGGTGAAGGCGATTGGTTTCGCGCCGAGGGCGAGATCATCGGCAGCGACGGGACCCAGAGGGAGTTAAATACCGGTTCACCTTGGCAGGTGCAAGGGGCGGACATGTGGCAGCCGATGGGCACTGGAAGCCATGCCTATGTGGCGGCGCTCGAATCGTCGGGTTGGCGTCGGGGCCGCTTTAAGGAGGAGGAGTGGCAGGGCGCGAAAGTTGTGGAAGGGCCCGTGCCGCGGGCATGGGAGTCATTGCCTGCTAGCGAAGAAGAAATATGGGCGCAGAAGGTGGTGGCTTTCGGCGAGGTGGATAGCGGTGGGTCCGTTGCGTTGTTAGCGCAGCCTGCGGCGATGCAATCGAGTAAGTTCGTGCGGCGGGAAGCGCTATTGGATTCGGGCAAGAGCCGGGCGTTAGTGCAGGCGCGGGAATCTGAGCGTGCCGCGTATCTGGTATTGGATTTTGGCCGGGTAGTTAGCGGTTCCGTCAAGATACGGCTATGGGGGCTGGAGGGAGTGGTAGTCGATCTGGGGCTATCGCGTGAGTCGAGTGAGGTTGAATCAACTCTGCGCTATATTTGCGGCGCAGGCTTGCAGGAATGGGTCTTCCCGGGGTTGACGGCCTGCCGGTATATCGCGGTCCGGGTGAGTCAGTGTCCCGAGGAAATGGATTTCGATTGCGTTTCGTTGATTGAGCGGCGGGTTGAGATCGAAACCCGCGGGCATTTCCATACGCACGGCGAGGATTGGGCGCAGATGTGGGGTACGGGAGCAAGGACGCTTGCGGCTTGTAGACGGGAAGTCTACGGAGTGGGTGCGGAGACCTTTGCTTGGGACAAACTATATATTTTGGCGTTGAACGATTTTTATATGACGGGCAATAGCGCTACGGCACGGGCAGTCTTGGCTAGCAGTGGGGCACCAGCCGACGGTGAACAGGCTTGTTTTTATGCGCTCTTCGTCGAATGGGTGCAAAGGCACAACAAGGGCGGGGAATGGGTGGCTGAGTGGTCCGTCGATGCGATGGACGCTTTGGAAAGGGCCGAGCGCGATGTTGGTCATGAGCCGGCAGCGGCTTTGCATGCGTTGTTGGCTGGTGCTTGGCGGGCGATGGAGGCTTTGTGCCGGGCGGACGGCAATGGTCGTCGAGCCCTCGAATGCGAACGGGCGTATCACCGTGCGCGCAAGGGGTTGCAGGTGGTTTGGAACGAAGAGCGTGGGTTGTTCGCCGAGTCGGTTGGGAGCGAGGAGTTCAATCTGCGGACCAATGCATTTGCGCTTTATTTTGATTTGGCGGAGGGGGGGCAGCGACAGCGCGTGGCCCAGTTATTGTCCGGTGGCGAATTTGCGCGGGCAGAGGACTTATGGCAGGCGGGTTTTGTTGCGGGGGCGCTGTGGCAGGCCGGAGAAGGTGAATGGGCGTTTGCGGTGGTTCGGGAAAGGTGGGAGGCGTTGCTCGCGCGTGAGGGGGCGACTTGGGGGGAGAAGACGCGGCAGGAGGCCGTGCAGCCGGGGCCGGAGGCTTTGTTGGCGACGCATGTGCTGGGAGTAGAGTGCAGAGCGGAGGGCATAGTGCAGATTCGGCCGGAATTGTCCGGTCTCGAACGCGCCGAAGGGGTGGTGCCTACGGTATACGGCGATATCGAATTGGCTTGGGGCGCTTATGGTGGTGGTTTTTCTCTGCGTGTGACCTTGCCGCACGACGGCGAGACGCATCTGTCGGTGCCGCGCCGTGCTCGGCGTTTTCCGCAAATATCGCTCAATGGCGAGACCGTCTGGCGCAACGAAAAAGTCCATCCGAACTTTCTAGTGCAGGAACTGATCAGCGAAGATGATCGGGTGGTGTTGGTGCTGCGCAAGGCGGGCGAGTACGAGGTTAAGCTGGATTGAGGCTGCACATTTGCAGTAGATCTGTTTAGACTATTAGACCAGAGGACCCCCATGGCCGAATCATCCCTCCACTACATCGTCCACAACGCCCCCGATACTTCCACGCATGACGCGCCGCTGCTTTTGTTATTACACGGCTACGGTTCCAACGAAGAAGACCTGCTCGGCCTGGCGCCGCATTTAGATACGCGCCTTTTTTGTGTCAGTGCCCGCGCGCCCTATGAAATAGATTTCGGCGGTTTCGCTTGGTTCACCATTGAGATGGGGTCGGAGGGGGTGCGCTTCGACTTTGCCCAGGCGATGGAGTCGTTGGTACAGGTTTACGCGCTGGTCGACGCGCTGGCGGAGGAACATCGTTCCACCAGCGTCTATATCGCCGGATTTAGTCAAGGGGCTAGCATGGCCTTATCGGCTGCGTTAAAGAAGCCGCAGGCTTTTGCCGGGGCCATCGCGCTGAGCGGATTTTGCGGTCCGGAGATGATGCCAGAGGATCCGGCGTCGGTGCATGGTTTCCCCGTCTTTATGTCGCATGGCCGGCAGGATCGAGTGATCCCCATTGCTCAGGCCCGCGCCTCGAAGGAT
>Ga0233439_10005689_pt1 | contig 11448 bp, 13 predicted proteins | sample SI_123_September_6_FD_182713 | JGI IMG/M metagenome (GOLD analysis project Ga0233439, IMG submission 182713) | Seawater microbial communities from Saanich Inlet, British Columbia, Canada - SI_123_September2016_100_MG | ecosystem: Environmental > Aquatic > Marine > Inlet | place: Canada: British... | reverse complement strand
TCACCAGGTGGACCAGTAATTCCTTTGTCACCTTTATCTCCTTTATCACCAGTAATTCCTTTATCACCAGTTAATCCTTTAGTGCCAGAAATGCCTTTGTCACCTTGAGCGCCTTTATCACCAGTTGCTCCCTTGTCACCAGATTGACCTTTAGGACCTTCAGGACCTTTAATTCCCATCGGTCCTTGTTGTCCTGGTGGACCGTTTGGTCCTTTGTCACCTGCAGAACCAGGTTGACCAGATGGACCTTTGTCACCAAGTGGACCGGCTGCTCCAACAACATTTGTTTTTGAAGAGCGCGTAGGTTTTTGATTATCAACATTTGTTTTTGTTTGAGGTTTTGTTTCAGTTTTTGTTTGAGGTTTTGTTTCAGTTTGTGATGATGATTTAGCTAAAGGAACATCAAATACAGTGTGCAATGAAGAAAATAAATCAGTAACGACAATCCAAACTCTATCAAGATTAGTAATTGATGATGGAAGTGGATTAGCAGGAGAACCTATAGTTTCAGAAAACAATCCATCTTTTACTCTAAGATGGAAGTTACCTCGCCATAAAGTTGAAAATTGTTTTGAACGAATATCATCATCAGATGGTTTACTATCAGTAACTGCAATTTGAGCTTCATAGACACCAGATTGTTTGAATGGTGTCTGTCCTTGAATCTCTAAACGTGGCTGAGATGACACAAACGTTTGTGGGTATTTCAAGTATTTCTATATTTAGATCGCAAAGTTCTATTTCAAATCAAGCACAGTCAGCATTAGGCTCAATTAAGATTGGTATTTATCTAGATAAAATGCCTAATTGAGATGTGAAGAAACTGTTCGGGAAAAAATCAAAGGACAAAGAGGAAACAAAAGTAGAGTCAACAATCCCACAAGAAAGAAGTTTAGTAGATGTAGATTATAATTTAAAAAGACTATACAAAAAAGGCATCAATTTGATGGCAGATGAAAAACTAGAAGACGCCATTGAAATGTTTGAACAAGCATTACGAATTGATCCAAAAAGTGTTGAAACATTGATGAAACTAGGATATGCAAGATTTCATCTAGAAGAATTCTCAGAAGCATTGAAAGTGTATGACAAAGTTTTAGAAATTGATCTTACAAATCCAGAAGCTTGGAATCTCAAAGGACTAGTACACTATGAACAGAAAAAGTATGCTCAAGCTCTAGATTCAGCACAGAAAGCAATAGAGTCAGATGCAACATATGGAATGGCATGGTACAATAAAGCATGTTTCTTATCATTGTTAAATCAAGTTCCAGAATCACTCGAATCTTTGAAGCGTTCCATAGAAATTGATGTTAAAAATGCAAGAAGATCAATTAGAGATAAAGATTTCGTAAATGTCAAAATCGAAGAAGGGTTCAAAAGAATTGAAGAGGTTGTAGTTTTAGAATCAGTTAAACAAGGATATCATACAATAGGTGCAATTGTGTGGACAACATTTCTAGATAAAGTAGATGCAGAAACTGCTTTAAGAAAATTATTAGAAAAAGGATTGATTGTTCAAAATGAAAAACGTGATGGGCTAAGTAAAATTCCAATTTATGATCTTGCAGACAACATTGCAGAAAAACTAGGTAAAGAAAAGAAGGGACTCTTTGGAATTACAAAGAAAACATTACCTCGACCAATTAAAAATTTGAAAGAACTTAGTCAAGCTATTCAATCAGTTAAAGAAGCAATAGAAGAAGAAGACATTGATAAAACAATGGAACTCTTTGAAGAATTTATCGACCCAACAAAATCAGGTGAACAAATGATCGAGACTTTCTTTGATGAACACAGAGAAATAAGATTATGGAAAATTAGACTAAAAGATAGAGGAGTAGATTACATAATTGACAACAAAGAAAAAATGATTGTTCTCTTTGATAACATTGAAGGAACTGTAACGAAAAAACTTAGAGAACAGATTTCTTAATTATTCTGCAGACAGATCCCAGTAACTAGCATCTTCTTGTTTTTCAGTTGGTTTTTGAAGATTTTTCCATTCTTTGAAAGAACGAACATACAGTTTTGCATTAGACAATCCAGCAGATTTTAGTGCATAATATGCCAAACCTGAAAGGGTACCTACACTACCACAATAAGTGATAATTTCAGAATCTCCGGTAACGCCTCGGTTATCCAATAATCGTTTCATATCCTCTTTTGAACGTAAAATTTTATCATTTGAAGCCAAAGTACGATAAGGTAAGCTGATAGCTCCAGGAATATGCTGTTCAAGAAAATTCAATCTTTCTCGATTATCGATTAAAATCACATCGTCTCGAGTTTTGGCAGTTTCCAAATAATCTGAAGTTGCTAAAATGTCAGGTTTTAATTTCATAGAATGTTCCTTACTTTGAATTTCAGGAGTAGCAGAATCATTTTCTAATCCAAGTGATTTCCAATGACTGTAAGTAGATTCTAACAGAGTTACATCTGAATGTCCCAAGTATTCCAAAGTCCATGCAACTCTTGATGCTAGTGCCCCAAATGTATCATCATAAACTACAACAGGAGTTTCATCATCAATCCCCATAGAATTTACTAATTTCAAAACACGTTCAGGGCTATCGTCAGATAATAGATTTGCAAGGGGTAAATTTACAGCAGTTGGGATGTGGTCTTGTTTGTAATCAGATTCTCGTCTAACATCAATTACTCTAACACTTTTGTCACGGATTTCAGAACGTAAAGAATCTACATCAGTTGTAATGTTAACAGTGTCCGTCAAGCAGCACATTCACCCTTTCCAGTCTTTGTGTGATAACTAGAGTCACTTCCATAATCCAAGTAAAAGTCTGGATCTTCATCTAATGTTGGTGGAATAATTAATGGTTCCAGAATTTTTTTAATATCAACAATTGATTTGATTTCTGAATCCTCATTTCCATTTACAACTCTGTTAATCCAAGACTTTAAAGTATCATCAGATTTTTTATTTGCTTTGAAAATTTCAATTATCTTTAGAATTACTGGAATTACTCGTTTTGCAGGGACTCTAAGTAATGTTTTTCCTAACATTGTATCCCCATCAGAACGACCACCAATTGACATTTGGTAATTTGCATACATGTCTTTTCCAACACGCCCACCACCACCAAAGAATCCTAAAGTTGCAATGCCATGTTGTCCACAGGAATTAGGACATCCACTAATCTTGATTGAAGAATCACTAAGGTCATCATCTTCATCTAGTTTTAGTTCTAGGAATTTTCTTTGGATTTCTTTTGCCAATCTATGTGAATTAGTTAATGCAAGATTACAAGAGGTAGTTCCAGAGCAGCCAATTGGTGCAGTCATGGTTAAAGCACCTGATTTTGCCAATCCAGTATCAAGTAATTTAGAATACAGACGAGGTAAATCATCCTCATGTACATATCGTAGAGCAATATTTTGAGCAAATCCAGATCTCCCCTTACCTTCAGATGAAAAGTTGCGAATGACATCAGCCAATCCATACAGTTGACTAGCAGTAATATCCCCTGCTTCAAGTGTAAGAAATACTGAACGATAGCCTTCTTGTATTTGTTTTATCGTGTTGGTTTTGAGCCATCTAGCATATCCATCAGGAGTTGTTTCACCACCATTCTCATCAGAAATTCGAATTGGTCTTTTGGTAACATCTGGAGTGTGATCAACTTCTAGTTGAGTGATAACTGATTGTGTAGCTCGAACTACAGCTCGTTCTTTGAATACAAGGTTTTGGAATTTATCCCAACCCATATCATTTACCAAGTATCTCATTCTATTTCGGGCAAGATTTTTTCTATCACCCATTCTATCAAAGATTCTCATAACAGCAATTGATGTGTAAAGTAAATCCTCTTCAGGGGTAAATTCTTCTAATTGATGTCCAACAAAAGATCTATTTCCTAAACCACCACCAAGGAAAATTTTGAATCCTTTTTGAGTAGTTCCATCAATTTCTCTAATTTGTGGGATTAATCCTACATCAACCATTCTTACCATTCCATGTTTCTCACAACATGTAAAATTGAATTTAAATTTACGAGGAAGGTTTTGAGCCATAGGGTTTCTCAAAAAGAATCTTGCAGTTGCAAGTGCATGTGGAGTTGCATCAAATTCTTCATCAGGACAAACACCCGACAAAGGACTACACATTACATTTCTTACAGAGTTTCCACATGCTTCTCGAGATGTCAATCCAACTTCGGCTAAACCTCGGAATATTTCAGAGACATCTTCAAGAATTACCCAGTGGAGTTGAATGTTTTCCCTAGTGGAAAAGTGTGCACTTCCTATAGAGTATTGTTCACTTAGTTGAGATATTTTTTCAATTTGATCAGGATAAACTTCACCAGCTGGTAGTTTGATTCTAACCATGGCATAGTCACTAGTCATTCTAGTTCCATATGCCCCGTGCTGGAGTCTATATCGTCTAAAACTATCTTCGTCGTATTTTCCTTGACGGAATAACTTTACAGTATTTGCAAAATCATCTGCCTCCTCAATTCTAGACCAATTTATTTTGGATTTTACAGAATCAGGTGGAGATTGTTTAAGATCTGATATGGTCAATACAAAGAAATTTCTTTTAGTTTGGATATAAATTTTTGAAATTTGGAGGTTTTAGGAGAGATATTTTCATCAAAGTACAAAATTTTCCTATTTCTAGGAATGAGGAAATTTTAGAAATAATTAGTATTGCCTAATTTTTTAGAAATTAGATGTGGGAAAGTATTAATTGTTCAGGAAACTGGGAGTCTTCATGCAAGAAGCAACAGTTGCAGAACAATCAGAGAAAATTTTTACCGACGTACGTGAAGTTGAAATTACACGTGCAATTGCAAATGAATTTCATGATGTGTTAATTGACAGAGCAGAATCAGATGTCATCATTATTGGTGCAGGCCCTGCAGGATTAACAGCTAGCAGAGAACTATCTAACATGGGTTACAAAGTTTTAGTTATTGAACAAAACAACTACCTAGGTGGCGGTTATTGGTTAGGCGGATACATGATGAATCCAGTTACAGTTAGAGAACCAGCACAAAAAATCTGGGATGAACTTGGAGTGCCATACAAAAAAGTTGCAGAGGGATTATACTTAACACCAGGACCACATGCAGTATCAAAATTAATTGCAGCAGCATGTGATGCAGGAGTAAAATTCCTACAATTAACTAAATTCGATGACTTGGTTTTGAAAAACGGAAGAGTGGCAGGAATTGTTGTCAATTGGATGCCAGTTTCAGCATTACCACGAAACATTACTTGTGTTGATCCAATCGCACTTGAAGCAAAAATAATCATAGATGCATCAGGCCACGATTCAGTCGCAGTAAAAAGACTTGTAGATAGAGGATTAGCAAAATGGAAAGGAATGGAACCAATGCACGTCAACGATGGTGAAGAACACGTAGTTCACAAGACAGGAGAAGTATACCCAGGATTAATTGCAGCAGGAATGTCAGTAACTGAAACTCACGGATTAGCAAGAATGGGTCCAACATTTGGCTCCATGTTATACTCTGGAAAGAGAGCAGCAGAAATCACAGCACAAAAAATCAAAGAGTTAGAAAGATAAGTAATTAAGATAATATCTCTTTAGTGAAGATTTCCAAAATTATTCTATACAATGAACCTACAGTTCCCGAAATTCAGATAGAAAAAATAAAACAATTCATCATAGACACATTTCAAATCAAAGTTGAGATAAAAGATAATTTTTTTGAAAGTTTAGAAGATAAAATATTTGAAAAAATATCATCGACACGAATTTCTGATTTAAAAAAACAATTCAAAAAACACATTCCAACACAAGAAGAAATTCAAATTGAAAAAGAAAATCAAGATATATCAGATCAAGATACAATGACTTTGTATGATGGGTTTGAATTACAAAACATCATTGCAGAGAATATTTCAATTGTAGATAATATATTACACATAATTTTTACAAACAAACTTACTGCAACATTTGATAATGATGATTTCAGATATCATGCTAGAGCACTAATCAGTTCCAACCCTACAATAATTTCAACAACTGGAATCATAGAAGCACCTGCAAAACCTAAAAAATACTATTTTGATTTAATGACAAATTTTTCAGAAGGAAAGATAGAAGAAATCAAAGAAAAATACAAAGGGGAATTTTTAGAATATCATGATTCGAGATTAAGCAGCATTGTAGAAGGATACGTGCTACAAGCCATCATGTATTATGCTACAGGAGATGCATTTTGTGAAAACAAGGAATGCAGATTATTCAATGCCCATTGGCAAAAAGATCTTTTCTATTCACAATTAGAAAACAAAAAACTATGTGACAAACATCACAAGAAACTCAAAGAGATAAAAAATCAAGCATTAACAGATTGAATGTAATTACGAATCTTTTCAGATGATTTTTTTAGAGAGGATGATTCCGTATCATCAAGTTTCATTTTTTGTATTTCAGATATACCGTTTTGATCAATTCTTACAGGTACACCCATAGCAACATCATTTTCCCCGTATTCACCTTCAAGAACCACAGATACAGGAATTGCAATTTCTTTTTTGTGTAAGATAGAATCAATGATATCAAAGGTGTTTTTGGCAATACCAAATTGAGATCTACTCTTATAATTTCTCAATTTTTTCCAATAATTTCTGATATCATCAGTGATAGAATCTCTACTATCAATCATGGAAAAAAGAGGATTACCACCAACTGTAACGCCAGAAAAAACAGGAACCATAGAATCACCGTGCTCTCCTAAAACAATAGCGTTAGAAATGGAAGATTGTGGAACAGATAGTGTTTCAGATATTAGATAACGAAATCGACTTGTGTCAAGACTAGACGCAATACCAATGACTTTGAATCTAGGGATAGCACTCTCTTTTTGGAAAAAATAAGTTAAAACATCAAGAGGATTAGACACTATCAAAATAATTGCAGTTGGGCAATATTGTTTAATTTTTTGTGCAATTTCTTTTATCATCTTTACCTGCAGTACAATATTTTCAGTTCTATCTTTCATGTAAACACCAACACTTGAAGCAATCACAATAATATCAGAATCTGATATTTGGGAATAGTCATCAGTTCCACGAATAGTAAATTTAGAGTTTGCAGGAATTGCACTTGCAATATCTAATGCCTCACCAATTGCTTTTCTTTCATTACGGTTTACAAGTAAAACATCATCTAACGCATTAGATACACAAAGAAATGCAACAGATGCACCAACACGACCGCTCCCAATAATAGAAATCAATTGTTAGACATCCTGTTTATTTTACAATCAAGACAGGGCATCGAGTTTTTTGAGAAACACCATTTGCTACACTGCCTAAAAGTAATTTATCAAAGCCTGTTCTACCATGAGAGCCAATTACTATCAAGTCGTATTTTCTAGATTTTGCATAATTAACAATATCGTTAACCACCGATTTTGATGTTATAATTTGTGATTTAATAGAAACATTATTTTTTTCTGCCAAAGATTCTAATTGTTCAAGGTGTTTTTTTGAAACTTTTTTTTGTTTTTTAATCAATTCAGAATCTGCTCTTGCATCATAGTATTTGTGATGCCATGCATCACCTTCAAGACAAGTAAGTAAGGTTACTTTAGAACCACGACATTGGGCAATATCTAATGCAACTTTAAAAGATCTAGTTGACTGAGTTGAAAGATCAAAAGGTACAAGAATATTTTTGAACAATTTCAATACTCCTTTTTACGAATGCTGGCTCTTTGTCTTTTATCGTCATGTTTTGGTAACACACTCTCTAACTTTCTAGATAAATCATCAGCAATTTTCAAAATATCCCAACCTGATTCAGTGTAAATGAGCCTATCATTAGATGTTTTTACAGTAGCCGTAACATCATAATGGGTTCTAGAACCTTCAGGGTTTTGAAATTCTACTGCAATTTTTGCTTCAATGATATGAGGCAATACTTGTTGAACTTTCTCTAAAGCACCACCAAATTTTGATGAAAGTATTTCATTGGCAGGTTCGTCTTTAGGCAGACCAATAACAAACAAAGGTACTTTTTCAGCCATATACTACATAAACAAACAAGAACTAAATAACCATCTAATAATTACCAAATTTGATTTTCAGTAATGATATTGTTAGAAGAAATATTTAACAAATCATAGATTAGAATTAGAGTGAATATCAGGGATTTGCAATTATCAGAGTTCATTACAAAGCCAATTACTGTTTCACCTAGCACCTCATTACTAAAAACAAGGGAAATTCTATTACAGAAAAAAGTAAAACGAGTAATTGTAACTGATAAAAATTTCCCAATAGGAGTTATCACTGAAAAAGACATTGCAAAGAAAATTTATGAATTAGGAATAAAGCCAATAAAATTAGTAAAAGCTAAAGATTTTAAATTAAAAAAATTGTATACACTAAACAAAGAAAATTCAGTCAAAGAATGTGCAAGATTAATGAAAAAACACAGAATCAGCCTAGTAATAATTCTAAATAAAGACAAAAAACTTGAAGGGATTGTAACAAAAACAAATCTTGCAACCGCATTTCTTACAAAGGGAACTGATTCAGTATTAGTTTCAAAAGTTATGAAGACAAATATTGTCACTGCAGCCCCCAGTGATCCAATATTATTTGTAGAAAGTTTGCTACTAAAATATGGAATTTCTAGAATTATCATTAAAAGGAATCAAAAACCTGTAGGAGTAATAACATTCAGAGATTTTGTGCCTGCAAAAATCCCACAATGGATTGCGGAGTCAGCAGATCCCAAAGAAGTTCAAGAATACAAATTCAAAAAAGGATTAACTGAAACTCATGCTAATCAAATGAACTATCTATTTCCATTTCATGCAACGGACATCATGTCTACAAATCCAATTACAGTCAATAAAGAAAATGAAGTTAAAGTCGCCATAACTAAAATGATAAAATACAACGTTAGTGGCCTCCCGGTTCTAAATAATTCAAGATTAGTAGGAATAATTACAAAATCAGATATTGTAAATACCCTAGCAAATTAATTCTATTTTACTATCAAAACAGAACAAGAAGAAGATTGTGAAATTTTGTTTGAAACACTTCCAAGTATTAGTCTAGATACAGAGCCCAATCCTTTATTTCCAACAACAATAAGATCACACTTTTCTTTTTTTACAGTTTTTTCAATTTCATTTACAATATTTCCTTCTTTTAACAAAATTTTTGCAGTAATTCCTTTTTTTGAAAGTTTCTTATTTGCTTTTTCCAACACATTAGTTCCAAACTTTCGAAGAATCTCAAGGTATTCTTTTCTATCTAGTAGATTAATTGGGATCGACTTTTCTACAACATAAATCAAAATTAGACAAGAACCAAACGCATCAACGAATTCACTTGCACGTTCCAAAGATTTCTTAGAATATATCGAACCATCAATTGGAACAAGGATATTTTTAAAACTAGTCATTTCACTACTAGTACAGGTTTTTTTGACTTGTGTAAAACATAATTTGAAACGCTTCCCAAGAAAATCTCTTTGGCTGAACTTCTTCCACGTGCACCAACTACAACCATGTCAATTTTGTTTTTAGGGTTATTTGCAAATCTTGCAATATCATATCCAGGATCACCAGCGATTGCTTTTCCTGTTAAATCAATTCCCTTCTTTGCAGCTCTGACTTTGGCCTCACTAAGTAATTTTTTTATTTCGGTCATTGAATTAAAATCTAAGAATCCAAGTGGATGAATTGCATATATTCCAGGCACTGATTTTACGGTTAAAGCAACAACAGTACCTTGAGATTATCGAGCAATATGTATTGCCATATCTAAACCACGAATTGAGTTTTTTGAGCCATCAAGAGGAGCAAGGATTTTCTTTGTTTTAATCACCATGTAATAATTAAAGTGAATTTGAATTTTAAAGACTACAATGATTACCTGTATTGATTTTCAATCATGATAATTTAGAAATTATCTCATATAATTGAGAAATGCACAAAAAACATGGATAGTACATTTGTAAATCAAGTTATGAGTAAAAATGTACTAAGTTTAGACAAAACTACATCATTACAAGAAGCAGCAGAACATATGAAAAAACTAAACGTCGGATGTGTGATTGTAACTGAAGATAAGAATCCTATTGGGATTATTACTGAAAGGGATTTTGTTACAAAAATAGCTTCAGAGGGGAGACCACTATTTACAGAAATTAAAGAAGTAATGTCATCACCTCTAATTACAATTGATCCAGAAGAAACAATCTGGGAAGCATCAGAATTGATGAAAGAAAAATTAATTCATAAACTTCCAGTCAAAGAAAATGATGAAATTGTTGGAATCATAACAACTACAGATATTGTAAAAATTTCTAGTGTTGGATCAGATTCAGAAATACGTAGAATTTGTGATCAAATTCTTTTAAGAATGGAAAACGAGTAAGCAAAAAGGATATTCACTTAAATTATTGAAATTAAGACCAATAACATTATGATGTCAGGAGGAGATGCAGGTTCAGCAGTTCTCGAAACAAGAGATGATGAAATCAAAATAGCAGATAAAACAAAAACAAAATACGATGTAATCATTATTGGTGCAGGACCATCAGGATATACTGCAGGAATTTATTGTTCTAGAGCAGGTTATGACACTTTAGTTCTATCAGGATTACTTCCAGGAGGACAACTAGTCAACACTACAGAAGTTGAAAACTATCCAGGATTCGAAAATGGAATAATGGGCCCGGATTTAATGATTGATATGAGAAAACAATCACAACGAATGGGGACTACCATTATTGATGATGTAGTAGTGGATGTAGATTTTAGACGTAAACCATTCAAGGTTTTAACAGCATCAGAGGAATTTGAAGGTCGTGCAGTAATTATTGCAACAGGTGCTAATCCAAGAAAACTAGGTGTTGAAGGTGAAGAAACTTTCAGTGGAAAAGGCGTATCTTATTGTGCAACATGTGACGGTCCTTTCTTTAGAAATCAAGAAATTGTTGTTGTAGGTGGCGGTGATTCTGCAATTGAAGAAGCAACATTTCTTACAAAATTTGCATCAAATGTTCATCTAGTACACAGACGAGAAGAATTACGTGCAAGTAAAATCATGCAAGAAAGAGCATTTAACAATGAAAAAATAAAGTTCCATCTTGATTCTGCAGTTACTTTGATTAAGGGAGATCAAAAAATCCAACAAGTAGTTTTGAAAAATCTAAAAACAAATGAAGAAACTACACATGATGCAGGAGGATTGTTTGTTGCAATTGGTCATGATCCAAATACACAACTATTCAAAGGTCAAATTGATTTAGATGATGAAGGTTATATCGTATTAAAAAATAAAACTCATACCAACATGGAAGGAATTTTTGCTGCAGGAGATGTGCATGATAGAAGTTACAAACAAGCAATTACTGCTGCAGCCTTTGGATGTATGGCAGCAATTGATGTGGGCGAATATCTCACTGAAACCGCAGATAAGCAGTAATGA
>Ga0233439_10005684_pt1 | contig 11454 bp, 9 predicted proteins | sample SI_123_September_6_FD_182713 | JGI IMG/M metagenome (GOLD analysis project Ga0233439, IMG submission 182713) | Seawater microbial communities from Saanich Inlet, British Columbia, Canada - SI_123_September2016_100_MG | ecosystem: Environmental > Aquatic > Marine > Inlet | place: Canada: British... | reverse complement strand
AAAGGCACCGGGGGGGACGGAGGTTGCCCTTGCAGGATACTGGTTTTCTGCATGGCACCGACTGCCACTTCTCCTCCACCGGGAGCTTGCGCAAAAAGATCTGTATTCTCATCAAAGGCCGCAGTGGTGAAAAGGGGTTCAAAGCCTTCTTCAAACTCGAACCAATTTGATTTCCGTTCCATCCCTACATTTGGGTCGCTATTACTGACAGATACCGTACCGGCCTGATTAGCGATGAGAGTTTTATCGGGACTGGCACTGATATAACCTTGAGTACCGCGAGCGGCCAGGTTACCAGTAGGAGATACAATGCGGAACGAAGATTTTTTATTCTTCTGGGATTTATTAACAATGTACATGGAAAGACCATGCGCCATGTTAATGACCCCCTGGCGCAGTTTGTCCTCAGGTTTATACAGATAGGATTCCACAGACATCCTGGTTTTTGGACCAAGAGCCATGAGGCTTTTATCTTCGAAGAGAATTTTGAGACGGCTTTTCCGACCTGTTCTATAGGTGTCCTTCGTGAAGACGGATTGTTTCTTGTTTACTTTTTCCCAGACTTCTGCCGAAGCTTGCCGGACTTCGCCCTTTTTTGCCTGTGCCACCGGTTCACCAATCAAAAGCTCAACCGTGCCAATAATACCAATGATTCGACCTACTGGTTTTTCCTGACCCCAGGTTGGATTTGGATTAAATAAAATCAACCCGGACAGGAAAAAACAAGTTATTATCCCTGTCATTTTTTCTGGGTTAAATTTCAGTGGCATATCTTTTATCACCTAAGAATTAAAAAATGGCCAGAGCATTCAGATAAAGTAATAAGGCAATTGTAATTTAGTAAAAATCCTAATACAACGTAATTAGAAAACGTTCGATCTTTACTCAAAAAAGCTACCATTATTCAGCGGTTTTCACATATAAAACCAAAGCGAAACTTTGCTGGCAAATGGTGTAATGAGTTTATTATAAAACTTAAAAGTTGATTAAACCATTTAAGTAAAGCGTGCCGAAACTTCTATCCGAGGGTTCCACCCCACTCATAACCGGTACCCCCCATATCAAAGAGAAGCTGGTGGTTAAAGAATTTTCATCCTTTGCCGGCATATTAATTTTAAATCCGAACCCGGCTCCGGTGATGGCTTGATGGTCTTCCCCGGGTTCTGAATCCTCGACAAACACTTTTCCGTGGTCGATGAAACCGAGTAAAGTAGCGACCACATTTTTCTTAGGCCAGCCTGTGTATACCGGGACCTTTAGAGGAAAAGAAATATTGTATTCCAATGAAAAAGTGTAACCATGGTCTCCTGAAAATTCAGAGAGAGGAAACCCGCGTACAGTGCCAAAGCCGCCAATCGAAGTTTGATCGGGAGATAAAACCCGATCCAACGCAAACTGCCCGGCAGCTTTCATGATGAAAAATCCGGGCACCTCTTTATCCAGTATGCTGGCATTCTGGTATCGAACCAGGCTGGAACTGAACACGGTCACATCACCGCGCCCATCGGTTCTGGAATTCAGGTTTTCATCGTTATCGCCCTCGGTAAATCCGGACTTGGCCTGAACATTAAAAAAGTTTCTGCCTTTATAGGGATCGCTGAAATTTCCTCCCACTCCCAAATAAATATTTACCAATCTGTCATCACTGGTATTTTTTCCCAATTGCTCGTTGGTATAATTTCTTGCTTCCAATCCCCCTTTCACAAACAACTGCGATGTGCGCGAGCGACGCAGAGGATGATTCGCTTCCAATGAAAAAATTTGCGAAGACCCGCCTGCTTTCAAGCTCGCAAGGTTTAATCCCAGATCATGTTCAGCATGGGTGAACGAAGCTTTTAGGGTCGTACCACGATCATTAATGGGAAACAGGAAGGAAGGTTGGAAATAGTCTTGTCCCAAGTTGGATTGAACAATACGGACCGAGAGTTGGTCTCCCAGTTTAAACAGGTTTCCTACCGTGGCAGAGGTTCCCACCCTCACGGGTCCGGTAAAGCGGGAACCGAAATTATCGACATCCAGGCTGACTGTATAGGGGCGCTCTTCTGTAACCTGCAGAACCAGGTCCGTGGTTCCGGGTAATTCTCCGGGGCGTAGCACCGAACGCACCTGAACTCCTATCAGGCTATTCAGTTCAAGTAGCACCCTTTCCAAAGCCGATTCGTTTAAAATTTCCTCATCACGTAAGGATTCCATTCTCTGAACAAATTGTTCAGCAGGGTTTTTTTTGTTCCCCTTGATTTCAATATTCCCCAGTTTTCCTTCCACTATTTGCAGGAGTATTATCCCATTTTGAACTTCCTGTGCAGGAATGAATGCTCTGGAAAGAAAATAACCTTTAGCGGCGTAAGCGGCAGTCACTTCGTTGGCATACAGAGTGAGGATGCCCAATGTCATATTGTCCCCTTCTCCAACATCCAGGATAAGGGCGAGCTCTTCAGTGGAGATCAGGGTATTGCCCGTCACTTTTATTTCCCGCACAAAAAATGTAGGCCCTGCACCGGCATCAATCAATTCGCGGCTATCCTCAATCTTAATATCGGGAACGACTTCTTCAGGGGGGATTTGAAACTCAGGTCGAGATTGGCGTAGAGATTTTTCGATAATTCCAGCATCGGTTTGACCCCATACTGGCAGGACAATTGCCAAAAGCCACCCTGCCGTAAGACCGGTAAAATAAAGTAATTTCTTTATCTTGTGCCGGACTGGAATATATTTTTCTCTATAAATCATTCATTCCTCAACCATAAAAGCCACTTTAGGGCATAAAAAGCCGAGGATATTATAGAGCAATTCCGAAAAAATTAATCCCCACTCACATTTAGTCAAGGGAGGTTAATTAAAAGCTTATTTATTCAATAGTTTACAAGGTAAAAAGAATTTTAAAAATCTCCATCTTTAATTCGGAACACATCAGGATCTTCCGGTTTTTCGATATAAGAAAGGGTGAGGGCAATATTTTCGCCGGTCTTTTTATCGTCATCCGATTTTGGGTTACTCAATAGCAACCTTGCGGCTCTTCCTTTTCTATCTTTTCCCTGGAATACCAGAATGACTCCTTCCCCTAACTGAGCATTGAGGGCGAATCCTTCTTTCTGATATTTTTTCTGCACAAAATGATTACGCAACTGATTGGCGGTCGCAACAACGGCTTCGGCATTCGGGTTTTTCTTTACCGGCCTGCCCCAAATCACATTGATATGAATCAGACGCTTTGACTTATATCCCAAAATATAGAAAACTTTTGCATCACCACTTTCTGGCAAAAGCTTAGAAACCGTAATTCCCAGCGTAATGGTTTTTTCATTCGGGTGGATTTGTCGGGAAATCTGATTTTTTCCTATTCCAAAATCATTCCTGATAGCCTTTATTAAATCCCGTTCATTCATGCCAAATTGAGCAGAGCGAAAACCATTTACTACGGCCCATTTTTGCGAGGTACCAGCTCCTGAATCAGGCTTTGCCAATCCGGTTCCGACAAAAATCACTCCACTAAAGAGTAAGTACAAAAATATGACAATTGGCTTCAATGAATTCGGCATTTCAATTTTCTCCCATTTGAATACAGCAACCCGACTCAGGCCATCTTTTAATTATCATTTTATTTTTAGAATTGGGTTCGTAAGCATCTGCTTGCCACGATCCTATAAAAAACGTATCGGACTTCTTTATAAATCAATTTATAACCTTCTACAATTATTAAAAAGAATTAATCCACCGACCCGGCACTGAAACATTGCAGGATGGGCATAGGTCATCATTTAATTTAATGGATAAAACTCGAAACCCTTTTCTTTCGACCAATAGTTCCTGACAATGAGGACAATAAGTATTCTCGGTATTTTTTACCTGCCCCGGTAGGTTACCGGCATAAACAAAGTGGAGTCCGGCTCTCTTTCCATGTCGGGTGGCCCTTAAAAGAGTATCAACCGGGGTACGTTCCCGATCCCGCATTTTATAATCAGGATGATACGCTGTCACATGCCAGGGGATGGCGGGAGAGATTCCGGCGATGAACTCAGCCATTTCAGACAGTTCTTTATCAGAGTCGTTGTAATCGGGAATTAACAGAGTAACCAACTCCAGCCAAATCCCCATTGAATACACCGTTTGAATCGTTTCGAGCACTGCAGAAAGGCTACCTCCCAGACGGCGATACTCCTTTTCAGAAAAACTTTTCAAATCTATTTTAAACAAGTCCACCCACGGACGCAGATATTCCAGCACCTGGGGGGTACCATGTCCGTTGGAAACATAAGCAGTGCCAAGTCCATTTAACTTCGCCTCCTGAAATACTTCCACTGCCCACTCACTGGTGATCAATGGCTCGTTGTAGGTAGAGACCACCACCTTTGAGTCATGCTGTAAAGCCTGCTGACAAATTTCTCCCGCAGTAATGGGAGTGGCACGAACCGTTGATGCCTCATCCTTAAGGCTTTGTGACGTGAACCAGTTTTGGCAATAGGCACAACGAAAGTCGCAACCCAGCATGCCAAAGCTCATAGCCCGACTGCCAGGAAGCGCATGAAAAAAAGGTTTCTTTTCGATAGGATCGTTTTGAAGACCTGCTGAATAACGAAAAGGCACCATCAAGGTGCCATCGGAATTAAACCGTACTTTGCAAACCCCCCTCTGCCCCGACTTTAGCTTGCATAAATGTCCGCAGGCAGTGCAAAGAAGGTTACCCTTATCAAGCTCTTGAACCAGTTCACCGGGGCGAGTTAAAGAATCGAGGTTATGTGGAATTGTTTTGGAAGGCACGGTGGGACGACCTCCGGTTTATTCGGTACTAATACCTTCAAATTTTTTATCCAGCGCACCGACTAGAGTATGCCAGGCCAGACTGGCGCACTTCGTGCGTGATGGATATTCACGGATTCCCATAAACAAAGTCAGTTTGCCCAGATGATGTTCTTCCTTTTCAGGATCCAACTCTCCCAAAATCATTTTATGAAATTCATCCTTGATTTGTCGGGCCTCCTCTACCGATTTGCCTTTCAGGTAAGTCGTCATCAGAGAAGTGCTGGCTTTTGAAATCGCACAACCGGAACCTTGAAAACTTACCTCATCAATCGCCTCTTCATTCACATTCAAGTAGACAGTGATATCATCGCCGCAAAGAGGGTTCACCCCATGGCAGGAGTGAGTGGCGTTCTCAATTTCGTGGAAGTTTCTCGGTTTTCGATTATGGTCAAGAATGACCTGCTGATAAAGTTCGTTATCGTAAGACATGGGATCTCTATAAAAGCTAAAGGTAACTTAATTGTATCATGGAAAAAAGCAGTCGATCAAGGAGCGTTAAGCACGAACTGATCTCAGGAAAAAAAACGGATGCATTTTTTCACGCTTTCAGCCAGCGCATCCAGCTCTTCCGGTTTATTATAAAAAGCCATTGAGGCCCGGGTTGTGGCTGGCACTCCATAGCGGATCATGGTTGGCTGGGCACAATGATGCCCACCACGGCAGGCGATTCCATCTTGATCCAGCAAAGTAACTACATCATGAGGGTGAGCGGCATCTATATAAAAAGAAATGATGCTAGCCTTATGGCGTGCGTTTCCTATAATTCTTACGCCATCAATCTCTTTAAATAAACGAGTGCCGTATTCAAGAAGAGAGTTTTCGTAATCGGCAATTTTATCCAGACCTATTTCATCCAGGTAGTCGATGGCCGCACCCAGACCAATCACCTGAGTGATAGGCGGTGTTCCCGCTTCAAACCGGGCGGGAGGTTTGGCATAGGTAGATTTTTCCAACGTCACCTGCATGATCATATCTCCACCTGTCACGTAAGGCGGCATTTCTTCCCACAAATCCATTTTCCCATAAACCCCACCTATACCACTGGGACCATACATCTTGTGACCGGAAAAAGTATAAAAATCGCAATCAATATCCTGCACATTCACTTTCATGTGAGGCGTGCTTTGTGCTCCATCCACCAAAACTTTGGCACCAACCGCATGAGCCTTTTCGGTGATTTCTTTAATCGGGTTGATGGTTCCCAGCGCGTTGGACACATGGTTGATAGCCACCATTCGGGTTTTAGGCGAAAGGAGTTTTTCGTATTCTTCCATCACCAGTTCGCCATCATCATTAACAGGAATGACCTTGAGCCTGGCTCCTCGATCTTCACAAAGCACTTGCCAGGGAACCGTATTTGCGTGATGTTCAATGTTGGAAATTATAATTTCATCTCCTTCATTGATAAACCGTTTGCCAAAACTATGGGCCACTAAATTGATGGACTGGGTTGTTCCACTGGTAAAAACGATTTCTCCCTTCTTCTCCGCCCCCATAAAGTCAGCCACCTTCTGGCGCGCCTCTTCGTATAACTGGGTAGCCGTTTCACTCAATTTATACGCCCCACGCCGGACAGTGCCATATTCTTCCGCGTCAAACTTGCGGACACGTTCTATCACCGCATTCGGTTTATGGGTCGTTGCTGCATTATCCAGATAGATCAGCGGTTTCCCTCGAACGGACTGGGTGAGGATGGGGAAATCCTTACGTATTTTTTCTACATCCAGGATATTGTCCGCAACACCAGTATTAGACATCTTGAACCTCCAGTTTCTTTAGAAGTGTGTCATTCAATTCAGTCACCACTTCGGGAAACTCAATGGTCTGAATAATACTTTTAGCAAAGCTACGAGTGAGAAGTTCTTTCGCTGACTTGGCCGACAACCCTCGGGTTTGCAGATAAAACCATTGTTCCTTATCAATTTGACCAATGGTTGCGCCGTGTGTACATTTAACATCATCGGCAAATATCATCAGGTTCGGTTTATTGTTCGCATGGCAATCATCGGATAGCATGAGATTGTTGATCAATTGATTAGAATTGGTTAATTGCGCGCCCTGGTTGACGATCACGGTTCCATCGAAGCTGGAACGCCCCTGCCCATTAATGATATTTTTAAAATGCTGATGACTGACACATTGCGGTGCTTCGTGATGAACCCTGATAAAATTATGTACCTGCTCCTTGCCATCCAGCACACTTACTCCATTCAACCTTAACTCCGAACCCTCCCCTTCAAGCCTGGCATCATAATGATGCCGGACCAATTGGGTTCCAGAAGAAGCATTTGTGGAATAGAACCTGGCATTTCTATCCAAACGAATATGGGTTTTAGAAAAATTCCAGGATTCAAAAGGATCTGCCTGAACCTGGGTGAATGTCACCCCTGCTCCTTCTGCCAACAACCAATCTTGAACAGAGTTGATGAAATAACCGCCGTCAGTACCCACGAATTTTTCTATGACTTTGATTTCTGCCAATTCACCTAATTGCCAAACAAGTCGGGGGGTATGCATGACCGGTTCAGGGTTTTTGCCCGTTGAAACAAACAGGACTTGAACCGTTCCCAAAATTTGTGTGTTGTCGTCTACCTTGAAAACCAATCCCTCACTGCAAAACGCTGTACTGAGAGAGGCAAACACATCGTTTTCATTTTCTATCGTTTGTGAAATATAGTTTTTCAGAGTCTGATCGGAGACGGCTTCAGATAAAGGCACCACGGTGGCCTTCACACCTTCAAGGCGGGACAAACCAGAATTAAATACACCATCGACAAAAACCATGCATTGATCTTTACAGCCCGGATAAACATGGCTGGCAACAAAATCCTCAGAGACCGCGCCCTTAGAAAGATTAAAGGAAGTTTCGGCCAGCCCCTTTGTGTTTACATAGGTGTACATCTCATGCTTGGAATGGGGAAATCCGAGCGAAACAAACCGGTTTAATGCGGCTTGCTGAAATTGTTCCAGAGCAGGGTTTCCTTGCTCCAGTAATTTTTTATGTAGATCCAGAAACGCAGACTCTGCACTGGACTCAACGAGTGTATCCGACATACCCTCTCCTCAGTTCGCAGTGGTTACCCAGTCATACCCCTGGGATTCAAGTTCAAGCGCCAGCGCCTTATCTCCCGATTTGACGATCTTCCCATTACTGAGAACATGAACAAAGTCAGGTTTAATATAATCCAGCAGTCGCTGGTAATGAGTGATGAGAATGAGCGCATTATTCTCAGTGCGCAACTTGTTCACCCCTTCCGCCACAACCCGCAGGGCATCAATATCGAGACCGGAGTCCGTTTCATCAAGGATAGAAAGTTTGGGTTCGAGAATTGCCATCTGCAAAATCTCATTTTTCTTTTTCTCTCCTCCAGAAAAGCCATCATTGAGATTTCTTTCCTTATATTTTTTTTCCATTCCCAACGTTTTCATTTTTTCAGAAAGGAGATCATCGAAATCCAGAGGGTCAATTTCTTCCTCACCGGCTGAAACTCTTCTGGCATTATGAGCCATGCGCAAAAACTCGGCGTTGTTCACTCCCGGCACTTCTACTGGATACTGGAAACCCATAAAAATTCCTGCCAGAGACCGCTTTTCGGCTTCCATCTCCAAAAGGTTTTTACCCTCGAACAGAATTTCTCCGCTAGTCGCCTCATAAGAGGGATGGCCTGATAAAATTTTAGCCAGGGTGCTTTTCCCTGAGCCATTGGGACCCATCACTGCGTGAATTTCCCCTTTATTAATAGTAAGGGAAATACCTTTTACGATTTCATTCCCATCAAAACCTGCATGCAAATCTTTAATTTCAAGCATTAATACCTCTCTTAAATAAAAAAAGCCCTGTAAGTTCCGCCGGTAAACCGTTGGCGAGAACCAGGGGTTATTCAAATTTTACGCAATGCCAATGTTTCTCGTCCTTCGGACCTAATCCCGGAATTGCTCAACCCACACTGTCTTCAAGTTTCAGGGTCAGTAATTTCTGAGCCTCAACAGCGAACTCCATCGGCAGTTGTTTAAACACCTCTTTGCAGAATCCGCTGATGACCGCCTCAATGGCGTTTTCGCGAGAAATCCCTCTGGACTCAAAATAGAAAAGCTGTTCTTCGCTGATCTTTGAAGTAGCGGCCTCATGCTCGACCTGAACCGAGCTATTGGCAGTCTCTATATAAGGAAATGTATGCGCGCTACATTTATCACCGACCAACATGCTGTCGCATTGGCTATAGTTTCTGGCATTGGAAGCGTTCTTACCCACCTTCACCTGACCGCGATAACTATTGCTGGAGTAATCTGCAGAAATACCCTTGGAAATGATACTCGACCGGGTATTTTTACCCAGATGTATCATCTTTGTCCCGGTATCGGCCTGCATATGCCCATTGGTCAGTGCAACGGAATAAAATTCACCGGTGGTATTGTCTCCTTGGAGTATACAGCTTGGGTATTTCCAGGTTATGGCTGATCCCGTTTCCACCTGCGTCCAGGAAATTTTTGAATTATCACCCTGACATTTACCCCGCTTAGTAACAAAGTTATAGATGCCGCCCTTGCCAGTTTCTTTATCTCCGGCATACCAGTTTTGCACAGTGCTGTATTTGATCTCTGCGTTTTCCATGGTAACCAGTTCGACCACTGCGGCGTGCAACTGATTGGTATCGAATTGCGGCGCAGTACATCCTTCCAGATACGAAACATAGCTGTTTTCTGCACAAATAATCAGCGTCCTCTCAAACTGCCCTGTTTCTTCAGTATTAATACGAAAATAGGTCGAGATTTCCATAGGACTAATGGTGTCCGGAGGAATATAGACAAATGAACCATCCGTGAACACGGCACTATTCAGCGCGGCGTAATAATTATCACCCACAGGAACCACCGTACCAAGATACTCTTCCACCAGTTCCGGATATTCCTTCAAGGCCTCAGAAATCGGACAGAAAATGATGCCCACTTCCATGAGTTTTTTCTTATGGGTGGTGGCCACACTAACACTGTCAAACACTGCATCTACCGCAACATTGGCAAGCTTCTTTTGCTCATCCAGAGGAATACCCAGCTTTTCGAAGGTGCGCATGACTTCAGGATCGACCTCATCCAGACTCTGCAGTTTTTTCTTTTGCTTCGGGGCCGAGTAATAAGAAATATTCTGAAAATCAATTTTTGGATAATGCACGTTTGGCCATTCCGGTTCTTTCATGGTTTTCCATTTAGCGAAAGCCTTAAGGCGAAAATCGAGCATAAACTGCGGCTCTTCCTTCTTCTTGGAAATGGCCCGAATGACATCCTCGTTAAGTCCCTTGGCAAAGGTTTCAGACTCAACATCTGTTGTGAACCCATATTTATAGGTATTATCTTCCAGAATATCTGAAACGGAGTCTTGTTCGTTACTCATTATGAATCTCCGGGAAACAAACTACATTTGTGGTACAACGTTTAACTCGTTGTAAATATGTTTACGCAGGGTAGATTCCATGAACGACAGGGTGGCTCCTAAAGAAGATCCACAACTGCCGCACGCCCCTTGGTATTGAACTAAAATTTTTTCTCCGTCCGTCACATCCAGAACCTGAACGTTACCCCCATCATTCATGAGAGCCGGGCGAATATGTTCATCCAAAACAATCTCTATCTGTTCCTTTTGTTCTTCTTTGGTCAACCCCAGCCAGGCCTGAGCCACCAGATTCAATTCAGTGGTGGACTGAAAGTCAGTTTTATCAATAGAAGCGCTGGCAATGGCTACGCCTTTTGCTGAAGGATACTGTTCCTTAACAATTTTCAGCAATTCTTCCACAGTATCGAAAGCCTTTAACTTGGATTCGGGAACCGAAGGCGCTTCCGATTCGTCACGAAGCCGAGCTTCCACATCGGTTTTCAAAAGTGAGCACGCTTCCTCCACCGTCAATCCTTCAACCATAGTGCAAAGCGTTTCACCAATCACCAGAGAAACTTTTCCTCCGTAAGCAAAAAAGCGGGCGCTGAAAATGCGGTCTTCTTTTACATCGACCAGCCAATACAGCTTTGTATCTTTAAATTTGGCCTCGAGAAGGGCCATGCCCTTCTCTCCGGCATCTTCCTGGTAATAAGCACCCCGGTGTTTGATCCCGGACGCCGTTTCCTCAAATTTAGCCGAAAATTTTTCTTCTGCAACGGACACAAGTAAATCCTTAAGTTTAAAAGGTTTAACTGATCAAATATTCTGGGGTGCCATTCAGCTACCCATATAGAACCTGTATCCTTAATTATATATCAAATACAGTTCTTTCGACATATTTTAGATGCATTTGGCCCGGTAAAGTTCTTTATATTCCAACTTTTGCGGGTAACGGACGCGCAGATACTCTAAAATGGCTTATCTCTGCAAAATTTCACCTAATCACTCAGTAGGTTCCAGCCATGGGATTCAAACTTATTCTATACATCTACCGGTTAAAAAAGATATAATTTAGCATAACTTGAATTTGGGCTCAGGCCGGTTTGTCGGCTCTATGCGTTGAAAGCGGACTCCGTGCGCCCCTAGATCACAAGGACATCTGAATGACCAGCAATTCCCCAAAACTTGTAGATGGGATGGGACGGACCATCGTCAATCTCAGAATTTCGGTCACTGACCGTTGTAATTTTCGTTGCACCTATTGTATGCCAGCAGATAACGTTGAG
>Ga0233439_10005683_pt1 | contig 11456 bp, 17 predicted proteins | sample SI_123_September_6_FD_182713 | JGI IMG/M metagenome (GOLD analysis project Ga0233439, IMG submission 182713) | Seawater microbial communities from Saanich Inlet, British Columbia, Canada - SI_123_September2016_100_MG | ecosystem: Environmental > Aquatic > Marine > Inlet | place: Canada: British... | reverse complement strand
GAATAACCTCTCCTCGCCCCCATCTCCCTGTTCCTCGGTTTAGCTCAGTTGGTAGAGCATTCGACTGTAGTTGTATCATAAATAGTAATCGGATTGTCATCGGTTCGAATCCGATAACCGAGAAGATAACCACCAATCCACAACCCACATCCCACACCCCACACACCACAAACAAGTTCGATACCTTTTTTTATTGAATACAAAAAGATATAATAATCCCCCAAAACCAGACCCCCATCCCCATCCCCAACAAAATAAAAGCATAATACAGAATAAAAGATAAAAATGAAATACTCAGTAGTATATATTTTTTATAGTATAAAATATATAATAACTAGATACCTAGATGCACACGAATAATGGAACAGAAGATAAAGTAATAGTCAAAGATATATTATGTATACCTCGTGTATTATCCAACATCAAAGGCAAGTACATAATAGATACATTCAACAAGCTAAACATATTTAAAATAAAGAAAGTAGACATAGTAGAGATGTTAGCTTTTAACCGAGCATTTGTTCATATAGACAAATGGATGGATAACGCAAAGGCGCACTATGCCAAAGCACGGTTAGAAGAAGGTAATGATATAAAAGTAATATATTCCGAACCCTGGTTTTGGAAGTTGAAATATTACAAGAAAAATAGAGTATCAGAGCGAAATACTGGAATGCCACCAGTACATCGTAAATCGTTTGTTTCACACCAAAGCCATAATTACACCAACACTAATAAAGCCCCCAACACTAATAAAGCCCCCAACACTAATAAAGCCTCCAACAGCAATACACCCATTAGGTTCCATAATCGTGGCAGATATAATCATTATGTAAAAAAAGTATATCCTATAGAGGAAAATAGTGATGATGATGATGATGATGATGTAAAAAATGAAGAATCGATTGCTATGAGGGCAAATTATTTGTTAGCATCCAATAACCCGTCAAAACCGTCAAAACCGTCAAAACCGTCAAAACCAACAGAAGAGAAGGAACCACGCACACTATCAATAATCAATCCAGACAAGTTAGAATCGAATACAATTTATTGGGAAGACATAATTGGTAGTAATACAGAGGACGAAGAAACCAAAATAAAAACCAAAAAACACGCCAACAAAGAGAGCAATAAAGACGATAAAGACGCCAAAAACACCCCACTTGAAATACGAATTGATGTAAACGATGTATTTGATGAAATACTTTATAACAAAAAATAATAAAATTATAACAAAAAATAATAAAATTATAACAAAAAATAATAAAAATAATAAAAAGAATAGGTCATTAGTAATAATAGTAATAAATATATGCAGTTTCAAATCACAATCCCAAGACCAACTTCAATTACAACAATAACTGACGAATGCTATGTAGCCAAAGACACCGATCAAAAATCCAAAGACAAACACAAACACAAACATAGTATTTTTTTTTCATATGCGAATGAGCCATTAATAAAATCTATAGTAAGCCAAGGAATATTGCCTAAATGCAGTCAAACGAATTATAACGTAATCAATTTTAACGCAGACAAGGTAGAAATATTAATAGATTATCGCAACCACAATCCCAATCCCAAGACCACCCCCAAGACCACCTCCCAACTAGAAAATGTAACCCAAATGTTGTACGACTTATCGTCACAATTAAACTACCTAATGCAACGTTATGGCAAGTGTTTCCTAGGATACTATTCCACAAATGTCCTAGTAATAAGCTATGAAGGCGTAAAAAGGTTCGTCTACATTCCAAAAAGCGAAGACATATGCGATATAGTAGACAACACGCTAAGAGTAAGTCACCCATTTACACGCCACAAGTTGTATGAAAGCCCCGAAACCCTCGCCGTAAAATGCATTCCCAGTTTCATCAATCGCAAATCGATATATTATAGTTTAGGGTGTTTGGTGTTAGATGGGTTGAGATTTGCAAATGGTGATAGGTTTATGTTAAAGCACGCCTGTATTGACGAAACTTGTTATGAAGATTACATAGAAAGAAACCTGAAATTATTGGAGGACTCATTCTTGAAAGGCAGTAAGCTATATTATTGTTTGAAGAGATGTCTGCAAAAAGAAGCAGATATCAGAAGCTGTATTTACATATAACTAGCCCCCCTAGCCCCTCCACCACAAATATATTATAAAATAATAATTATCTTATCCTATGATATATGTCACTAGCTACATTCAAAAAGAAATCAGTCGTAAATAACTTGGGAACAAAACGCTCAGGCAAACCCCCAGGTGGTTATTGGTTACCTCAAGGTCCATTCGGTAATAGCACAAGGAGGTTGCAACTGGCGATACAAAATTATGGTACTGTAGGATTTTCTTTGAACGGTAGTAACCGAAATGTGGGCGGAGTCGGTCGAGATTGCAAGTTCTCAAGAAACGGAACGCCATTCAGAGGACAATATGGTTATGGAACAGGTGGAACATTCGGCAAGTATCCGTATAGCGAGCCCGTATACAACGTAAACCGCGTAATCGTAATGGGTAACCAGCACTTATATGTGAAGCCGTCTGTTTTATCGAATTATGGTATGTTGCACAAGAAGTATAGATGGGCATATACAGGTCAATATCCCCATTATTGGGTACAGCCAGTATATAGTAGTGGTACTCAGTCGAATACTGCAAGTCAAGGTATGTATTTACATAATTTAAAGACAAAGAATATTTGCTTTTTGGATGTAAATGATACTGCAAAATACGAAGGTCACTGTGTAAACAGAGGCCCAACAAGAATATGTGGTTCAAGCGCATCATCCTCTACTGCTACGTTGACTTATAATCAAATGGCAAGTAATGCGCCTTACACAAAAACAACAACCCGTCCAGTAGATAGTAGCGAGTATACCAGTTATGTTCAGAGAGGTTGTTCAAACCCTACATTAAAGCAGAAACCATTTCCTTATGCTGTTCAAACGGGTACAGGTATGAGTGCTAGAGGAACCTCAATACGAAAATTTGGTTCATCATGTGGCACAGGTCCAACATTCACAAGTCCGCCAGAATGGTATTTGAAAAACCCTAGGATAAATTCAAGCCAATCGTCAAGTCAATAAGTCGCACCCACGCCACATACACACCACACACCACACACATCCCAACGCATAAAGTATAAAGCATAAAATATATTATCATATATGTTATGTTTTGTTAAATACTAATTATTAATTAATTATAGCTGTTTCTTCTTACGACTCATTCTGTTCTTATTCTTACGACTCATTCTGTTCTTATTCTTACGACTCATTTTATTGCTCCTATTTTTATTTTTCTTATGACGACGACTCTTACGTTTATAACTAGTACCTCGCTTAACATTCTTAGCACTCCTAGCACTCCTAGCACTCTTACCACTCTTACCACTCTTAGCACGCTTATTTCTCCCTCCAAAAGTAAGACCATCCATTTCCATTTCTGCCATTTCCATCGGATTAACAAATAGTTCATTATTAATTGTATATGCGGTAACAAGACCTGGTGCATTAGGAGCATCGATTGGATAACCAAAATTTCGATCTTTAGGTTCAGGAGTTAAATATGTTCCTTTTTTCTTATTATCAGTCATCATTTGTAATATTTTTTCTCTTTTTTTAATTGCATGGCGCCTTTGAGCATTTGCATGATGTTGTGAATGTGTTGACATTTCTATTTAAAACTATATATATTACAAATATTTATTTATTAGCTCGCAAATACAAATACAAATAGCAAATATTCACCCAAAATTAAACGCCAGTAGATCCAAATCCACCCATCCCTCTAGCAGTAGGTTTGCTTAAATCATCGACAGAGTCAACAACTTCAACAACAATAGGAATAAGTGATGGAGCGCATATTTGTGCATATCTGTCATTCTGTGTCACTACGCGAACCGCAGAATCATGTCTTTCTCTGTGTCTGTTAATAACATCGAAAACTGACATAATATTCCCCCTATACCCAGCATCAATAATGCCTACACTATTAGCTGCACGCAGATCAGTTTTATATATACTGGACCTAGGATACAAATAGTAGCCAGTATTATGAGAAAAGGTGTGGTCCTTATTGTATATTTGCGCGGAGCATTTGATTAAATAATTTAGTTTGACGATATTGCTGGTTGTGATAACGCATTTTTGTTTATTGTCGGATTCGTGAACAACCTGACATATTTTGCATAATACGCTCCGATTACCAGCATTCACACCACCCCCTGCAGCACTACAGTCACCGCTCTCACCGCTCTCACCGCTCTCACCAGCAACACAGACGTTATAAGGAGCGTATAAATCAAATCCAGCATCAATAAATTCACTACTACGAACCTTATTATTATGTTTTTCGGCGTCCTGAATATATTTTTGTTTAAGGTCGGATAGATTACACTCAAAGTCATTAGTGTGTTCATCGACGAATAATTTAAGCACCATATATTTATCGTAATCTGCGGTCATCTTCTTCTCTTATACAGATGATATATGGTAGTGTTTAAGTAATTTACGCACTCGAAGTTTTTATACATTTTACCTTTTTTACCTTTTTTTACCTTTCCTGATAATCCAAGTCAAATAATCCAAGTCAAATAATCCAAGTCAAATAATCCAAGTCAAATAATCCAAGTCAAATAATTTAAATCTAAACAAATAATAACTAGTACAAATAATGTCAGACCCAATATCAGAACTCATATCATCCATTCTAAGTGTATTTGTAGACCATCCCAAATCAGTATGCATGACGTATCTACAGCATTTCAGATTTTCATTCAAGATGGCATTCGTATTTCTCGGTACGTTTGTGAGCTGTTTAATTCATGCATTCTTTCCATGTTATTGTGTAACCTGTGTTACAGATACAAAAGAGTATGTAGAGAGAGAGCTAACCAAAGTAGGTTGTAGAAAACCCCCTCAGGACAATACAGATGAATACATCAGAAAAATACATCAATTCAATACATCAGAACAATACAGATGAATACCTAATACACTCCCATCTACAAACGCCTCATACAAAGACCTCATATGAATATATTATATGTATTTAGTTTATAATATATATAATAAATATGAAGACATGGATAAATAAATTAAGCAGTAAATTAAGCAGTAGATCGAAAAAAAGTAGTAGTCAAGAAATGATATTGGCTATTACGGCGACGTTGATATTAGTTGTAACAACCGCGTATAATGAAAACGTGTTACTAGAAGCCGTATATGACACGATGATAGGCAGAATAGTATTGCTGTTATTGATAATCGGAGTAATAATAAAAGACATATACGCAGGTATAGTACTTATGATAATAGTTGGTATATTATATTTTTACAAAAACAAGGATACACCAGCTATACGAAACCTATTCTCAACCAAAGAAGGGTTTACCTGGTCAGACCAAGAGAAAAGCGATTTTACGAATCTGATAAAAACCTTGAATCCTAGTAATAGTTATGATTTAGATGTGTTACAGAAATATGTCTCAAAAGACGAACTAAACTATTTTATGGAGAACAACATATGGCCATGGAGTACTGAAACCCAGAACAGGTATAAAAATGCACTTGATATCAATCCTTATGTTCGCATATACAAAGACGACGGACTAAATTCTGCACAAAAAATATACAACGAGTATGCGATCAATTACATATTAGACAAGCAAGAAAAAGTAATTGAATGCAAAAAGCAAAATGATAATGATAGTACTAATACAAATACAAAGAATAGTTTACCGAGTGGATGGGGTGATTTTGGTTATACATCAGGAATAATAAGTTAATGATAAGCCGATGTGTCAACAAAGTCCGCAAACCGTTTGCGTATATAGTTTAACAATTCGTCATCAACAGTAGTGAATTTAGTTGAATAATGATATGGAATACTTTTAAGAGGTATGGTCACCATAACAAATGATGGTTTGTCTTTAATGGTAACCTGAAAATATTCGGTCTCATGCCCCAGTTTGGAATATGCAACCTGTGCGGGAGTATTATCTACTCTAGACCATCCTTTTTCTGCAAAGAAAGCATCTATCGAGTGAAAATCAGAATTACAAAGTGTGCTATTCGATGTAGATGTTTGGTATTTATTTTCATTACTGTTTGTGACTGGCATCGTCATATTCATCTCTACTAATATCATAACTCGTAAAACCTTTAATACAGTTATGATAATGATTAATTACAAACCACCCAAACCCAAGATAAAGAATAAAATCAAAAATAATAAATCAAAAATAATAAATCAAAAATAATAAATCATAAATAAAAAATACGATTTAAAAAGATAAATTCTACATGTTTATAAATGGAAAGTACAGAACCCACCCTGCAACCCACCCAGCAACCCTTACCCCAACAACAACAATCTATAGGTGACCTAAAGCTGGTAAGTGTTGAAGTAAAAGACCAAACCGTTGCGTTGAACTTGATGGTAAACTTCTTGAATTTAGCACAAAGAAGAGGGGCATATGGATTGGACGAATCCGCAAAAATTTGGGAATGCATCCAAAAATTCCAGAATACCCCTTAGAAGCCACCCATCCATCAACAATCATCCTCAACCCCGATCGCCCAAAAAATTATATATTATTAAAGCCAATTTTATAAATTATAGTAATAATATATAGTAGATATGCTTCCTTTATTGATTTACATGAATCGCGCGATTCTACGTAGTAATATAGACGTAATACTTCTAAGTTTCGTATTTTTAGCTTTGTTCCTGAATTTATTAGGTTTCATTTAACAGCGAAAAGCAAATGCAAAGAAAGACACCGCAACAATTCCGAGCACGAGCCCCATGTGATAATTGAATTGCATTTCCCTATACATTTTAAGCCAGTGATTAGCCAATTCTTGACAATCGATTTTCTCAAGCATCCAATATTTCTTGGGAGATAAAATATAATAAAAATAGTTGGTAAAGAATGCAGTAGCAGTAACAATACAGACAAGTGACAAGTTATTCAGTTTTCTGTGTTTGAACTTAATATTATAATAAATAATAAACCAAGACATCAAAATACCTAACGCATATCCTCTGTAACTAATAGCCGTACGCTCTTGAACTATTTTTTCGTATAATGTTTTAAGCTCAGGCGGCAATTTTTTCTTGTATTCTTTAACGATTTTGCTGTGGGATGTCATATAATAAAAATAAATCATCCCAATAATAAAAATAAGAGAGATGGAACAACTAACGTAACAAGCCATATATAGATATCAACACATAATAAAGAAAATAAATAAAGTAGACAAAATAAATAAAGTAGACAAAATAAAACAATCAAATAAGTAGTCATTTTCAGATTATCGCTCCCCGAAATTGTTTCTTGCATCTACAACACTGTCTGAATGAGCCGTCCTGTGTTAACGAAGTGCTGGTAGTGTTTGAACAAAATATACATTTGTGCGAATACTTTGGATTTAGAATATTGTTATCGGTAACATAGTTGCTAAATGTCTGATATTGATAAGCGTTGTTGATGTTCGTTTCGTGGATATTCTTGGTGAAATTATTGGAGTTGCTCATTATTGTATTATTATATATAGGATAAATTTATATCTTTTATATAACTTTATCTGTTTTAGAATATGTGATATGTGAATGCATGAATAATTTATATGTTTATTTTATATAATATAATAAATGGGATTCATTAGTAAATATGGTAGATTCATTTTTATGATAAAAGTATTATTCTTGATTATGACAGTAATGGCAAAACGTACAGAACTAGTAATTAAAAGAGATACGAAGAAAGGAAAGACCGCGGATTTGGATGAACAACGTAAAAAATTAGAAAAAGAAGAATACTTAAGAACCCGTCTAGAGCTGATGTTCAAATTTACGATGTCAATATTTTTGATAATTGTGTTCTTCCCCAAACGTAAGAATCGTGTAGAACTGACATACGAAGATAACTTGCTGTTAACTGTGTTTGGTTTTATATTATTGTTAACCGCCGATTGGAGCGTATTGATACCACACAATATCATCGATGAATATATGAGCAAAGCACTATTTGTAAAATAATACACCACCTATACCTATGTAGATAAATACACCTATGTAGATAAATACACCTATGTAGATAAATACACCTATGTAGATAAATACACCTATGTAGATAAATACACCTATGTAGAAAATATATATCTAGAGTAATATATACATGATCTCTTGTTTTGAATCGTATTTACGTACAACTGACCCAAAGGCAAGGTATATCAGTTTAATAGATTTTCATGTAGTATTTTCGATTGTGTTCCACACCTTTATTTATGTTCTGGTTATTAAGGGTCTAATGCATTTGTTTTCAGTAAAATATAAGAATATATCTTACCTAGTTGCTGTGCTAGTATTATTGATGGTATTTGGTTATGCTGGACGATTATACAGAGCTAAAACAATATATCAAGGTTTTTTAGATAGAGGATACAGCGATAAAGATGCATTAATAGAGACGCGTGATTATATGAGAACAGGATATTTCACTTATTATTTTATGGGTTAATAATGATTATTTTTATGGGATTAATAATGATTATTTACATTTACAGGACAAATTAGATTCTTTTTCTTTGTGCTAAATACCCAGCGGCAGTTCGCCCAATCAATCCAGTATCGGTGTGAGGTTTATATATGTAGTTTTTGCTGTATGTATAACAGAACTGACCTGCACAGTTATTATAGGTTTTGTTATAAGGCAAGTCAACTGTATCGCCTAATGTTTTAAAATTTGTAGCTTTACTCAAACGGTTAGAAGGATAGGCAGTAACATTAGATGTGGACGCATTAGAAAGAAACGAGTACATTTATATTAACAGTATATTATTACAAATGTATTAACTATATATTATTCCAAAACCAAAACCAAATTAACGTCGCCCACAGCCACCACATCCAGGTTTGATGCTGTGAATTCTAGCAATCATGGAGCTATTAAGTGCTCTTGGTGCAACAAACGCTGCAACTGTTCGCTTATGTTCCGTCTTACTTTGAAATTGTCTAATTTGTCTAGCACTAGGCATTCCGTTGTCGATAACCATTTTGATTGTTCCTGGCATTTATATAACTATATATAATATTTGACTAAATAATATAAATTAAAATAAAATAATTGTGAAAACATATGGTTCACGAATTAACGACAAATAAAATAAATACCACGATTCCGACACTAACAAGCCATCCCCCACGAAGATAGCCCAGTTCTTATACTGCGTCCAACATAGCTTCAATATCGCTGGCGGTAACAACCAACTTATCTAGAGTAACGCACGGGTCAATCGCGCACTTGTTATACGTAGGTATAAGCTGATTCCCGTAAATATTTTTAATCGTCGTCTGCATATTATTTATAAAAAAAAGCCCATCATATGTACCATTACCGTTGACTGATGTGATTTCTCCATAAATATAGGTCTTATATGCCTGATAAAACAACATGACATTTTGTCCAACTGCGAAACTATTCTGCAACACAGGCATACTTTTACTTCGTCCATAGTAATTCTGGTAAGGGTTGTTAGTATTGTTTTTGACAGGCGTGCAGTCGCATCCAGTCACAATATTCGTTTTGAATAATTTGCCGCCATATACAGGTCTAGCCCTGTTAAAAGGCAACTGAGGCGAGTAGAAACTATTAGGGACGGTTCCTCTGCGTAGTGGTGCCTTGGATTTAAGTCGATTAAGGTATCTGTCGTATGAGTTATGTTTTATATCGCATCCGACTCCACCTGGTGTTTGTGTTCCAGGTTTACTAGAAGTAACGGAATGGCGTCTATTGGAAATCTGCGAATGAAAATAACCAGTAGGGACCGTAGCTTTTTGTACACTAGGCACTAATCTGTCGCTTTGTTGATTCCAAGGAACTCTATACCTGGAGTCATAAGTATTTACATAGGAGGATAATGCGCCTTTATTATCGCTGTATAGAGATGAATGAACGCCTACTGTTTTTTGCACTTTTTTAAGTGTTTGGTATCGATTAGCAGGTGTGTTAGAAGTAGGTGCATTTGTATTGAATGTTCTTTTTCTGTAGTAGAATGGAGCAAGTCCGATTTCTTTATTTGGGTAATTGTAAACAATAGATGTATAGTTATTTGACATTTTTGTATTATTATATACTATCAAAATATATTAATAGTTATAATATTTTATTAATAGTTATGATATTGTAGTAGTAGTAGTCCAGTTTGTAATACTGAAATGCATTCCTAAATAATTAAACCCTAATAATTAAACCCTAATAAATAAAAAAATGATGTAACTCAACTGTAATAATGTATATCACAAATAAATAACAAATTAATTAACAAGATAATTAACACGATGATACAATCTCAAACAACATCAATTAATGATGGTTTAACACGTATAAAGCAACAAGGCATATCATGTCGAAATTGTGGTAAGGTATATAAACGCAGAACAGCACTCGATAAGCATTTATTATTATGTGAACTAGTGCTGAGAAATGACAACAAAATAAAGTCAAAGGTCAATAAAATACACTCAAAAAATGGAAATAGTGCAACAGTATATGAAGATGATGACGCAGATAGTTACATACCAAGCAACAAAGATTTATACCAAGTGGTTTTTGAATTGGTGAAGAAGTATGAGCTGTTAGAAAAGAAAGTAGAAAATATAAATAAGTATGTGATAAAGGAGAAGAAAAAGATAAATATATTGGAATGGTTGAATAACAATCATATTCCGAACAACACTGCAGATAGTATGATGGAAGAAATTGTTTCAGACGAAAATATTAGTAACGTTAGCAACGTTAGCAACGTTAGCAACGTTAGTAACATTAGTCATCTGATAATAGGTGATAACAAACCAAAAGTATCAGACATAGTATGTACGATAATGAGTAACAAGCTAAGCTGTTGCATAGATAGTAACGATGGTAACCTCATACCGATAGTATCGTTTAGTCAGAATCAGAATACGATTTATATATTCAACGAAGTGAAAAACAACCCATCGTCGTCGTCGTCGTCCCTAGAAAAAAAATGGCTGGAATTAAGCAAAGAGAAGCTGAGTACATATTTGATAAGTATACATATGTATATAGTAAAACAGATGTCAAAATGGAAACAAGACAACAAAGCAAGGTTAGAGAGTGATAGCACTTTGAGAGACGCCTATGACAAAGCATTCGTAAAGGTAATGGGTTTTAATTCAAAGAGTGAATTGTATTACAGTAAAGCAAAGACAATAATGCATGGCAAGGTAAAAAAAGATATAAAAGCATTCATAGAGTATGAGTTTGAATTCTAATACAGCAAAAACAACACAAAACAACACAAAACAACACAAAACAACACAAAACAACACAAAACAACACAAAACAAAACAAAAAAATAAATTAATAGTTAAGTTAAATAGTTAAATAGTTAAATAGTTAAATAGTTAAATAGTTAAATAGTTAAAAAATTAAAAG
>Ga0233439_10005675_pt1 | contig 11473 bp, 11 predicted proteins | sample SI_123_September_6_FD_182713 | JGI IMG/M metagenome (GOLD analysis project Ga0233439, IMG submission 182713) | Seawater microbial communities from Saanich Inlet, British Columbia, Canada - SI_123_September2016_100_MG | ecosystem: Environmental > Aquatic > Marine > Inlet | place: Canada: British... | reverse complement strand
CCATCATCGGCCAATAAATGGCCGGTTTTGACGTATATCAGGCATCCATCGCTAGAGAATGGTGTGTGCTGGCTTTGATGGGGGCTGCGGATCCACGTGCCGGTTGGATAGGACCCAAATTCATCCTCAAAGGTTCCCTCAATAACAAATATTTCCTCACCGCCATAGTGGCTATGACGATTGAAAACAGTGCCCGGTTGCCAGCGCACCAGGGCCACGCTTTCAGTGCCAAATTGATGCAAGGGCAAAACGCTAAGCCCATCCACCAAGCCCGGCGCGAAAGCCATCGCACGGGTGTCCATCTTGACCGGGCTTAGGTCGTCATTCTGAAATTGCCACAGTTTCACAAATAGCGTGCAGCCCTTTTCGGTGAACGGCGCATGAGATGTGCCAACCGGGTTTCGGATATATGACCCGGGGCCGAAATCGCCGAATTGATCAGAGAATATGCCGTCTAGCACCATGAATTCTTCGCCGCCCCCGTGGGGGTGCATGGGAAATTTGCTGCCCGGGGCAAACCGCACAAGGGTGGTGGCGCGCGCCACTTCATCGCCGATCCTGTCCAGCATGATGCGGTCCACCCCGGCACTGGGCGAAGAAATCCAATCCGCATCGGCCGTGTTGATAACGGCGCGATCATTAAAATCTGCATTAATTTTTAAGGACTCTTTTGTCATGACGTGCCTCATCGGTTTTGGGTTCATTTTACCTGAGTTGGACTTTAAATTCATCCGACTTCACCACCGGCTTCAATTTCGGGCTTCAATTTCGGGTTCGGTAAACCGGGGGGTGATGTGTTGCGGGCAATTCCAGTCCACGGCCTCAATGCTCAGCACCACCCCACGTTCAACCCGGGCGCGATAGGTGGGCACCTCCAGGCGCGCCAAAAGTGCCGGGTCTTCATCGTGATGGACAATCTTTGCCCGCGCCCAGATTTTAAGACGCCGCCGGTTTGGATAATCCATCAATATCAAAGCCACACGATCATTGGCCGCCAGATTACCGGTACTGATATATTGGGTATTGCCGCGAAAATCGGCGTAGCCAACGGTGTTCCCATCCAGCACTTTCAAAAATCCGATGGGGCCACCGCGAAACTGCGCATAGGGCCACCCATCTTCGTTGACCGTGGCTTGATAAAAACCGTCCCGTGCTTCCACGAATGCGGCCTCAACCGCACCCAGCCAACTAGCTGGGGCATCCATCGTTTCAAATCCCTTGTTCCTGTCCCGGCTGCCATACCGCGTCTGGGCTGCTTTGACAGAGGGCGTAAATGTGATGTCAGCGAATGTAGTGGCCATGACAAATTCCTTGTAAAAATTTGGGGGAATATCGGCGAACTTTAAGCCGCCTGTTTCTGTAACGAGACCTTGGGAAAGTCGATATCCACCTGTGAGGCCTTGCCAATCAGGTTGGTCAAGATGTTCATCCCCACATGGGTGATGATCTCGACGATTTCGTCATTGCCGTATCCGGCGTTTCGAACCGCATCCAATTCGGCCTGGGTGACATCACCCAGATTTTCATTCAGTGCTTTCGCGAATGCGACGGCAGCGGCGGCTTTTGCATCTTGGGATGATCCCGCCCGATTGGCTTCCATCTCTTCATCTGCCAGCCCGGCCTTACGACCAATGGCGGTATGGGCGGAAAGGCAGTATTCGCAAGAATTTTCCTGGGCAACAACCAGCGCGATGCGGTCGCGGGTTTGGGGGTCTAGCCGACCGGTTTCGGCAATGGTGTGAAGGCCGAGGAAAGCTTTCAAGGCATCCGGCGAATGCGCCAGAATGCCCAGAAAGTTAGGGACCATGCCGAGTTTGCTCGAGATGACCTCAAGCAGCGCTTTTTGCTCTCCGTCGGCATTTTCCTGGGTAACGATGCTGATACGGCTCATGATTATTCTCCTTTTTGGGTTTGTGTGCCCGTTTGCGTTCTGCATTCGGTGAATAAAGAGATAATCTGTTTCACAAATCATTAGAATGGCCATAATATTGAAATAACTATTCAATATAACGGAATAATAAGAATGGATCGTTTTCACGCCGTTCAGGTATTTGTAAAGGTGGCCGATTGCGGGGGCTTTGCCGCGGCTGCCAGGGATTTATCCATATCACCCCCCGCCGTCACCCGCGCCGTCGCCCTGCTGGAAGACCGGCTGGGGACCCGTTTGTTCGTTCGCACCACCCGTTCGGTCCGCCTGACTGAAAGTGGCGAACGGTTTCTGGCCGATGGCAGGCGGATTTTACTTGAGCTGGAAGAGGCCGAGGAAGCAGCGGTAGGCATCCATGCAGCACCGCGCGGCGAATTACGGATCACGGCGCCGGTTTTGTTTGGCCGAATATACGTGACCCCGATCCTGGGGGATTATCTGGATTGCTATCCAATGGTAAACATCCAGACTCTTTTTGTTGATCGGGTGGTCAGCCTGATGGATGAAGGGTTGGAAATCGCCATTCGAATTGGCGAATTGCCTGATTCTTCCCTCACCGCCATTCGGGTTGGATTGGTTCGAAGGGTCATGTTTGCATCACCCGAATACATAAAAACGAATGGACTGCCAAAGCGCCCCGAAGATATTGCCAATCACCAGCTGATCAAGTCTACGTCTGTGGAGACTTCTCAAGAATGGGCATTTCAGGAAAACGGAGTGCCGCTATCGGTTCGGGCTGAACCCCGGCTTCGCATGAACACCAATGACGCGGTGATTGAATTGGCGCTTCGGGGATGGGGGATATCACGGTTGATGTCATACCAAGTCGCCCCCTATCTGGCCGATGGCCGGTTAAGGGCAATTTTAGAACCGTTTGAAATGCCCCCGATGCAGGTCCACGTCATCCATCAGGAAGGCCGAATGGTTTCGGCCAAGGTCCGGTCCTTTGTGGATTTTATGGTCGAACGCCTCCGGGCCAATGCGGCCCTGAATGAATGATTGTTGCCGCCTGATCAATCAGGCTTTTAAACCTGTGGCAAAAGGGCCACCCGCCCGATGACACGGCGCTCCCGAACTGCTTCCATCGCCGATGCAAAATCAGCCAAGGGATAGCTTTCATGGATCATCGGCGCGATCTTGCCTTCCTGCCACCAATCCACCAATTGCGCCCATAAGGCTTGCGCACGCGGCGCATAAAATTCGCGGTTATCCTGTGGTGACCAGCCGATATACAGGCCCCAGTTCAACCCCGCGACTGCGATGTTTTTCAACATGATGATGTTGGCCGCCGCCTTGGGGATTTCCCCGCTGACATAACCGATGGACACCAGCGTGCCGCCCTCTGCCAAACAGCGAAGGCTTTCATCAAAAATGGCCCCGCCCATGGGGTCCAGCACGGCCTGCGCCCCGCCATCGGTTAACCGCAACACGTCTTCACGAAAGGTGGGCGCGGCACTATCAAGGACAACGTCTGCACCCCGGGATTTGAGATGTTCATGTTTGTCCACGCCTGCGCGCGCAATAACATGGGCACCTATGGCCTTGGCAATTTCCACCGCTGCCAGGCCAACCCCGCCCCCTGCCCCGTGGATGAGAATCCAGTCGCCTTTTTGAAGCTTCGCGCGCCACATCAGGGCGCTGCCTGCCGTGGAATAGCTGATCGGCAGGGCAACAGAGGCCGCCAAATCCAAATCATCTGGCAAGACGGTTGCGTGTATTGCATCGACAACGGCCTGTTCAGCGGACCCGCCCCAATCGATGGGGGCAAACACCCGCATGCCCGGTTTCAACCCGGTAACGTCGTCGGCGACCTCAATCACGGTGCCGGCAATATCGGTGCCGGGGGAAAACGGAAACGGAGGCTTGCGCTGGTATTTACCGGCCACAACGATCTGGGTTGAATAACTGACCCCTGCGGCTTCGACCCGAACCCGAACCGCGCCCGGGCGCATTTCCGGTTCCGGAACATCCTTTACCGTCAAATCCTTGTAGTCACACCAGTGATCGCAAATAAGTGCCCGCATAAACCCTCCAAAAAATTTGTGGTTCTTAGACCATCACCTTTAACCTTTACGCCAAACGGTCGCAAGCCACGGCTGTTGATCGCGCGGGCGGCCTGCGGGGCGGAAATAATGCTGCACCTCTATGAAGCCCGCCCCCGTGACAAAATCGCGCCATGTTTCAAGATCGAAGAAACAGCCATACCGTCCATTGTGCATGCCTTCATCATTATCGCCGCGCGGGTTTGAACAAAACAAAACCCCCCGGGGTTTCAGGGATGCAAAAAGTTCCAGCAACACGTTCGGCAATGCTTTGCTCGGCACGTGAAACAGGGACGCGTTTGCGAACACGCCATCAAAATGCCTTTCCGGCAATGCCATGGACAGAAAGTCTTGATGTAATACCTCACACCCGGAATGGGCGCGTGCCATTGCGACAAATTCCTTTGATCCATCCAGACCCGTTACATCGTGGCCCATAGACCGAAAATGGTGAAGGTCGCGCCCCGGGCCACACCCCAAATCCAAAATGGCGTGAGGGGACGTGCCCTCTATCGCATCCAGCAGCGCGTTATAATTTTGGCTCACGTCATGATCGCGGGTGCCGGTCCAAAAGGATGCGGCGGACCGATCATAATGCGCAATGGTCACCTCTGATGGATGGGGCGTCTTATTTGAATCCTGCATACGCCGCACCTTCCCGGAATGTCTTGGTGATTGAAAATTTGATTATCAGGCAAAATACAGGGAATTTTGCATGTTGGGGCCAAAATCTGTGACAATAACCCCATGATTTCAATCTAACGCCAATGATCGGAGCACATCACCGCATGACAAACACCCATAAAATAGCGGTCATCGCCGGGGATGGCATCGGCAAGGAAGTGATGCCCGAAGGAATGGCCGCCATGGACGCGGCGGGCAAGCGCTTTGGCTTCGCCCTTGATTGGCAAGCATTCCCATGGAGCTGCGAAACTTATGCGGCCACCGGTCAAATGATGCCCGATGACGGGATTGAAACCCTGAAACCGTTTGATGCCATTTATCTGGGTGCCGTTGGCTTTCCGGGCGTGCCCGATCACATTTCGCTTTGGGGATTGTTGATCCCGATCCGCCGCCACATGCAGCAATACATCAACATCCGCCCCGTGCGCTTGTTGGATGGCATCACATCGCCACTGGCCGGGCGCGGAAAAGAAGACATCGATTTTATTGTCGTGCGCGAAAACAACGAAGGCGAATATTCAGAAATTGGCGGGCGGCTTTATGCCGGGACCGAACAGGAAACCGTGGTTCAGGAAAGCATCTTTACCCGCACCGGCGTGGATCGGGTGTTGCGCTACGCCTTTGAAATTGCCAAAACCCGGGCGGCCAAACATGTCACCTCGGCCACCAAATCCAATGGCATCATTCACACCATGCCGTTTTGGGATGAACGGTTTCGCATCATTTCTGATGAATACCCGGGCATCAAGACCTACCAATACCATATCGATATTCTGACCGCGCATTTTGTGCTCCATCCCGACTGGTTCGACGTGGTTGTTGGCTCTAACCTTTTGGCGACATCCTTTCAGACCTGGGCCCGGCCATTGCGGGGTCCATCGGCATTGCACCTTCGGCCAACATCAATCCGGAACGCGATTTCCCATCCATGTTTGAACCCGTCCATGGTTCTGCCCCCGACATTGCCGGGCAGGGCATTGCCAATCCCATCGGCCAGATTTGGTCGGGCGCCATGATGCTGGAACATTTAGGCGAAGACGATGCCGCCAACACCATTGTTGCCGCGATTGAAACCGTGCTGGCCGATCCCGCAGCGTTAACGCCAGATTTGGGCGGCAAGGCCAACACCAAAGATCTCGGCCGCGCCATCTGTGATGCGATTTCTGGTTAGATTATTTCAGCTATGACGCTTTGTTTTTGCGGGCATCTGCCATGCGGCACGTCAGCAAGAATGCCTGGCGCATTCCTTCGGGATCAGCGACGCCCTTGCTGACAATATCAAAGGCCGTGCCGCTGGCGGGGGTGGCAATGGCCACCGGCAAGCCGCCCGATACCGTCACACCCTTGTTGAACCCCATGAGCTTCATGGCGATCTGGCCTTGATCGTGATACATGGTCACGACCGCATCAAACGCACCGTCGCGGGCCTTTACAAAGATGGTATCGGCCGGATACGGCCCGTCTGCATCAATGCCTGCGGCCTTAATTTTTGCCACCGCTGGCGCGATGATGTCGATTTCTTCACGCCCGAACATGCCGCCATCCCCGCCATGGGGGTTGAGCGCACAAACCCCGATGCGGGGTGACGCAATTCCGGCACTTTGCAGGGTTGTGTTGGCAAGCCCCGCCATTTCAATAATGCGTTCTTCGGTGACGCGCGACGCGGCCTCTGCCACCGGGATATGGGACGATACGCGCACGGTCCACAAATCGCCCAGCACGTTATGTTCACAGAACGGGCCATCAAAGCCTAATTCGTGGGCAAACAAAATATGTTCATCGGCAAAGGGGGACCCGCCCAATTTTAACGCCTTTTTATTCATGGGCGCAAAACAGAACCCGTCAATCACATCGTCGCGGGCCAGTGCCAATGCCTGTTTGATCGCCAGATAAACCGACCGACCGCCTTCGGGCGTCGCCGTGCCCGGTGTGACGGTATCGGGCGCCATGCTGTCTTGATGCAGCAGTTCAATGCCACCATCAAACGCAGCGTCCGTAATGCTATCAATTTTATGATAGGGCAGCGATAGCCCGGCAACCGCGATCCCCATGTCGAGCACGCGGTGGTCTCCGATCACCAGAATATCGGCGCGCGCACGCATTGTTTCATCGGCTAATACTTTGGCCGCCAACTCTGGGCCGATCCCGTTGGGGTCGCCTAAAAGAATGCCGATGCGCAGTTTCACGGTGTCGCTCATGGTGTCACTATAGAACCATCAGGGTTTTGATCAATCTCGGCGCGATATGGCTTAATCCCGGAACGCGGGCACGCGCCGGATGGTCAGGGCAACGACGATGCAACACACAATCAAGAACCCGCCGCAGACGTAAAAGCTGTTTTTAATGCCGACGATATCGGCGACAAACCCCATGACAAACGGCACCAACACCGCAGACAAACGATTAGACGTGGTGCGCAGGCCAATAGAGGTGCTTTGCACGCTGGAATCCACGGCCCGGGCCAACACCCCAAAGATCACCGGCTGGGTCAGGCCCTGGGCAAACCCCCGCCCTGCGGTGGCCAAGGCCAACAGCAAAAATGTGCCGCCCAAAAGCGGCGTGATGGACACAAACGCCAGCGACATAATGACAAACCCGATCAAAACCCAATGGGGCCGGATATACTTTTCCCACCACCCAGCGATCAGGGCACCAAAAATACCCGCACCTTCAGACAGGCCAACCAACACCCCAATCAGGGTGCCGAAGAACCCGATTTCCTTCAGATAGACGATATAAAAAGAGGTCTGAATGCCGGTCGATGAATTGCGCAACGCCGTCATGGCGACCACAAAGGCCACCGCCGGGATGGCGATCAGGGAAAAAGCGCCTGCATAGTCTTTCCATTTAGGCATCAAATCCCAGAGCTTGATTTTGACCGGTTCTGGGGCGGGGGCTGATACGGTTGCGGGTTCAGTTGTGGTCGGCACCATCCGCAAAACGACCAGCACCAAAAGCGCACACCCGCCCACAAAGGAGAACGCGCCAAAGGGACCCGCCAGATCCCACATCGCACCAATGACCACCGGGCCCAATAAAGTGCCGGTGCGCGCCGCAACAGAAAACCGTGCGATCAGGGTCGTCTTGCCCTTGGTATAGCCAATGATCAAAGACTGCGCCCCGACCCAAACCATCGAAGAAGACAGGCCTGTAAACAGCTGCAATCCCAGCACCGCGCCAAAAAATGGAAAGAACGGATACAGCGGACACACAATGGCGGTGATCAGCGCATAAGCAATGGTCACCCGGCGCACCCCCAACCGATCCATCAACACGCCGCCATGGATGGACAGCAGGAACGGCATCAACGACGACAAGCCAATGGCAATCCCGATCTGGCTCGCCGAAAATTGCAGCTCTATGGCCCAAAGCGGAATAAGGACCTTCAGCATCATAGCCACCCCATTGCCCGCAAACCCTACGCCATACGTGGCGTAAATGGCGCTTGCCGGGGGCTCAGGCGCTGGCTGGGCCGGCGGCTGATCGGTCACGCTGGGCGCATCAGCCACAGGCATCTCTCCATAGAATTTTTTGCATCAACCCTCAACAGGATCAATGACGGCGAAAACAAGCTAATCCAGAGGGCACCGCCTGCAAAGCAGAAGTTACGAAGTGGGGTGAGGTTTTATGGGGGTGTGGTGACGCTCAAGTGCGCGGGCAGATCGGGGCGGTGGCAATAGATGATTTTGAGATACTGGCGGACCGGGTCGGATGAAAAGATAAAACACGAGAATTACAGTGGCTAAATAAATATTGGGGCCCGCCGCCTCACCTGCCTATTTTTTGGAGCCCGTGGGGAAGATCATGGGGACCCGGGATTGGTAGTCGGTGTAGGCGTCGCCGAGTTCTGCGACGAGGTCGCGTTCTTCTAATAATGAAAGCGAGAGCAGGATGTAGGCAGTGGTGACGGCGGCAAAGAGCAGGTGGCCCATGGTCATGACCGGGGTCGCCCAAAAGGCGATAATGAAGCCCAGCATGATGGGATGGCGGACCACCTTGTACAGGCCCAATACCATGAATTTGGGGGGGGATGATTCGCGGCCCTTAAAATTATCGTAAACCTGTGTGAGGCCGAACAGATCAAAGTGGTTGATCATGAAGGTCGACACCAGAACGACCAGCCAGCCAATGCCGAAGATCGTCCACAGCGCGATCACGCCGATCTGGTTTTCCACCGACCAGACGATGTCGCCCATGGGCTGCCACTTCCAGAAAATAAGGGCCAAAATCAGGCTGGTCAGCAGGACGAAGGTGCTGCGTTCTACGGCCTTTGATATGATCCGGGTCCACCATGCCTTAAAGCCGGGGCGCGCCATGATGCTGTGTTGGACGGCGAAAATAGACAACAACGCGACATTAAGGACGATGGCATCAAAGATGTTTCCCGAAACCCCGCTATCGATGGCTTTCGGCACGACTTGGTTGCCAACGAACCCGATAGAATAAAGAAAGGTTGCAAAAAAAAGTAAATAACTGATGGCCCCATAGACCAGTGCGATCGTGCGTCCCATATTTGCGTCCCCCTATTAAAAATCAAATGCCCCTGCTTCTCGTTCCCCCATGACCAAACGCGATCATCTGGGTGACGGACAGGTTGCGCATGATGATAACGATCAACGCGGGGAGGACAATGGAAAGTGCGCGGGATGGATGGAATAATTCGGGCCGCCCAACGCAGACGAGACAGGGCTTAGTGTGCCGGGGCCGGGGGCGCCGCACAGCGATTTTTTGGGTTTTGGCAATATTTGTGCGCCCTGATAATTTTCTCTTTTCTTTTCAGATAGACAAAATCAACCAGCCCCATGCGAACCAATGTATCCATATTTGGTTTCCAGATGGGCTTTGAAGACATTTCACCGATGGCCCATCGGGCAATGCCATATTTCCGGAACAGACCCAGATAAAGGCTGGCGGCATTGGTTTCCGCTTTGGTGAGGGGGGACGCATCAGCATACGACCTGCCGACCTGATGAAAGGCGATGTTCGTTGCTTCTGCCACAATGCCCTTTGGCGATGCCGCAAGCACCAGCACGCAAACCGATTGGCACCGGTCTTCGGCCAGAACCGCAATTTTATATTTAGAGATGACCGCCGCCAGCTTGGCCGCAGGAAATACCAAGCCGCCATGGCTTGAAATCCGCAGCACCTTGATCGCTGGATCACGAAGGGCCACCACCACCAAAGCAGCGGATTGATCATTGATCGCGCCAACCAGCACAAGGTCCGTCTTGTTATCCCGATACACTTTGAAATGATCGAGCGCCGGATTAAAGCGTGCCTGCAAAATCTGGATGTGTTGCTTCGCCGTGAGGGCGACATACCCCACCCCGCCAAGGGCCACCACGGTGGCAACCAAGATTGCGATATGGGGGACAAAAGAACGTGCCGCACGGGTGGCGGATCGATAAATTCCAACCCATTGCCAGATGCCAACCACCAACGCCAAGCCTTTCAAAATAAGGCTGGTGATGATGATTTCGCTATGGGGCAAGAGGGTCGAAACCCTGGCCCAGATTTCACCTGCCAATAGGCACAGCGCCAAAACCGCAACCCCATTGACCCAAAAAGCCCGGATAAGGGGGATTTTCCCCGCCCAATGATCTTTGAAATAAGCCATCCCCTAAGGGGTTAACCATAAATTAATCATGATTACGAGTTTTTTGAAAATATTGTATAATGGGGTGCTCGTAAAAATACGATGAGGAAGCCGGGGGATGACCAAAGCAATCGCCATGTCAGTGGCGCTGCACCTTGTTTTAGGCCTTTTTACCTTTGAAGCTGTTTCAGGGGATGCGGCTTTGGGTCTGGTTTCCGGAATCATCGCATTCATTTTATTTCTGACGATGCTGTTCGGTGCGTTTTGGTTGTTGATCACCTCCGCCATGACCATTGCTGCCGTCGCGGGTGCGCTGATTGTGGTTGTATCCATGGGTGCGTTGATGAGTGGCATGTTCGATGCCAACGCAAAAATAACCGCCATGAAAGATCCTGTGAAGGTGGAGATGCTGACCATCAAGAATCTGTCGAAAGATGTTCAGGACACCATTGCAAGGGCTGAAATTGCGATGGCCGCACTTCAAAAACAAACTGGCGCAAGCGAGATTACTAAAAGCAACGTTACAAAACTGTCAAAAAGCGCTGCCGTCACCAAAACCAAACTGCGGCCCTGGCTCAGCCTGAAGAGCAAGACAGAAAACGAACAGCCCGGACATCAATCAAACGCCAATGCGACATCATCGGTGCAATTGGCCCGCGGCAATGAAATGCGCAAGGCAGTCACAAAACAATTACGCGATCAAGCAAGTGCCAAGCTTTTGGATGCAAATGCTGAGCACCTGGAATCGCGTCCGGAGAAAATTTCAAAAATCTTCGGCCAAATCGGAAAGTCCGTTCGCCGCCTTGAGACCTTGCGCATGGCAATGTTAAAGCAGAAACCCACAACAGAAACAAAAGCCAAAACAAAAGCCAAAACGAAAGAGCAGCGCAGCATTTCTCGCAACATCGAACAATTGGCAAAAGAAGGGTACCCCCATGCCCAGTTTTCGCTGGCCGAGCATTATCTGACCAAGGACCACAAGAAAGCCGAAATTGCGACGGATGCCGCATTGGCAAAGCAATATCTCAACCATGCCGCATTGGCAGGCCACAGCCCGTCTCAGATGGTGCTGGCCATGTTGGCGGCCCAAGATACCCCGGACCCTGATCTTGCCAAGGCACATGCCTGGCTGGGCGCTGCGGAAAAGCACGGCATCAAAGCTGCCCATACGGCCCGCGATCAACTGGCAAAGTTGATGGCGCCCCAAGACCAGATCAAAGCGCG
>Ga0233439_10005671_pt1 | contig 11485 bp, 9 predicted proteins | sample SI_123_September_6_FD_182713 | JGI IMG/M metagenome (GOLD analysis project Ga0233439, IMG submission 182713) | Seawater microbial communities from Saanich Inlet, British Columbia, Canada - SI_123_September2016_100_MG | ecosystem: Environmental > Aquatic > Marine > Inlet | place: Canada: British... | reverse complement strand
GCACCAAGACGCAATTTGATGCGGCGTCTCTGTGTCAACTTGCCTTCATATTCTGCTGCGTTCTGTTGCTTCATCCCGCATACGCTCCCTAAATAGTTGGCAATTTACTTGGCGACAGCCAAATAAATTATCGCCCTGATTAGCACAACAATGGCCATTGATATAGATTTCGGCTATCTATGCCAATAACAACGGAAGTATTAAACGAATCACTAATGCATTGTATGGCGAAGCAAGCCTACGTCAAACTAAGGAACGAGTATCCTCATGACGCAAGATAGCGGAAACGATGCCTCTACATCGCCCCCATCGCCAGAAGATCAAGTCGCGGAATTCTCCGAGAACATGATCAAGGTGGCTGAACAATGCCAGAACCTGGTTAACGACTTCCTAGCCCAGCAAGCTAAAGACGGCGGTCAGGTCGACACCGATCCCTTTAAAATCGGTGCCGCGTTTATGGAACTTACGTCCCAAATGATGGCCGACCCGGCAAAGTTGGCTGAGGCGCAGATGGCCCTGTGGAAGGATTATATGAACCTATGGCAGAACGCTGCCCAAGGCATGTTGGGGCAAGGGGCGAAGGGGGGCGCGCAGGGGGGGTCAACCCCAGTCGCTGCGCCCGAAAAGGGAGACAAACGCTTTCGCGGTGAGGAATGGGAAAGCAATCAGATATTCGATTTTATCAAGCAATCCTATCTACTGACCTCCCGCTGGGTGCAAAACACCGTACATGACGTCGACGGCCTGGATGATGCAACGGCCCGCAAGGTGGATTTCTATACCCAGCAATTCACCGATGCCATGGCGCCGACGAACTTTGTCGCCACCAATCCAGAGGTCCTTCGCGAAACCATTGAAAGCAAGGGCGAAAACCTGGTCCGGGGCTTAAGCAACATGCTTGATGATCTGGAGCGCGGCAAAGGCAAGCTGGCGATCAGAATGACCGATGACGAAGCTTTCACGGTGGGTGAGAATATCGCCGTCAGCCCGGGCAAAGTTGTTTGGCAGAGCGATCTGATACAATTGATCCAATATGAACCAACCACGAAACAAGTGAATAAGCGGCCCTTGTTGATCGTGCCGCCCTGGATTAATAAATTTTATATCCTGGATCTAAAGCCGCAGAATTCTTTCATCAAATGGGCCGTGGAACAAGGCCTGACCGTCTTCGTCATATCCTGGGTCAATCCCGATCAACGCCTGGCCGAGAAAACCTTTGAAGATTATATGTTTGAAGGCATTTACGCCGCTTTGGATGGCGTCAAAGCCGCTTGTGGTGAGGATGACGTCAATATCATCGGCTATTGCCTGGGCGGCACCTTAACGGGCGCAACCCTGGCCCATATGGCGGCCAACGACGATACACGCGTAAAATCGGCGACCTTTTTCACTACATTGGTGGATTTCACTGTCGCGGGCGAGCTATCCGTCTTCATAGATGATGAACAGCTGGATCAGTTGGAACAGAAGATGGAGGATCAGGGCGGCATCCTGGATGGCTCCACCATGGCGACCACGTTCAATATGTTGCGCTCGAACGATTTGATCTGGTCCTTTGTCATCAACAACTATCTGATGGGCAAGGACCCTTTCCCCTTTGATCTGCTGTATTGGAATTCAGATTCCACCCGCATGCCGGCCAAGATGCACAGCTTTTATCTGCGCAAAATGTATCAGCAGAATTTGCTGTCCCAGCCGGGCGGCATCGAGTTAGGCGGCTGCGCAATAGACCTTCGCGCGGTCAATATTCCGGTGCACATTATCTCCACCAAGGAAGATCATATCGCCCCTTGGAAAGGCACCTATGTGGCCACACAACTGTATAGCGGGGAAACGACATTTACCCTAGCCGGTTCAGGCCACATCGCGGGCATCGTCAATCCACCATCAGCAAACAAATACGGCTATTGGAGCAATGGCGAGAACCCCGCGACGGCGGATGAATGGTTTGAAGGTGCAACCCAGCACGAGGGGTCCTGGTGGACCCAATGGGGAGAATGGGTTGCCAATCAATCGAGCGAAATGGTCGAGGCGCGGCAGCCGGGCAGCGATAGCGCCCCGGTCTTAGAAGATGCACCGGGCAGCTATGTCCTGGTTCGTTCGGACGGAAAATAGCTGACAACTAAGTGGTGGGAGTTCAGTGCAAACCATGAGCAATGTCGTTGAAGTCGAACGTAAAGGTGAGATCGCTATTCTGCGGTTCAACCGGCCTGAAAATCTGAATGCTATTTCCGTCGCCTTGGCCAAGGGCGTTGCCGCTTCGTTGATCGAATTGGACAACGATGACAGCGTTACGGGCATTGTCCTGACGGGCGCGGGGGATCGGGCCTTTTGCGCCGGGGTCGATCTGCAGGAAGCCCGCCACATGCAGGTCGCCGATATCGAACAATGGTTCGGTGGCGCCTGCAATATCTATCGACAGATCCTCATGACCAACAAACCGGTCATTGCCGCTATCAACGGCATCGCCGCAGGCGGCGGCTTTCAAATGGCCTTGGTATCGGACCTGCGCGTCTGTCATCCTGGTGCCCGCATGGGCCAGCCGGAGATCAATGCGGCCATACCATCCATCATGGGTTCATATTGGATGTCCCTGCATTTAGGTTGGTCCAAGAACCAGGAATTGTCCATGACCGGTCGCCTGATGGAGGCCGGCGAGGCCCACGACCTAGGGCTCATCAACTATATGGTTGAGGCGGATCAGGTTGTCGCCAAAGCCTGCGAAGTCGCGGAAACCCTGGCCGCCAAACCTGCCGTCGCATGGGCCCGGACCAAGGCCCGCTTTCGCGAGATTGCCCTGTCCGGCTTTGATGAGGCTTTCCGCGCCGGCGTCCTGGGGCAACAGGAATCCTATGCCAAGGGCGAGGCCCAGGCCGTGATTGAGGCCTTCCTGGCGAGCCGGGGCAAATAACCCCGCGCCGACATTGTTAACCGCTAACCCGGTGCCTCTCGTGTGCGGAACAAAAACAGATGCGCGCAATAGGTCACCACGACCAGGACGGCAGCCGCCATATAGCTATATATGTCCGTATAGATGAACCCGGCTGCCGCGACCAGCAAGGCGATCCTTGTGGGCCATTGCAATTTCCCAACACCATACAAATAGCCCTCGAAGCCAGCCGACATAAGAAGTACGGCGGCAACGCAGGCCGCAATAGAGATAACGATCGCACCGGGCTCCCCCCGCATAATCAACGATGGGGTCAGTACAATAATGAACGGCAATATGAACTTGATCGAACCCAGGCGCATGGCCAGGAATGCCGTCTCCATAGCGCCGGATTTGGCGATCACCGCCGCTGCGACAGCCGCCAAGGCGACGGGCGGTGTAATGTAAGACATCATGCCCCAATAGAGGATGAACAGATGAGAGGCGATAGGGTCCAGGCCGAATTCGATCAGGGCAGGCCCCATGACGATGGCGAGGAAGATATAACAGGCACTGACCGTGACCCCCATGCCGAGGAGGAAGGAGGTCAACGCCCCCATGGCAAGCAGAAGGGGCAGGTTACCGTCCGCATAGCCGAGCAATTCACGGGAGAAGGCCCCGCCCACGCCTGTGAAGGCCAAAGACCCGACAATAACGCCAATGCCCGCCAGAATGGCGATAATGCTGGCAATGATCGATGCGGATTCGATGATCAACTCGCGGAATTTGGTGAAATTGAACCGTCGTTCCTTTTTCCTGAAAATCGCGGCAGACGCCAGCAACACCGCCGTCGCATAGTAGGGGGCATAGAGTTCCATTCTTGCCCAGACCAGCAGATAGACAAGCAACAGCAGGCTAAACAGATAAAACCAACCATCCTTTAAGGTGCCCCACAGGCTGGGGATTTCCGAGGCGGGTTGTCCTTTCAGGCCCTTGACGGCGGCATAGCAATCGACTTGCAGCAGCAGGGCGAGATAAAACAGAAACGACGGCACGGCAGCCGCAATGACGATGTCCCGGTAAGGAATATTCAGGAATTCCGCCATCAGAAAGGCAACTGCCCCCATCACCGGCGGCATCAAGGTCCCGCCCGTGGACGCGCACGCCTCGACCGAGGCCGCATAGGCCGGGGTGTAGCCCGCGCGTTTCATGGTCGGAATGGTCAATTGCCCCGTGGTCACGACGTTGGATATGACGCTGCCGCTGAGAGAGCCGAAAAATCCACTGGAAAGAATGGCGACCTTGGCCGGGCCGCCCCTGGTCCTGCCCAACAAGGCAGCGGCAAAATTCATGAAAAATTCGCCGCCTCCCGTGACCACCAATGCAGCACCAAAAACCAAAAAACCAATAAGGATATTTCCCGCCACCCGCATGGGCATGCCGACGATACTCTCAAACCCCATGGCATAAGCACGCACCAGCTCTACGGGCGTTTTCCCCGCACCCCATAAAAAGCCCGGCGCGAAGTCCGTCCACAGGGGAAAGGTGAAAAACACCATACAAACGCCGAACAATATGGTGCCGCCGGCCCGGCGCACGCCCTCCATGGCCAGAAAGCACATGATAGCCGCCGCCGTCGTCGGTCCGGGCGGGGCGACAAGGTCCCAACCTTTGTCGATCATGTCGCCGCCGTGATAGGACAGGAACAGGGACGTTGCCATGGTTACGGCGAACAAAGCCCAATCATAGAGGGGCACATGCGAGGCGTCTTTTTTGCGCGCGGGAAAGATCAAAAACGCGAGAGACAGGAAGATCGCAATCAGAAGGTAAAAATATTGATTGTCGATGAGGACAAAGTTAAAGGCGTTCAGACTAAAAGTCTGATTGATCGCCACAATGATACCAAAGCCACCCAGAAACAGCGTCAACCAGTAAACGACGCCGGTTACCCGCGCCTTGCCGATTTCCTCGTAAACTTCCAACGGTGGAGCGTCATCCATATTTTCGGACTGTCCATATTGCTCCACCATGGAAAAACTCCTGTTACGCACCTAGTGGTCCGATCCTAACGGATGGTACCCATCCGCTAGGATCGGACCACTAGACTCTTAAGAATCGTGGTGCGCGAGACACGAAACAGAAGGACTCTTCTGTTTCGCTCGCACCACTAGCGGATTTAACATACCCCGCAAATTAACCATCGCCTCGTTCAGGTCAATCGGTCAATCACCGGCACCTTCTTTCGCCACAGCGGTGAAGACTTCATTGGCGATGACCATGGCCTCCCGGATCGCCGGCACGCCGATATAGCCGCCCAGATGCAACAGAACTTCACCCAATTCATCCTCTGTCCAGCCTTGGCGCAGGGCCATGCGCAAATGAATATCCAACTCGGGCCAACGGGCCCCGCAGGTATCTGAAATTACGCAGATTAATGTTCGCAGTTTCAGATCGATGCCAGGACGGGACCACAGCATGCCGAAGATGGCTTCGGACGTGTACTGGCCGAATTTTTCCATGGTTGGGTTATTGTAGGTGTTCGCGGCCATATCCTTGACCATTGCCGGACCCATAAGTTCGGCCCGGATTTCCCGGCCTTTTTTGTAGTTTTCGCTGTCTGACATGGATATTTCCTCTCTATAAACCTTGTTTAAATGATCAAATTCAAGACAGATGCAAGCGCATCCTGGCCCGCGGCCAAGCGTACGTGACCTGAGCCTCAGCCTCAAACACATCAGAGGCGTCACCACGCGAGATATGACGCGCGACAATCGCATCACCGTTTGCCAGGCTGGCCACATGGGATGTCGCCAGGCCCAGATAGACCGCCTCTCCATAGGTTGCCGGTACGCTCTGCAACAGGGCATCGGGTGCCTCACCCCGGCCCAATACCCGCACCAGTTCAGAGCGGACGGAGACGGAAACATTGTCACCAACCCGTGGCGTCTGTCCATGGGCATCAACCGTCAATATCGCAAAACCCAGATCGACATCCACCCCGCCGCTGGTCAACCCGGACACGCGGCCGTCAAAAATATTATTCTCGCCGATGAAATCAGCCGTGAAACGCCGCCGGGGGTTTTCATATAAATCTTGCGCGGTACCGGTCTCCACAAGTTCACCATTGGCAATGATTGCCATATTGTCGGCCACAGTCATGGCCTCTTCCTGGTTATGGGTGACATGGACGAAGGTAATGCCGACCTGTTCCTGTAGATGTTTCAACTCCAGGCACATGTCCTTGCGCAGCTTGGCATCCAGGGCGGCCAAGGGTTCATCAAGCAGCAGAATATCAGCCTCCAACACCAACGACCGGCCCAGTTGTACCCGTTGTTGCTGGCCGCCTGAAAGGGCATGGGGCATACGACCCGCCAGCGCCGAGAGGCCGACCAGTTCAAGCATGGCATCGACCCGGCTGGCAATTTCAGCCTTGGGCAAACGGCGCAGACGCAAGCCATAGCCGACGTTCTGGGCCACGGTCATATGGGGAAACAGGGCGAAACTTTGAAACACCATCGATGTGGGCCGACGGTTCGGTGGCTGTTCCGAGACGTCCCTTCCATGCAAAAGGATCTGGCCCGCACTGGGCCGGATAAAGCCACCCAGCAGCCGTAGCAATGTCGTCTTGCCGCCGCCCGAAGGCCCAAGCAGGACAAAATATTCCCCCGCCCCAATCGACAGATCCACCCCGCGCAAAGCCTGCACCGCGCCGTAGTTCTTGGACAATCCACTGACCTGGACAGCAATTTCGTTTGGCTGGTTCATATCACTCCATACTACGTCGACATCAGGGGTTGCGCCTTGGCCCGGGCCTCACGGTCCAGGCGGTCGGTATGCACAAGGGTATAAAGGATGATGCTGCCGATCACGGCGATGGCGATGAAACTGATCAGGCTGCTCATGGCATAGGATTGTTCGGACATACCTTCGTTCAACATTTGCGAAATCAGCACCGAGGTAATGGTGTCATAGCCGCCTTTCAGCAACGATGTCCGGGTGTATTCGTTGAACGTTAGGATCAGCGTGAAGGCGCAGGCGGAAAAAACGCCGGCGCGAATTTGTGGAAACTCCACCTGATAGAAGGCTTGCCAGGCCGTGGCACCACAACTGCGCGCGGCCTCGGACTGTTGTTCCTTATAGCGGCCCATGGTGATCAGGATGACCACGAAAATGTAGGGAATGGTATAGATGATCAAACCGACCAGGGCCGAGAAATAGCCCAGTTCAAACCAGGTATCGAACCAACTGATGCCCAGCCACTCCCCCACCGTGGCACAGGCAATGTTCAGGTTCTTGAAAAATACCAACAGGGCGGAACCCAATATGTCCGCCGGCACGAACAAAGGCGATAGCAACAACGTCACCGTCAGCAACTTAGCCTCCGTGGCCTTATAGAAACTGGCGGCGATCAAGCCCAAGGGCACTGCCGCCAACATGGTGATCGCGGCCAGCAACATGGTATTGCCCAAGGCATTCATCAACAACAGATCAGAAAAAATATCGCCGTACCATTCCAGGGTGAAGACGTAGTCCCGCGCGCCAAAGCCATTTTGGTTGAAGGAAATATAAATCACATAGAAAACCGGCAGCATAAGGGTGAACACCACCAACAAGGTGTACAGCCATTTCAGGCGGTAGGTCCAAAGCCTTGTATAGTCGTCGCCCATAATACTCCGTTGCCCCTTAGTTTATGGGTGACAAAATGCGGGTCAGGTCAAACAGACGGTGCCCCAGATACAACAGACCTAACAAGGTCGCCATCATGATCGCGCTTACCGCCATGGCCAGGGGAAAATCCAGCGCCGAAATGGCTTGGGTTGCGATCAATCCCGCATTCACGGCACCCGGGCCCCCAAGGATATTCGGCAACAGTGCCACGCCCAGGCCATTGACGAAAATGAACACGCCGCCCGCGAATATGCCTGGTGCCGCCAGGGGCAGGATGACATCGAGGAAAACCCGATGGCGTGGCGCGCCCAGGTCATCGCAAATTTCGAAGATATATTTCGGCACCGCCTCCATGGCCAAAAACCCGGCAAAAACGATAAAGGGCAGGAACGACATCACCTCGCCAATGATCACCCCCATAGGGGTGTAGAGGATCGCGGTGATAGGTTCGGATATCACGCCAAGTTCCAATAGAACCGTATTGACCAGGCCCGTACGCTGCAACACCGGGCGCAGGGCAAAGATGCGAATGATCTCTGACACCATGAAGGGCAGAATGAACAGTAGGATGACCCGATGCTGGGCCACTTGGGGTATGCGCCGCCGCACGAAAACCGCAATAGGAAAACCAAGGACGAAGGACACCACCACGGAAACGGACGAATGCATCATTGAGGAGAGAAAATTTTCCAATCGGGCGGAGAAAAAGAAATTCTCGTAAGCAAACAAGGTAAACCCAGGCTTCATCCAGAACATGGTGCGCTCAAACACGCTCCACACCACCGTCAGAGCCAGGGGCAAGGCGAAAAACACCAGCATGAAGATGATCGGCAGTAAAAACAGCGCCCGGCTAAGGCGGCGCTGTAGACGCAGGCGCGCAGCCGGGATGGGCGCAGTGATATCGCTGCCTCCCATCCCGCCCAATCGCGGACTAACTTCAGTCATCTAAGTACCGTAGCGGTTCGTCGGGCCTAGGCCGCCTGTACCCGCGCCCACCAATCCTGATAGTCCCGAATATGGGTTGGGAATACGTTCTGCCAGGAATTACCCTTCACCGCGTAACGATCTGCCTTGCCCGCCAAACGGGCCGCTAAAAGCGCTTTGGTCTTGGCATCAAAATCCTTGGGATTGGCCTCCACATATTCATTCACGCCCTGCATTTGCGGGCCAAAGCCAAAGGTCGCCAGGGTACGGGCCCCGAACCATGTGGAAAGATAGACGTTCATCAACTTATAGAACGCATCCGATTGACCCCGTGCCTGACCGCCCTTGGTCAACATAAAGGCATTGTTCCAGGTCTGATGACCTTCCTTCATGGTGCCGTAGCGGATATCCATCTTGGATTTCTTAGCCGCGACGATCTGGATCGGCTCCCAACACGAGGACACCAATACTTCTTCCGAGGCCAGCAGATTGAGGCCATTGCCAAAACCATCCCAGAATGTGCGGAACTGACCCTTCTTCTTTTGCGCAATGAGGAACTGGCATACGCCCTTAACTTCCGACGGGTTCATGTTTGAGGGATTATCGATATCCTGTTTACCGCTTTCCTTGAGGTAAATCGCAGTGTTGGTCAGGGTCGGCCCAAAATCGTTCTGCATGGCGGCCCGGCCTTTGAATTGGGCATCGAACATGGCTTCCCAGGAATCTATATCGGCACCGATCTTGTCATAATTATAGGCCAAGCTGTCGGCGTTCGAGATGTAGGGCACGGCCACAACCTTGCCCTTGTGGCGGATGGTCTCAGCCGCCGCGCCGCCCGGGTTATAGATGGGCAGGATATTCTTCCAGTTCGGAATTTTCGATGTATCCAGCTCCACCACCGCGCCTTGGGAGGCAAGAGCATCTTCCATTCCGCCGCCGTTGTCCGACATGGCGTCATATAATTTGGAGCCATCGCCAACGACCATTTTCTGAATAGCTTCATCAGCCCGCGCGCTTTTGGCATTATAGGCAATTTCTATGCCTGCCTGGCCTGCCATGGCGCTCCAATCCTTAGCACCTACTTTGGCAATACCAATCGTCCAAAGCTTCAACGGACCAGCGGCCTGCGCCGAACCCATGTTCAGTCCACCCGCCGCACCAATTGCAGCCATTGCAGTGGCGCTTTGCAGCAGCACACGGCGATTAAATTCCATCTGTTTCATAATTTTTCCCTGTTTGTCTTATTTCGTAACGATCCGACAGTTACGTTTAGCACTTGTTAGCGCCCTGAATGATACACCTTTATATCATTAGGTAAATATCGGCGCATGCCAATCTCCGGCGCATGGCTGTATTGCGGCGTTAGCGCAGGTAAAGCAGTCCGTATTGTGGCACTACGGGACATGAACGTATTGGGGCCCCAGGTTTAAATGACTAAGTTGCACGCGATTTTCGCTGCCTCCAGCGGTAATGCCAAGGGTATTGCCTGGATGTTCCTGACCGGCCTGATCTTTGTCGGTGTCACCGGTGTGGTGCGCCATGTCGGCAGCACAATGCATCCGGTGCAACTGGCCTTTCTGCGCTATGCCATTGCGTTGATTTTCCTGATGCCCATTATTCTGCGCGAGGTGAAAAGTTTTCGCGGGCGCAACCGACGCTATGGTCTGCATGCCGCTCGCGGCTTGTTGCATGCCGTGGGTGTGGGATTATGGTTCTACGCCATGGCCCATATCCCCGTGGCGGAAGTGACCGCGCTGGGCTTTACCGCACCCATCTTTGCCACCATAGGGGCCGCAATTTTCCTGGGCGAAAAGCTGTATATGCGGCGCATTGGTGCGGTGATCTTTGGCTTCGCAGGCGCCCTGGTGATTATCCGCCCCGGTTTACAGGTGATCGAATTGGGCGCTATTGCCCAGCTGGTTGCCGCGCCATTGTTCGCCGCCTCGTTATTGATGGCCAAGAAACTGACCGAGACGGAGGCGAATGGAACCATTGTGCTCTCCACAGGCATCTTCGTAACTTTGGCCCTGCTGCCGCCCGCCCTCTATGTCTGGCGGACACCGACGATGGAGGAAACCATCTGGCTGATTGCGGTCGCGGGCCTCGCCACACTCGGGCATCTGACCATGACCCAGGCTTTTCGTCTGGCCGAAGTCACCGCCCTGCAGCCTATAACTTTTTTGCAACTGGTTTGGGCGACGATATTGGGGTTCTATATATTCGGCGAGGAACCGGATTTGTGGACCTGGGTTGGAGGTGGCATCATCGTTGTCTCCGCCAGCTACATCGCCCATCGTGAAGCCAGGGCAAAAAAGAAAAGCGCAAAGGCAATAGTCACCGCGACGGAAGGAGCTTAGGTCATGAAAATGCGTGGCGACCGTTTCCGGTTGGTTCTGCTGCTGGCCGTGGCGATGATGTTCTGGCTGGCAGCACCATCGGGTTTTCGCTCTTTCGAGGCACAGGCTGCACCTGCTGCCGATCCCTGGCCCCGCTGGAAAACAGCCGATCAGAATAACCCGGCGGAGATCGATTTTACCGCCTGGGACACGCTGCTGGCCAAATACCTCAGACCTTCAAGCACCGGTATCAATCTATTCCGCTATGTCGCGGTGACAAAGGCCGACCGGGCGGCATTGGATCAGGATGTGGCGCGCCTGGCTGCGCTGCCGATCTCCACCTACAACCGGGCGCAACAGCGGGCCTATTGGATCAATCTGTACAATGCCCTGACGATCAAGGTCGTGCTTGATCATTTCCCCGTCGACACGATCATGGAGATCAACATCTCACCAGGCTTCTTCAGCTTTGGCCCCTGGGACAAAAAACTACTGCAGATCGAAGGTGAAGCCGTCAGTTTGAACGATATGGAACACCGCATCCTGCGCCCGTTGTGGGGTGATCCACGCACCCATTATGCCCTCAACTGCGCGTCCCTTGGCTGCCCCAATCTTGGCCTCACCGCCTATAGGGCCCAGGATATGGAGGCCCGGTTGGACGCTGCGGCACAGGCCTATATCAACCACC
>Ga0233439_10005668_pt1 | contig 11488 bp, 3 predicted proteins | sample SI_123_September_6_FD_182713 | JGI IMG/M metagenome (GOLD analysis project Ga0233439, IMG submission 182713) | Seawater microbial communities from Saanich Inlet, British Columbia, Canada - SI_123_September2016_100_MG | ecosystem: Environmental > Aquatic > Marine > Inlet | place: Canada: British... | reverse complement strand
TAATGTCACTCACCGGGCGATTCCTCCTGCTTGGCCAAGGCCGCAGCCTCGGCTGGCTTTTCGCCTTCTTCCCAAAACTTTTGCTTGATCACTTCGCCCGTTTTTAGCGTGACTTCCGCCTTCTGGCTGCCATCCGGATGCCACGACCGGGCCTGCCCGTCGGCCTGCCCATCAACCATCGCCATCTCCTCGGCCAGTTGGCCGTTATCATGCCACTTGCGACAGGAACCGCTGAGTTCCCCGTTTACAATCGCATCCTCAGCCGATTTCTGACCGTTTCGATGCCACTTCACCCGAACGCCGTGCGACTTGCCGTCCACAAATATCTCCGATACCTGCTGCTGCCCATCTGAATACCAACCCTCGGAGAGGCCATTGAGTTTGCCGTCGCGAATAACCGAGCGGGACTTCAGCCGGTTGGTTTCGCCACCTGTGTAATAGTCCACCAGATGGCCGGTGAACAACTCACCACTTGTTTTCAACCGCAACCCGTCATCGCCCTTGTCGAGTTCGTCGAGTGTTGCCAAAGGCAACGACTCCCCGCTGCGACACCCCGCCAGCCCGAGGCATCCTCCGGACAGAACCATGGCGCACAGCCAACTGGAGATTTCAAATCGCACTTGCCTGTATTATTGAACCATCAACTTGAAGAACTTGACCGGCGCACCGGCCTCTTCGCTCGGAACGGTGATGCGAAACTTGCGCACCTTGTTGGCCCGGACGTGTTCGAACTCGCCCTCTTCGCCGTCGACCTGAAAGGCCAAGTCGCTCCATGCCTTCAAGTCGGGCGAGCCCTTCACGGTGTAAGTGCGCCCCTGGATGCCCATGAACTCCAGCACGGTGCCGGCTTCGGCTTTCTGCACAATGTCCAACTTCAGGCCGTCCTCCTTGTCGAATGCGTAGTTGCCGGAGATGTACTCGTCGAGATTGCTCATCCCATCGCCGTCGGTGTCGTCGCCCGGGTTGATATCACTGAGATTTTTCCCCTGACCAAGCAGCGCTCGCTCCCAGGCATCCGGCAGGCCATCGCCGTCGGTGTCCTCGCCCAGCGTCAGGTTGAGAAGTGTCTCGGCGCCCGGTTGACCCATCTTGGCCAAGTCGCCAATCATCTCGATCGGCAGATAGACTCGCGCACCGATGCGTACCCGGATCTTGTACGGCATGGCCATGCGCATGGCAGCGGGGTGATATAGGTTAGCCGTTGCGCCGGAGTCCATCGGCACCTTGAGCCAGTAGTTGATACCGGGGGTGGTGCCGGGCCCCACATCAGCACGAATCACACGGCCGGTGGAGGTTTCAAATAACACCTCAACCTTTTCACCCTCTAGGGGGCGTCCAAATTCATCGCGCACCATGCCATAAAAAGCGTGGTGGGGAGCCGGTGGGAACGCGTCAACCATAACCGGAAGCAACAAGGCCCCCGCTAACAGCAGTTTGATCGTTTTTTTTATTTTCATTGGTAAAGTCCTGTTTGACATATCAGTTCCCCGAGTAGGAGTAGGTGTGGAAGTGAATCTGGATGTCGTTCACAGTCTGGATGAACCGGTCCAGTCCTTCGTCTGAATCGTTGAGCAACGACCGGCCCGGGATGACCAGTTTCCACTTGCTGTTCCAGACGGAACGCCCGATCAACCGTGTGTTGGTATAGTTGTCGGGAAACATCCTCGAGTTGTCCTTGAACACAGATGCCGTGGAGACAGCGCGGAACGCCTGATGCTTGCGGATGGTGAACAATTCCTCGCTCAGTGAGGCGGACGATTGCCACAGCTGTTTGTTGTTCAACTCGGACGCACCGATGTTGAACGGCATCGGCACGGCCACGTCCTGCACGTACCACGAGCGAACGGTGCTTGCGTCGCCAAGCGGCGGGCTGCGCATCGAATCCACCCCAACCGGAACGAAATACACATACGGGGTGGCGGACAAGCCGTTGGGATCGAGGAAGCCGCCGCCCGGTGTGCTGGGCGAGTCGCCCCCTGCCCCGCCCACGGTGTTGGAGTTTGAGTTGGGATCAGCGATGCCCTTGTAGCCATTGAAGGCGATCCCCACGGCGTGAATCTTGTTGGCAAACGAACTGGGGCTGAAATAACTGTCACCCGAAGCCAACGGCTTGCCAAACAGGTTCAACCCATCCGATATCGTCGTGCTGAACTCAAGTATCAACCCCGGCACCGGCAGGCCATCGCCGTTATCGACCTGCATGCAGAACCGGCTGACATCGGCATCCTGTCGAATATCCTTGCGGCGGGCATTCTCCAGCACATCACGCCAAGTGTCCAAGCCGTCCGCACCCGGCAAGATGCGGTACTTCTCGCCACGCATGGAGACGGTCGTGCCGTAGGTGTCCGGGTTGTTGAAGCCCAACCGGCCCTTGAGCACGTCCCAGTCAGCCTGCATCTCGGCGAGGACGCTGGAGAGACCGGGGTCGCCGGTATTACTCGCGGCGTACTGCGGTTGGCCGTCCTTGACAACGCCTAGCGCGCGCGAGTTGACGATCCGCTTGACAAACTGCTTGCCCTTTTCGGTGTGCAGCAGGCCGGTCTCGTAGTCGTAAGACATGGCGGCAAGGTAGGTGTACTGGGCGGCCAGATCGTACAGAGTCTTATAGCGCTCGAGTTTCTCGTTGCGGAAAATGCGGAACGCGGCATCCCTCGTGCGAAAACCCTGAACAATGGCAGCTGAACGCTTGCGGAAGTTGGTGCGCTCCAGTTGTATCCGATCCCCCTTGGCCACCAGAGCACGGTAACGGGCTCGGGCATCGTCACGTTTGCGAAACTGCTCGTTGATAGTCCAAAGATGAGCATGAGACTCGCCCACCTGCTGGGTGAGATCGTAAACGGCCTGTCGAACGTCCATAATCCTTTCCCTTGGTGCGATATAATCAAACTCCGACCATCTGCGGGCAGTTGTAATCGACATCTCCAGCGCTTGAACAATCGCTGTGCGAGAAATTTTGAAAGTATCTTGGACTCCTTTAGTTATTACCCCAGATGCTATCAGAGCGGAACGGGCAGGCGCTGTTAAATCCCCCCCGGTTGACATGCCAACCACAAAATTGCTCGGAAGCCCATCTGCCACCGCAGCTGCGGTAAGTTTAATTTGATCCCCATAACTATCAATAATCTGTTCCCATATTAAGGTCACTGCTTTTGTAGCATGCAATATTTCGTCAGCTATGAGCAGGTCCTTGTTTTTAGCCCGAATTTCAGCCTTGGTATCCAATTGGGCAGTTAACAAATCCATCGCCCGGACGAAGTCGTTTCTCGAACCGGCGGCGTCGTTGACGGCTTGCCGTAGTTGCGTGTGTGTCAGGATCACGTCTGACATGGCCTGCTGCAGCTCGCCCGGTGACGCACGTTTCCCTTTCCAACCGCTGGGCTTGGTTAGGAAGCCGTGTTTACCGATGTTGATTGTAGTGGTGACCACATTGGTGAATCCCGTGGAAGGCCAGTCTACACTTGTCCAAGGATAGGCACTTGTGGGTATTAACCAGCCAGTCGGCACGTCCCAAATATTAACATCTATGACAGTGTCCTCCGTGTAGCTCCAAGTACCAGGGAAAACCTCTTCGGGTATTTCAGGGTACATGAAATGCACCAGGTCCGGGCCGTAGTAATCTTTTTCATAGGTTTTCCCCGGGCCAACATCACTTGGATAAGGTGTCCCATACAATTCGATCAACTGGTGATTATAGGCGAGTTCCTGCTGGGCGACTGTGGACTGAAGATCCGCCAGTGAATCCTCCTCGGAACGCATCAGGCGGGTGACATCCTTTGAGTCGTCAAACGCAGACACCGCGTTGGCCAATGCCTTGTTGGCGCGCCCTGTAATCTGCTCGTAATGCGTCTTGATGTTATTGCCCGCCATACTGTTGGGATTCACATCGAACGCCAGCGCATCCTCCGGCAGGCCAAGCGGGGTGAGATGCCCCTCGGCGTTGTCCAGGCTGGTCTGGAGATCGGCGGCAAAAGTCGTCAATTCATTCAGTTCCGGTACCGTGGTCCGGTCAATTTTCTGGATGCCTTCATGGCTGGGGTCGGTGTCCACTGCCGGCAACATGGCGTTGCCCACCACCCAGTTGACCATCGTGCCGAGCCCGTTCCTTGAGGCCCAGTGATCCATGCCCCAGCGCCGCTTGGATGGCACCGTACTGTCGCCCTCCGTGTGGGAGCGCCGGTCGTTCTGCCGGGTCTGTTCAAAATGCGCCCACCCTGAGCCTTGGCCCGGCTCGTAATCCCGGCGCCATGTCAGGTCAAAAATCTGGTTGCCTGCCCGGGCCAACGCGGATGCCGCGGCGGCAAACTTGCGCTCATCCATATAATCCACCTGCACAGGCTTACCCAGCACCGTGACAGCCTCGGTTCTTGGCGCCCAGGTGAAGTCCACGTCGGTGATCAGCTTGTAGTAGCCTTTCAACGCTGAAAGATAATGGCCGTAGGCATCTCCGTGTCCCTGCGGGTACATCCGAGCGGCATCGGCGGCATTGATCGCCCCGTCCAGCGTCGCGCCCTGATCCTCTTGGATGTTGTAGTTGAGGGCATAGATCACCTCGCCGGAGTCGATGCCTCTCGTGTAATTCCAGAACATCCGGTTATACACCGGGCCAGTCTCAACGCCGGGCTGCATGAAGTCATCCCGACCACGCAGCAGCGCCAGTTCCTCCTCCAGCAGGCTGGGCATCTGTCCCTTGAAGGCAAACAACGCGGTGGCGATGTCACCATAGGTGCGATCCTTTGTGCCAATGCCGATGGTCGGGTTGGCGGCATCCGCCCAACCGTCGTTGCCGACCATCATGTACAGGTCGTTGATGTATCCTGCCGCGAGCAGCAGGGCGTCATTAGCCGGGCCGTAATTGATCCCGGCCTCGATGCTCAACATCTTGCCCCGGTTCAGCACAGTCTCGTAAATCTCAAGCAACCCGTGGTCATTCATGTTATCGAGATTCAACGCGATATCGCCCTCCCACCGCTTTCCAGCTTGAGTCAACATGCTGCCCTGGGTGTTGACACTGTTGCTGAACATGTCGGTCGTGCGCTGATTGAACGGATTGATCCCGGCCAGCACGCGCTTGATCCACCCCTCCGCCAACTGCGGCACGGTCCACTCCGACCAAGCCTGTTCAATTTCCGCATCACTTAGGTCACCACTGCTGTCCGTATCCCCGTAGCCCGGGTGCGTTTCGAGCGTTGGCCGGTAGCGCATGATGATATAGTTGTCGCTCAAGGTTTGGATGCCGCTGCCACCGAGGATGTAACGGTGGATTGCCGCGCCGCTTCCGCCGTCCAACGGGGTCCACCCGGCAGCGAGTGCCTTGGGGGCGCTGGCATCGTACCCTGTGTCGCTTTCCGCGTAATAGACTTTCGGTTCAATACCGTCCACTGGCGGCTGGATCTTCCATTCATAATTAAAGTCGGCGAACTTGGCCGCCAGGTCGGCGGTGTGCTGAAAGGTCACTTTTTCGTCCAGAGGGTTGCTGGAGTACAGCACCTTGATTTCGCCCCGATACATCGGTTGCCCAACGCGAATGATATGCACGCTGACCGGCAGCCCGCTCTTGCTGGGATCATTGCCGTCATTGCTGATGAGAGTGACGTAGCCCACCCCGGGGCCACTGGCGCTCAAGGCGTATGAGTCCACCGCCGTGTCGTCATGAGTCACCTTGGCCAACGCGGTGATGCCGTATGGCTTCACGCCGTCGGCGGAGTCACCTGACAAGCCGGTGATCGTAGAGGTGCTGGTGTTCGCCACCCATTGACCGGCACGGTCAGTTGGTTCATAGAAGGTTTCAACGCTGGTGGACAACCCATCCACTGCAGCATCCCAGTTTGTCTTGTCTGTGTCGGTCGAGTGACACAGAGCCTTGACCTCGGCGATCTCGCCTGCGCTCAACACGTTGAGCAGCAGATATTTCTCGCCGACCGCTTCGTCCACAAACTTCCCGCCGAATACCAATTCACCGTCGCTTCCCCGGTTGGGATCAAAGAAGAGGCGCTGCGACAGGTGCGGCGGCAGATTCGGAAAGTATGTCCTACCAAGATAGGAGGATGTTTTGACGGAAGCCGGTATTTTACTCAATACAGTGTCGCTAAGCGCATAGCTCTTCTCCCGGGTCGGATCGTGCAGGGTCACGCTGGTCTGCTCCACAGCGTTGGCAACCGACTTCGCGATGGACTGCTGGTAAAGCACCTTTAGGCTGCTTTGCCCACGAACCGCCGGTAGCTCCTTCTTGGCGTTGGTCAGCGTCTCGCTCAGGTTCAGCACCGGCGTGTTCGCCGGCCAAACGGGACGGTACACAATATCAAGTGCTTCAGCATTCTTGTCATCGCCCGCCCCAGTGAACCCGCCTGAACCGTCAGGGGGTCGAAGATAAGGCACTATACTGTTCTCCAGCGGGGCTGTGGAAAAGCCGGGCCAAGCAAAGCCGGGAAGTGTGTTGTAATAGAAGTGCATTCTAAACGAATTGGTTGACGTGGGTGCCGCCGCCAAGTCGGGCGGGCGGTTGCCCAATTCCTGCGTAACGCCGCCGGAATCGTAGGAGAGATCCATCGCCGCTTGGCCAGCCGCCGCCACGTTCGCGTCGGAGGAGATGGTGAGATTCAATGTCTTGGTGACAGCCGGGCTGCCATCCAGCGGCGTGACCACGAGATCGATACTCAGCAGTCCCAAATTATCGTCCGGCGCCGTGCCGGACAGTGTCAGGCCGTTGATCGAGAGCCCAGTTGGCAGCGGTGTGCTGGACGAGGCCGCCATGGTCAGCGTGGCAGGCCTGCGGGAGGTGTGCACGGTGTAGCTGAATGCCTCACCCACCTTGGCCGTGGCCGTGGCTGCCGTCGCCTGCGCATCGAATGTGCCGGCGGCGGGATCGTAAGTGCCCGTCACCAACGCCGGCGGCCCGGCGTGCAGTCCCCGGTACACCCAGTGGTTCCCCTTGCGATCCTCGTAGGTGAATTGTTGATAGTGGCCATACTCCGCCTTCTGGGTGGCCGTGGCATTGCTCCACCCATTGGGCAGATCGGCACCCGTGGTATTCTTAATTGCTTGAACGGTAACCGAACCGGCAGTACCACCGGCAATCAAGAGAACATCACCAGCCACGTAATCGGTACCACCTGTGTGAATGGTGTATCCTATAATACCGCCTTCGGTATTAACCGACGTAATATTCACCTTGGCTCCAGTACCTGATGCTGTTGGCCTTGCAAAGAGAGATCCAGCTGCGTCCCCAGTCCCTGGAGCCACCGAAAAAGTGAATTTATTTACATCTATCGAATCGGTAGTGATTTGGAAAGCGGAATTGTAGTTGCTCGCATTACTACCTGTGGCTCCAATTATATTGACCATCTCCGAATTGACAAATGAATGCGCTGCACTCGTCGTCACGGTTGCCGTGCCTCCTGATTCTGTAATAGAGGATACTGGGCGGACTACAGTGGTTGTCAGCCCATCAGCGCTCGTGTACCCACTGCCTGCATTTGTGATGGAACTTTCAAGTACAGATATTACCCCCGCATATGGCGGCTCGGTGTTGTGGTTGACCCGGGATGACCCCGTGCCGCTCACCGGCTTGGCCAGGAGCGGCAACGGCATCGGGGCCTGCAACATCTGCCCGGCCTCGGTGATGTAGTCGAATACGATGCCCTCCGAAGGCTTCTCGCGCAGCACCTTGAACACACTCATCGAAGGCCGCCCATCCGATCCCGTGTAAGACAGCAGAATATGCGGGTCGGAGGAATAACCGGTTCCGCTCGTGATGTTCAAATCATCGCGCAGGGCATAGCCCTGCCCGGCCAGCATCAGGGCATGCTCCTCGTTGGGATTGTAGCCGATCTTGGTTGAATCATTCTGCACATAGATGCTCCCCTTGGCCTCCACGCTGCTCAACGCACCGGTGCCGTCGTTGCTGGCCAGCACGATGTCCCTCGGCGCGCTTGGCCACTGTATCGTGTACCGCCCAAAAGCCGCCGGCCAATAGGAGGGATCGAATCCCTTTTTCGCGTCAGCAGCATTTTTGCGATACCAGTATACCTCAAGAATTTTGTTGGCCGGGTCGGCGTTCACCGGGATGATTGCCCCCTTGTTGGCGGCCTCAAAGCCCTTAGAAATCGGGTCGATATAGGCTTTTTCGTTATAAGCATCACCAGCTTCGATTAGTATATAACCGGCCCAATAGTCGGCCCCGCTCGCACCAAGCTCACCGGTCGGGGCCTGTATGCGTGCGCCGATATCCACGGTCTGTTCGATATACCTCGGCGCCTTCATCTGGTCACTCGACAGGAAACCGGTCTTGAGTGCCGTTACCGGATCAGTTGCCGTGGAGTCATACTTCAGCCCGGCAAGTGGAGCGGTGCTGGTGCCCCATATTTTCAGGTTCCTCGCCGGCACCCAGAACTTGGCGCCGAGGGCGGATAGACCAAGCGACTCCGCCTTCAGGCCAGACTCCAGCCATGAAAAAACGCGCTCGAAATAGATGTTCTCCCCGGAGCTGAAACGAAGCAAGGTTCGGTGCTGCGGGTAGTTCGCATCCAGTTCGGTGTAAAACTCATACGTGGGCGATAGGTGCGCCCGGGGGCGGTCCAGCGGATCCTGATACTGGATAAACGGCACGTTGCCGAGCGGCAGCTTGACGGCGGTGGATGCCGCCGTCCTGGTACCTGTGACCGTGGGCCGCACATAGTGACTGTAACGGGCAGAATCTTCCGGCCAGATAAACTTGTACCGCACATGCCGCGCCGGCCAGAGGATGCCCTCCAACCCCTCTTCCATCCAGTGGATTTGATAGTCGTTCAGGTTCTTGGTTTCACGCACCGCATAGTAACGAATCTTGCTCCCCCCGAACCCGCCGGTCATGTAGGCGAACTCCTTCGCACCGATTTGCAGCAACGGCTTCGGGTGCAGCAGTGCATCCTTCTCTGAGACTGGAGCTACTGTGGGTTGCACCAGATCGCCCAACTCAGTCGTCACGGACGCCGGCGCGGAGTGCTTGAATACATCCACGATTTCAAATCCGAGGTGATACCGCGTCGTGCCATCCTCACGCAGGTCTCCCAGCAATTCCACAAACACGCGCCCCTCAGCGTTGAGCGCCTTCAGGTTGCCGCTGTCATACTTCAGCGTGTATTTGTAAACCGCTATGTCGGTGTTACTACCACTTGACGTGGCACCGCCGGATTGCGCGGGAATACCTACCGCCACGTCCTCCGGGAAATTGCTGTTGTAGACGATATGCAGCGCCCCGATGGTCGTGGTCGGGATGCTCACCTGCGGGCCGTCATACCCCGCCTGGTTCCAATAGATTTTCTTTGGCGTCTTGGACGCGCTGCCAGACACCACATAGCGCATCTTGTGGAGACGGTAGTAGTTGCCTACCGACTGATGCCACTTGTCCGTGTCGGTACTGTCGCTTGGCGTCGAACTGGCCGGCGTCGCCTTGCGCCAGATGATCTCCACCGGACCCGGCTGGATGGCAAACACCGTACGCGCGTGGGCACTGTAATAGTAGCCCTTGGCCTCGTGCGTGGTGTCCGTGGACAACAGATGCGGCTGCCCAAGCCAGTAGGTACTCGGCAACACGGAGTCGGCCAGTTTATCGCCGGCCTCGTCCTCCTCCGGCGGCGGGATGATGCCACCGAACAGGAACGACACCGGCCGGTTCAGGAACGGCGCACCGACCTGGGCGCGCATCAGCACCACCTGCGAGCTGCCACTGCCGCCGTGCGGCAACTTGATGTTCGCCGCGTTGCCGCTGTAGCTGATGCCAGCGGTGAGGCCCGACGGGGTCTCCGGCGCAGCCACCGCGCCCCAACTGATGAACCCTGAAAACTGGTTCGCCGTCGGCGGGTTGATCGTCAGGCTCGACGCCCCCTGCGCAGAGGCGGTTGGCGCGCGACCGTCCGACCCAATGGCGGCGTCCACCGTCGTGGATATTGGCACTCCGTCAGCGGACTGGTAGTTGTACAGCGTCTGATCCTGTCGAATCTCCAGCGGCAGCGTCTGGCCAAGCGCTTGGCCAAGCGCCAGCAGCAACACCCCGCTCAACACGCCCCATGTCGGGATCTTTTTGGTTGTGATCTTCATTTGAGTGCCTGTTTGAATTGTCGTTTGTTTCATCTGTTCCTCCGGGTTTCTCATTCGATCGTCAACGTGGCTGTGTCACTAATCCGATTCAGGGTAAACGAGCCTTTCATCGCGTAACTCTTTTCGTTTGCCGCTCCGCTCGTGGCCAGGCCGAACAGCGTCATCGTCTCCTCGTAGGCGCCAAACAACCGCCTCCCCGTCCGGGTCAGCGAGGCGAACCCGCTCCCCGGCGGTTCAAATGTCAGTGTTATTTCCCGCCGTATTCGGTACGACTCACGGCCCACCGGCTGCACGGTCTTGAAGTCCACCGCCAGGTTGTCGTGATCCGGGTGGTACGTGTGAACAAACGGGTTGGACGCCTGGTCGTTGTAGCCGACATCCACCGTCACCGTCATGGTCTGCCCCGAGACCAGGTCACCGCCGCACACCCATGGCAGGTTGTCTTCGCTCACCGGCAGATGAACGCAGCTGATCCGCTGCGTGGTCTCCAGTTTTGTGGCGTCAAGCAAACTTTGCTTCACGGCCACCCCGTTGTTGCCGCTGGCCAAGGTCCCCACGAACACCCGCTGCAACAGCTTGAGCCGGTTGGCTCCGCCGGTCTCGCCCTGCGCGATGTCCGCCCCGGTCAATGTACCGGTCAGCACGACAGAGTTTGCCGGCGCGTTCGCCGTCAGCGTCAGCACACCGCCGCCGCTGAACACGATCGCTTCACCGGCATAAAGCGGCCTCGGGATGCTAGTCACCGCGACGCTGACTCCCGCGCCCTGGGTTCCACCCGTGCTCGTCGTCTCCGTGTCCGCAATGTCCGCCCCGGCCAAGTCGCCGGTCAGCGTGGTTGCGCCGGAGGGCGCGTCAGCCGTCAATGTCAACACGCCTCCACCGGAGAACACGATTTGGTTTCCACTCGAGTAGGCCCGGGGCAATCCTGCCACCGGTACGGACACTCCCGCTCCCTGTGTAACCGCCGTCCCGACGGTTTCCGTGTCGGCGATGTCTGCCACGGTCAAATCCCCCGTCAACGTAGTCGCCCCGGCAGCCGCATCGGCTGTTAGCGTCAACACGCCGCCGCCGGAGAATGTCAGTGCCTCTCCGGTGGTGTAGGCCCGGGGCGTCGCCGCCACGGTCACACTGACTCCCGTTCCCTGCGTCGCTGCCGCGCCTGCTGTGACCCCAGCCCCGACGGTGATGTCGTTGGGCACCACAGTCACGCCGGAGAGTTTCTCCTTATGCATAATAAGACGCAGCGGGTAGGCGCTGCTCACGTTGCCGAACGTCGTCGTGTCGGTCGCCAGCGAATGGCGCACTTGTGATATTCCGGCGTTGCCAATCCACAGTCCCTCGCTCGAGCCCACCTTGCCGCTCACCGGGATGTCCACCTGCGAGTGACCCAGCGAGTCGGTGAACCGTAGCAAAC
>Ga0233439_10005662_pt1 | contig 11495 bp, 10 predicted proteins | sample SI_123_September_6_FD_182713 | JGI IMG/M metagenome (GOLD analysis project Ga0233439, IMG submission 182713) | Seawater microbial communities from Saanich Inlet, British Columbia, Canada - SI_123_September2016_100_MG | ecosystem: Environmental > Aquatic > Marine > Inlet | place: Canada: British... | reverse complement strand
GAATACCAAACAGGCACCTGGAACATGCAGGGGTTATATGGAATCAATCCCACCATTCAGCAGGTCTTGTCGGTGCCGGGGCACCCCTTGCATCTACACGGATATGAAATAAAAGAAAAACGTGGTGGACATATCAATCAGGCGATTTCCACTTCCACGACTCGAATTACCGTCTACCCTATAAAAGATATCAACATCCGCATCAAAGATCTGGATAAAGCTCTTTTACCCATAAAGCCTCTCCAATAAACCAAGCCTGGGTGTGGTGCTGATACATGAAGCTCGCTCCATCAGTCATTTGGTAGCAATATATTTACATGGCAACCCTCTTATGTAAAAAACTTGTTAAAAATAAACGGTTTCTGCATAACCCTCCCCTTATTATCTGCTTCCATTTGGCTCTATATTTAACGGCACCCCGTTTGCATTTATAAGTAATATGAGGAATTTGAATATATGATGAATCAACAACTCCCAATTAAGTTTTATGCCTAAATTAGATTCTCAATATAATATAATAGGTTTCATCTATATAAATTTAATTATTTCAGTACAGAGCATTTTTAATTACAGCATTTGGTTAACCGTTCCATCGCCATCTATACATCCCTGACACGGGTAATTGAATTCTGATATGGACCAATGAGCAACCCTCTAAGCCATAGTAATGTGATGGCCATCGTCTTATCAATAATTAGCACCTGGCGCAAAAGATGAGTTCCAATGAAGAACATAATTTAATTGGGCCTAATATTCTTATTGTCGAAGACAATATAGTAAATATTGATGTCTTAATTAAAACCCTTAGGTCAGAGAACTACAATGTATCCATTGCCACAAACGGTCAATTGGCTTTGGAAAAAGTAAAAAATGATCCCCCTGACCTGATCCTGTTGGAGATCTTGTTACCGGGTATAGATGGAATTGAAGTATGCAAAACAATCAAAGCAAACGAGGATTCCAAAGATATTCCCATTCTTTTTATAACGGCAAAGGCAGAGCCTAAAGATGTTGAGGCGGGATTCCAGGCGGGTTGCGTGGAGTATATTTGCAAACCTTTTAATATCGATGAGGTTTGCTCCAGAGTTAAAACTCAGATTCTTGTGGCAAAATCAAACAAAATGAGAGTGGAGGAGGACGAATTAAAAATTTCCGGAATGAAATTACTTCTGGTTGATGATAATCCTGTTAATATTGATGTTCTCCGGCAATCTTTGGAGGGGCAGGACTTTATCTTTTCAATGGCCCCCAATGGGAAAATTGCGGTGGAGATAACTAATCGTATCCTGCCAGATCTTATTTTGATGGATGTGATGATGCCAGAAATGAGCGGATTTGAAGCCTGCAAACTCATTAAAGCAAATACTGCCACCTGCGATATTCCCATTTTATTCATAACCGCCAAGAAAAACCCTGAAGATATTGAGCAAGGATTTAAATTAGGCGGTTCGGACTATATTACAAAACCTTTTCTTTATCCCGAAGTTCGGGAGCGAGTGAAATCTCATCTGAAATTAAGAAAACTAATACTGCAAAAGGATAACTGGATAAACAAATTAAATTCTATAAAAGCTGACCTGGAAAATAAAGTAGTTGAAAGAACAGTCAAATTGCAACTTGCCAAGGCAACGGCTGAACAGGCGAACAATGCAAAATCAGATTTCCTTGCAAGAATGAGTCATGAATTGCGAACACCTATGAATGCTATTCTCGGGTTTTCCCAATTAATGGAACTAAACCCAAAAGAACCGCTTAGCCCCAGACAGGCACAGAGCATAACCCATATCCGAAATGCTGGAAGCCACTTACTTTACCTTATCAATGAAGTCCTTGATTTAACAAAAATTGAATCGGGAGAAATCAAATTTTCTATTGAAAAAATTAACCTTTCAAACTTGATAAAAGAAAGGGTGATTCCTCTTGTAAAAGCTCAGGCAAAGGATCGAAATATTACTATAAAGACCAATTTTTCAAATCGACCGGATTTAATAGTTTACTGTGATCCGTCACGAATGGCTCAAATACTGATAAACCTGATAACCAATGCCATCAAATATAACCGGGAAGCAGGTTCCGTAATTCTTGATTATCAAAAATTCCAAAATAGCAAAGTGCGCATCACTGTCACCGACTCGGGCCCAGGAATACCTCAGGACAAGCTCGAAACTATTTTCGAACCTTTTTACAGGCTGGAATCCAACGATCCAAGCACAGAGGGAGTGGGTATTGGCTTGACCATTACCAAACAATTTGTCGAAAAAATGGGAGCACAATTATTTGTGGAAAGCGTTCTTGGAGAAGGAACGACTTTCAGCGTTGAATTTCCTCCTAAATAGCGTTGTGTTTGACTAATCAAACCCCATCAAAACTGATTAGCCCCGCCATTAAATTAGAAAACCCCCTGAAAACCCCCGGCACCCAATTGACAAGTTGGGCATCCAACCCTAGATTCAATAGAAGTTAATTGATTTTCAATCCCATTCCTGATTTCGAGGTTAATCATGGTTCCAAAACATACCACACACAAGTTCGCTAAAGACCAGACTACCCGGACAGAAATATCCGATTATATGAGCTCAACTGTAATCAGCGTCGGCCCGGATTCCACAATCCAGGAAACAGCCAAATTCATGCATGAAAAAAATATAGGCTCGGTCCTTGTAAAGAAAAATGAGGATTATATTGGGATCGTAACGGAAACGGATTTATCCCGTAAAGTGCTGGGCGGCGGCTTGGATCCCAAAACCACAAAAGTCACTGAAGTAATGACTCCTCAACCCATTGTCACCTTGGATTGCCATCAACCGGTGACAGAAGCTAATGCATATATGGCTAAAAAAAAGATTCGCCATCTCCCTATTACCGAGAACGGCAAGATTGTTGGAATGATTTCGGTCAAGGACCTTGTGGCCTTTTATGCAAACCCGCGATTAAGATAAAAGTGCTGGTTCCAGAAAATCTACTAGGAGTCGATCGAGGACTCGGCCTGAGCAGGGAGTTGAGGGGTGTTTTTGAGCCTTTCCAATTCTTCTTCCATGGCAGAGATCGATTTGTTTTGCTTGCGAATAGTGGAATTTAATTTAAACCGATCGAACACGCCCATAAACCATGCGATCAAGAATCCCAATATTAATGGGATCACAACGACCACCATCAAAGGAAGCTCTATAGAATGGAGCTGGAATTTAAAATCGTAATAACTGATCTCCACCGAACCCATGTTTTTTACGGCGAACGAAGCTATAACGATCAATAAAAGGATGGATAGAATAAATTTTATGGCTGGCATGACTTGAAGAAAACTAAAAGGTTGAAGAGAAAGAAAGACCCCTATTACTCGTCATCTTCCTCTTCTTCATCATCATCACCGCCTTCAGAGCTTTCTTCCGAAGCTTCTCCTGAGCTTTCTTCTGAAGCTTCTTCAGCAGGTTCTTCTTGCGCGGGTTCCGAGGCTTCCTCAACGACTACCGGTGCGGCTTCCTCAACTGCGGCCTCATGAGTCGTGGCCTCTTCAGCAGGAGCCGGTTCCTCTGCCACAGGCTCTTCAGTGGGAACAGCTACTGGTGCAGGAGCTTCTTCCAAGCTAACAATTCCCGCAGGCATTCCTGCCTGGGTTCCTGCTCCCAATTCTGTCAATAGGGATTCAATGCCCGCAACCACTTCGCCAGATTTTGCCTTAATATCTGGTGAGTCACCCAAAGACATTTCCTGTACAGTAACTAGAGTCCGCTTGAGTTCCATAACCGCCATGGTGCGCTCATAATTCCCCAACTTATTTTTCAAACCTGATATATCTTCATTAACTTTATTAAAACTGTCATCCACATGCTTTTTAAGGGGAACTATTTTTTCTTCAAGGCTGGTTACAGTACCATCCATACCCATAACCCGAGTGTCTAAATCGCGGACAAAGAACAGGATAAAAATAATCGCCAAGGCCGCCATTCCAAAACCCAGGAAGGCAACCGCTTTCAGCATATTCATTTCTTCTTGTTGCCCCTGAACTGGTGCAACGGGCTTGTTGAACTCGGCAGCATCGTCCACGTTACTTTTTGAATCTCCTTGAGAATAATAACCGCTTGCGTCCTCTTTCTCCTCCTTTTTAATTTCATTCAACCGTTCTTCAGGAGTTTGAGAAGATTCGTCTTGTTTGCCTTGTTCATCCGTTGTCATAGTTCAACCTTTTATTAAATAGAATTTCTTATCTTCTAAGCCGAATTCAACCTTTTACGACCAATTTTTAAACAATCTAATCCCGCAACCCACCATCTAAATAATATATAATCTTCAGGGTGACAGGGGAAGGAAATTAATCCTTTTTTCAAGCCCTTTATCAGAGTCATTTTTTATAAAAAAATGCTCCGGTTTTAACCAAACGGAGAGAAAAAATGAAGCCTGATAGTACTAGCGGAGCCAGTATTTTGTCAAGAAAAATTAGGCTATCTATCCTAGTCATGCTGAGCTTATTTTTAGTCGGCGTCGATGGCCCAAAAAGAACCGTCCAGGGGGTTCTTATGACCCCCGAAGTGCTGAGCACCCTTCCCCAGAACCAGCGAGTCGTTGTAGATACCCGCCCGGCCTGGAAATTTCTCTTAGGCCATATCCCCGGTGCTATAAATCTGGACAATTGGCGGGAATTTACGCATCAAGTAAAGGGCGTAAAAGGATTGCTCAAAGACAATAAAAGATTTATTTCAGCAAAACTAGCTCCACTGGGATTTTCTCCGCATAAACCCATCATAATTTATGGAGAGCCAGACGATCCCTGGAGAACCGATGGCCGATTTTTCTGGATGTTTGAGTATTATGGATTTCAAAATGTGTCTCTGCTTGATGGTGGACTCAATAAATGGAAACAGGCTGGTAAAAAAATTGAAAGAGGCCGCCAAAACCCCATCTCCGAGCCTGAATCCGGCCTAAGTATTATTAATCTTAACCTTGATATAATTGCAGATAAGTATTCTATAAATAAGGGGTTTTCATCTGACAGTTTAATCATCATAGACAACAGGACCCAAAAAGAATTCAATGGAGCTACTCCCTATGGTTCGCCCAGACCCGGGCATATTCCTAACGCGATCCATATCCATTGGCCGGAGTTTTTTCAAGTAGATGGGACCCTGAAAACCCTTCCGGCCCTCAACTCATTATTAAGGCAAAATAGCATCCGCCCCCATCATGAAATTATTGTCTATTGCACGGGTGGAGTTCGGTCAGCCATGGCCTATTTTGTTTTTCGCTATTTGGGCTATAAAGTTAGAAATTATGATGGCTCCTGGTGGGACTGGAGCCAATCTTCTTTTCCTATAGAGAGTGGATGACTAATTTTACTGAAGTAGCCACTGTTGAAGAAATTCCCCCCGGAGAAAGAAAGCGTGTTGAAGTCAACAATGAACTCATCACCCTTTTCAATTTGGATGGAGAACTGTTTGCAATTTATGACAAATGCCCACATAAAAAAACCGCCCCCCTGGTAAGGGGAACGATAAATGGTGTGGGTATAAAGTGTCCCAACCACGGTTACCGTTTCGATCTTAAAACGGGAAAATGTGACCGGGGCGAAGAATGGGATACCCGTGTCTATCAGGTAAAAATAGATAACGGAAAAATTCTTGTGGGTCCCGTTAAAAATACAATCTGATCGACTTAATGAGAACCTTCTTCATGGCTGTGGGAGGAGCCTTCCTCCTGCTGACGCGGTGCCCCACCAGAGCCTTCAGCCATCGGCATTTGCGCCCGCCGACCTAATGACTCCGAACCATGTTTCAGAGCTTCGTTGTAATGCTTCAACGCTTCCTTCGCATGTTGCAAAGCCACGGGACCATGTGCTTTTAATTCCTCACTGGCATCCGGCATTTGCAGGCTGAACTCCAAGTGCTTGACCATTTCCTCCAAATGGAGGTAACCTTCTTCACCATGACCCAACCCCACACTGGCATGACCGCCCGATTGCGCCCAAACAGGATTGCCTGCCAGGAGAATTGTCACAAAAAAACATGTGCCCGCCAAAATCAACCGCTGTATCATTTTCAACCTCCCAAAAACTTTAATCCGCTTCAACATTCAAGGAAACGTCTTGGCTATTGTCCTAAAAAACTCTTAATAATATCTGCCAATAAAACTTACTTGTCAATATACAAGAAAGAAAATAAAAAAAGCCCCTGGAACCGAATTCCAGAGACTCAAAATAATTAACCAGGAATTAATCTGAATTAAATCTTAAGATCAACCCATAGCTTTCGCAAATTTTTTCACCCATTAAACCTGGGTCCGCATCACTTCCTGATAAGCTTCAACAATTTTGTTACGCACTTGCATAGTCAGTCGAAATGCAAGATCGGCTTTGCCTACGGCAATCATAGTTTCGTGAATATTGCGAGTATCCCCCGTAACGAAATCCTGAATGGCAACATCCGCTTGTTTCTGCATGGAATTAACCTTATCCAGCGAGTCAGCAAGGGTATCTGCAAAAGAAGGTCCCCCTTCTGCACCTACCGGGGACGCACCAAGTCCCTGAGAAGGTCCCGGCCCTTGTAATGCCTTTAAATTGCTGGATACGGTAATATCATTCATAAATATAGATTCATCAAGATAGTAATTTTATCGAATATATTATAACAATAATTTAGCTAAAAAACTAATCCTACTGTTGCGGCAACTCCGTCACGGCACTGCGAATGGTTGCACCCCTTTTCATCATCAACTGGACAGTTGCGTTGTAATAAATCTGATTTTCGGCCATTTTTGCCATTTCATTATCTATATCGACATTATTTCCGTTGGATTTAGCGGCCGCTTCCTCTTCAAATGGATCTGCTTCCAAATCCATAATATTAGAGTTTGAAGGCCCAAAGTGCTTTTCGTTGGTCGAATTAAGGTTTAGACCCATTTCAGATCCCAAAGCGGCACGTAATTGCGCCTGAAAATCAATGTCACTGGCCTTGAATCCCGGAGTATCAACGTTACTAATATTCGATGAAATCAGGTTTTGCCGGGTAGACATCATATTCAGTCCCTTTTTTAACACTCCGGGGACCTTATCCGAAAATAAAATTCTATCAATCAGTGGCATATCAACTCTCCTTGTCCTTTTTATAGAGCAAAAGATATGCCACAAGACCCAAAACGAGATATTTTTTTCAAAATCCCATAAAACATTGTGTTTAAACGATTTTAAATATTCTTTGTAAATGCTTGGACCATCTGTAATACGTCAAAGAGGCTGAATTGTGGCTATTTTTGCCGGATTTTTGACATTTTTTTCTATAATTATTCCATTAATTATCAGGCTACAAAGCAGAAATTATATTTGGTATTTTGGGGGGATCCCCTTAAATCAAAGAAAAATCATCTCCCAAGTTTAAGAATCACACGACCTGTATCTAGATAAAAGTAAAAAATTCGCATGAATTATTCTTTCACAAACACAGCATATAGGAATAGGAAATTGAAAAATTTTCAATTGTAAAAAGCTAATTCACATAAATTTTAGTTCCCTAATTACATAAATCAATTGGTTATACTTTTTTTAATTTCCCTCAATAAAACATAACCTCAATTCATCCTCTCTTGCATATTCAAATATTTTCTGATTAAATGTTTAAGTTTTTATAATCGTCAGTGAAGATAATTACTGCGATACTTATCAGCTCACACCTTCCTATTGCTCGTACTAGTAGAGCCTACGAAACAATCTTACAAATTACGCATGCAAAATTTATTACCACCTGAAACACTAAGTCGACCAACCCCACTTAGGAGCATCGTCTTGCTCTTAATTGTAACTGTGGCTTTGTTCCTTAGAGTTTATGAACTTCCCCCATGGTTTTTTAACGCAGAAAGTCATGCTGTTTTTAATGGATTGAGACTTCATCTCTTGCCTCTGTTTAACTTTTCGGATCATATATCAGAAAATTTTTTCAAGTCCTTTTTCGGGGGCACATCTGGTATTAGATTTCCACTATCAACTTACGTAGCATCAACAATATATAGTTGGTTTGGCATTCCCTTAAATCAGTACTGGATATATTTCTTTTATTGTAGTGTTGGAACTTTAGTCGTAGTCGGAACCTATTTACTAGGTTGTAAACTCTTGGACTACAGGTCAGGACTAATTGGAGCGGCTATTATAGCAATCAATTCCACGCAAATTGATTACAGCCGGTCAGACGGTGCTCAGGTTACGGTCTCATTTATTTTCATGGTTTGCATTTATACTCTTGTTCATTACAAACAGCATCGCACTTGGTTCTGGAGGACAGTTTTCAGCATTTTGCTTACTCTCATAGCCAGCATGGAAACGATTTTAACAATACCCCTGATTTTATTATATCAACTCATTCTATTTGTACCGGCCGAGTCTTCATATTCCAAGAAAGCTGTTGGTTGCTTTCGATACCTGTACAGTAAAGAAAATATCCTGATATGGCTACCTTGCTTTCTTACTCTGTTAATTCATTATTATGTTTATATAAGAATTGGCATGAGCAATATTGGTATGTTTGGTTATATGATTATGAAAAGCCAAAATTCTTATTCTTCAATAGATTTTTTGAATAGTCCTGCCTGGGATTATCGAACATACTCCTATTACTTTAATAAGGAGTTTTTCTTCAGTAGCATGGCTGTTTTGTTTTTTCTGCTTATCCGCTGGAGAAATATTCACTTTGGTGAGATTTTTATATTTTCAGGAGTTGGTTTCTTTTACCATTTTTTTTGGTTTTTCCTTGCTGGCGGATCGTTTTATAACACCTACATTTTTGCATGCCTTAATGGACTGTTCTTAGGGTCCATATGGGTTACTTTATTCGATAATATGCATGGGAAATTCTGGGCAAAAGGTAAGTATTTGGTTATATCCGGGTTATCAATTTTTCTACTAATCCAGGCGGTAAATGTGTTTCAAATTGCATTGAGGCGACAACACCTTATTCACCCATTAAAATCTATGGGCTTTTATATACAGGAGTATGGTGGAGAAAGTCCCACGGTATATCTCATGCAGCGTTGTGATAATGCGCAATTCCTGGTTACTTCCGAGTTTTTTTTCGGCACACAAATAATAGATATGGAATATAGGGGTTCACCACGTAAACTTTTTTGCATGGGGTCCGAGTCAATAGAGAATACTCTTTCGGCCTACAAATTGAAAGATTTTGATTTTTATGTTGCCCCCTACGCGCATTCTTATTTAACTGGGGAAGCAAATGGTAGGACAGATCCTCATATCAACATGCGGACACCCAAAATGGATTCGGTCATACTGGATCTTCGCAATAAGGGAGTGAAACGTGTTGCCACGATCAAGGATAAAGGGCTATTACTGGGTGAAATTTATTCCCGGCTCGACCTTCCTTTTAAGGATATGGAGATTGATGAATACGATAATTTATGGGATAAAAATTTTGGAAATATTGCGGGAGTGGTTAAAACCATATGGAGCGGCCAGTCGAGCACTTGGGGTACTTTATGGCATACACAAACTGGCATTCAATATCCAAGCGACCCCAAAACCGGTAAGATTCAATATCCCCATTTATCAAAAATTGATAAATAAATAATAAAAATATACTAATGGGAAAGTTTGGGTTTGAGATGATAAAACAAGAAAGAATAAGGTGTCAGGAATGCTGGTAATTGAATAAAAGGAAGATCCATGATAGGAGGTCCAAATTTTAATGGGGAAATCAGATTTCTTTGAGGAATAGATTTAAAATCAATAACTTCAACTCCAAGATCCGCAACCAAGCAAGAATAAAAACGCTCGGAGTATACAAAAGTTGGCATAAATTCAAGGTAATTCAAGACTAGGGTTTCAACATGCAAGGCAATATGAGGTATGACCATTTCAACACCAATTACCCCATTACAAGAAACACGGAATACCTCCTTAAAAAATTCTTTCATCATTTTTGCAGGATCCGTATCTTTATGACGCCCAAAATGGTGTAGAGGATTATTGACAATAACATAGTCAATACTCTGGTCGGAAAAGGGAAGCTTCTTGGCATCACCAAGAATCTGATTGCCATTTTTATTATTTCGCGTCAACATGGGGTAGGAACTATCGAGAGCATAAAAAGCTTTTAAACTGTTGGACACTTCCGGGCCTAGTTGTTCAATGGCAGTAGCTCCACCATTTCCAACATCCAACACCACTGCCCCTTTCATACCATTTGAAAGCACTTCAAAATTTCGTCTTTGAAATTCTTCCTGAACTTTTGTGATGATCCCTCCTGGCCCACCAGTCCATCGCTCATAGCGGGCACTGAATAATTCCCATTGTTCTCGCTGAAGGTCATTCATCTGCAGGCTGACTTCTTTAGTAGAACTATTTTCGGTTTGTTTGACAATTCGAAAATCATCAAACAAGCAGGGTACCCCATCAATTACAGGATACCGGTGTTGCCCTTCAGATGAAATCAATACACCGCCTATTTTTCCTCCGGGGATCTTACCAGCGGCCAAAGTTAGATCTCCATCATTAAGTGCTCGGTTAAGGGCTGAAATCTCTTCATGGTCATCTATTAATTGCAGATTCGAACGCGTTAGGGGACAACATAATGGCCCATTCAATGTACTAATTGCGTCCACCGACTTATTCATTTTTCACATTCCTCATTTCAAGAAAAATACTTAGGTCTCTCACAACTCAATTAACGGAAGATAAAACCTTTTGCACGGTTAATCCTATTCATGGCAGGTCTATTTCCTTGACTCCACTTCTTTGCCATAAGCTATACTTCTAATAAGGTAATGAGGGCGATTTTTTACCTCTTCAAATATCCTTCCTACATATTCCCCAACGATACCGAAGCCCAAAAAATTAAGGCTTATGCCTGCTAGCATAATTAAAGCCAGGGGAGTCCAACCGCTTACAATTTTATAAGCCACCAAATCAATACCAATCATTTCCCCGATTTTTGTAATTAAAAAAAACAAAGCTACTAGTAAGCTGATCGACATTCCCCAAATACCCAGGTATGTAAATAGACGAAGTGGGACAGTTGAAAAAGAGGTAATTCCATTTAATGCATGATTGAAATAAGAGAAAAAAGAGAACTTAGACTGCCCAAGAGAGCGCTCATCTCTCTTGTACACCAAACCAGTTGAGGATAAACCGGACCAGGCGCGAAGTCCTCTGATAAATTTATTACGTTCGGGCATACTATTAATGATGTCCACAACCTCACGGGTAATGATGCTGAAATTACCCGCATCTTTGGGTAAATCAAAATTTACTATTTTACCCATCAAACGATAAAAAATTTTTATCTGAGCAGAGATAAACCAGCCTTCCGTACGCTTGGACCTAATTCCATAAACAATATCGAATCCCTCTTCAGATTTAGATATAAACTCAGGAATGACTTCTGGTGGGTCTTGCTGATCCCCATCCATTATTATAACTTTTCGCCCTTGGCTTATTTCTAACCCAGCGATAATAGCCCCGTCATAGCCAAAATTTCGCGTTAAAGTTAAAGCAATTAAATTGG
>Ga0233439_10005658_pt1 | contig 11502 bp, 11 predicted proteins | sample SI_123_September_6_FD_182713 | JGI IMG/M metagenome (GOLD analysis project Ga0233439, IMG submission 182713) | Seawater microbial communities from Saanich Inlet, British Columbia, Canada - SI_123_September2016_100_MG | ecosystem: Environmental > Aquatic > Marine > Inlet | place: Canada: British... | reverse complement strand
TACAATTGAAGCATTAATTTTTAGTAAATCCATTCTTGTCATTCCCGGTTTTCTAGCAGAACCTGCTACTACCACGACAATATTTGATCCTCTAATATCCTCATAATCATTTGAACCTTTTACTTCCACATCAATACCTTGTTCAGATAGCATATGGTTGATATCCATGGCTTCACCTTGGGGTAAACCTTTAGCAACATCAAGTAACAAAATTTGGTCATCCAATTTCTTTAATGCTGAGAATAATGCGGCATCTCCACCCACTTTACCTGAACCAATAATAGTAATCATAAAAATTACAGATAATTTTGAAATTATAAATCTAATGAAATTGATTCAATATTAGGCGAATTTATAAGCATTTTTGATATTTTTTAATCATGGTCATTGTCATTGATCCTCAAATTGCAGGTATATCTGGAGACATGCTTTTGTCATCTTTAGTAAATTTAGGTGCAGATAAAAATAAAATTGTTGAGGGAGTTATGAACTCTCAAAAATTTCTTCAAAATTCAAGTATTAAAAAAATGGATTTTCAGAAAATACAAAAACGTGGAATTGAATCAACTGAATTAATTTTAGAAATTGATGAAAATATTTCTGAAAGAAAAGGTGTTGAAATTAAAAAAGCCATTTTAGATTCTGTTAATGAATTAAGTCTTACAACAAAAGCAAAAATATTTGCAGAGTCATGTATTGATACTTTAATTTCTTCAGAATCTAAAATTCACGGAATTTCTGAGAATTCAGTTCATTTTCATGAAGCATCCAGCATAGATACTCTAGTAGATATTGTTGGAATAACCATCGCATTAGATGATTTAAAATTGTTTGAAGAAAAAATTGTTTGTTTGCCTGTTTCAGTTGGAGGGGGAACTGTTAGTTTTTCACATGGTACTATGTCAAATCCTGCAAGTGCAATTCTTCAAATTTTTAAAAATTCTAATTTAAACATTCAAGGAAATAATTCAAAAGAAGAGTTAACAACTCCTACTGGAGCCTGTATTTTGGTAAATTTAACAAACGAGCCAGTCCAACATTATCCTTCAATGAATGTGAGTTCAATTGGTTACGGAGCAGGACAAAAAGATTTTGAGGGCTTTTCTAATGTATTAAAAATTATTCAAGGTAATCAAAATAATTTTGATATGGATTCAGTGAAAATTCTTGAAACAAATATCGATGATATTTCAGGTGAAATATTGGGACATTTAATTGACAAAATTATGGAGCAAGGGGCAAAAGATGTTTCAATTTATCCAGGAATTACAAAAAAAGGAAGACCAACAAATCTTGTTTGTGTAATTTGTGATGATGGGAAAGTTGATTCAATAATTGATACATTAGTATTAGAAACTGGTACTTTGGGAATTAGGATTTCAAATTCTAATCGTTTTATTGTTCCTAGAACAAAGCATAGTTTCTCATTAACTTTTGATAGTAAATCTTTTGAAGTAAATTATAAAAAATCATCCCATAATGGAAAAACTCATTTTAAAATAGAATTTGATGATTTGAAAAATATGTCAAATGCATTAGATAAACCAATAGTAGATATTGAATCATTCTTGAGAAAAGAAATAGAAAAGATAGAGGAGATGTAATGAATAAATTAAATGATTTAGTTAATTGGTTTGCAGATAAAAATAAAGTAATGATTGCATTATCAGGTGGAGTAGATAGTGCAGTTGTTGCATATGCTGCTTTTCAGGCATTAGGAAATTCAGCTATTGCCGTTACTGCAGATTATAAGACATTATCTGAAGAAGAACTTTCTTCAGCAAAACAAGTATGTACTGAAATAGGTATTGAACAAATTTTTTTAGATTATAGTGAACTTGAAAATGAAGAATTTGTAAAAAATGATTTAAATCGATGTTACCATTGTAGAATGGAATTAGGTGAACATCTAATTGAATTGGCTAAAAAACGTGATGTGAAAATTATAGTTGATGGCACCAATCTGGAGGATTTAGGTGATTATAGACCTGGAATTCAGGCACTCAAAGATAATGGTATAAGAAGTCCGCTGGTAGAAACTAAATTTTTAAAATCTCAAGTTAGGGATATTGCAAAATCTGTTGGACTATCAGTATATGATAGACCTTCCAATTCTTGTTTAGCATCTAGAATTCCATGGGGCCAAAGAGTAACTGTTGAAAAATTAATTCGAATTGAATTTGGGGAAACTTTGGTCAAACAACTTACTAATATTAAACAGGTTAGAGTGAGGGATTTTGATGGTGCTGCAAAAATTGAAGTGGATAAAACAATGATTTCCGTATTTGATGAGAATGTTATGAATCAATTAAATGAAAAATTAAAAATAATTGGATTCAATTCTGTTGAAATTGATGAAGAGGGTTATAGACCTGGAAAAATTAATGTGATTCCAAATTGATTTATCTTGACAATGCAGCATCTACTCAAATTCATGATGATGTATTAAATTCAATGTTACCTTTTCTAAAAGAACAATATGGAAATCCATCATCAATACATCGATATGGTAGATTAACCCGAAAAGCAATTCATAAAGCACGAAAGCAAATTGCATCACTAATTAATGCAGATCCTGCAGAAATTCTAATTACCTCAGGTGGAACTGAATCTAACAACACTGTATTAATGGGAATTTCATCACAATTCCCATCCAGTCAAATTATCACATCATCTATTGAACATGATGCAATTTTAGAGCCATGTAAAAAATTGGAGACAAAGAAATTCCACGTGAATTATCTGCCAGTAAATAAATTTGGAATGATTGATACGTCAGATTTAGAGAATGTCATTTCTGATAAAACAAGCCTGGTTTCAATAATGTTTGGAAATAATGAGGTGGGTACTATTCAACCAATTGCAGAAATTGCTAAAATTTGTCATAAAAATAACGTTATTTTTCATACTGATGCCATTCAAGCTGTAGGCAAGCTTTCTGTGGATGTAAAAGAATTGAATGTAGATTTACTATCTATTTCATCTCATAAACTTCATGGACCAAAAGGAATTGGTGCACTATACATCAAAGATGGGATAAAAATTGATCCAATTATTTTGGGAGGTGGACAAGAATTTAGATTAAGATCAGGTACAGAAAATGTTGCAAGTATTGTAGGATTTGGCCAAGCATGTGAAATTGCTCAAAATCATTTAATTGAAAATATGTCATCAATAAAAAAACTTCAAACATTATTAGTTAAGAGAATTTTAGAGGAAATTCCTTATGTTACTTTCAATGGTCACTCAGAATCACGTTTATCAAATAATGCACATTTCACTTTTCTTGGAGTTAATGGAGAGGATCTCATAATCAAATTAGATGAATATGGAATTGCTGCTTCAACAGGTTCAGCATGTTCGGTAAATACTCAAAAATCTTCTCATGTTTTAGAATCAATGGGGTTTTCTCTTGAACAAATTACAGGATCCCTACGTCTAACTGTTGGAATTTTTAATACAAAAAATGAAATTAATGAAACTGTAGATATTATTAAAAAAGTAATTGTAGAACTTAGAGCAGTTTCCCCATTTAAAGAAAAATATTCTTTTGGTTCTGAAAACTAAATTTTAAATTGAAATCTATTTCTTGTTAGTAAAATAGAGGACATTATTCCTATAGTTAAAATTATCATCACTACAGTTCCAAACTCTGGAATTACATATGTTCCAATTATCTGAATATCTGAATCTCCTTTTTCAAAATTAATTGTAATAGTTCTAAATTCTGAAAATGTTGTTGTTTCTTTGTAAGGAGATTGAATATTATCTACTATAACAATAAACTCCTCATCTTTACCATTTTGTTTTTCAGCATCTATGAATTGTCGTGGTAAATCTACTATCAGACTTCCTTTAGTAGGCGAATCAATTTTCAACATTAATCCAAAAATTTCTGGTTGAATTTTTATTTCTTCAATGGTTCCACCTCTAATAGTATATTTAATATCAAAAGTTCCACTATCACCTGCATTTACTTCAAAATTATTTGTAGTTTCAACTATATCAGATAGAGGTAAATAATTAAATGATTTTTCAGCAATATTTGCTTCGCCATATACAACTTTAATTGTATAAACTCCAGGATTTTTCCATAATGGGCCTTGTGCGTTGATTCTAGTCATATAATTTCCATCTTGTCCAACTTCAATCTGATCTACATCTATCAAATTTCCATCTTGAAATAATTGTAAACTGACCTGAGTATCTCCTATTATTGTAGATATATTTCCAGAAATCAGAATAATGTCTCCCTCTTCATAATTTTCAGAATCAGTATCAACTGAAATTAAAGAACCATCGGCAAAAGATAGCCCTCCAGAAATCACTACAATCACAATTAAACTAAGAAATATTGGAATATGCATAATCTTTGAAAGAGAAATTTGTATATCTCTTTTACTATTAAAAATAAAAAATGAAAAAAAGTTGTAATTTTAGTATCTTGGAACGATGCTAAGTCTTGATTTTGCAGAAATTGCAACTATTGAGATAATTGCGACTGCTAGAATCATGGCTGCAATTGTACCAAACTCTGGAATTACAAAGGTACCGATAATTTCAATTTGCTCAGTTCCTGCATTAAATGGAACGATAACTGTGTTACCGTTAATTTCTGCATCGTCTGATTCCTCGCCATCAACTAATACCATAAAGATACCTTTTTGTGTTGATGTTGAAGGACTGATTGTCAATGTACCATCATCATCTGCATCGATGTTGATGATAACTGAATTATCATTTGTGTTTACTGTTGCACTTGTGACATGTCCGCCTGAAATATCATAAGAAGTACAATTACCTCCAATGCTTACTTCACTTGAACCACATTCAACATCATCGTGATGCATTGTATCATCACCATGATCCATGTGTTTTTTCTCAGCAACAGCAACGCCACCATCTAGTTCAACTTTGACGTTATTGTCTAAACTGCCATAGTTTACTTCAATGATGTATGTACCATCGTATTTCCATAAATTACCAGCTGTACTCATTGTTGTCTCATAACTTCCATCACTTGCAACATTGAATTGATCAATTGTGACAAGGGAAGACATTGGACTAATCACAGTAACTGTGATAGGTACATTTCCTGGAATTACGTTTGCTACATGTCCTGTAACGGTAATAGTATCAGCGTGACCATATGTTGCTGAATCAGTGTGAACTGTTAAAGGAAGATTTGCGTGATCACCTTCATGGTGTCCAGCATGTGCTTCCGAAGCAAAGCCTATGGTGCCTACTATTGCCACTAGGGCTACTAGCATTAACGATGTGGTGCTATTCATGTTATTTGAAAACGGGTTAGTCACTATTTATGTATAATGAAAAATAAAAAATGAAAAAAAGTTGTAATTTTAGTATCTTGGAACGATGCTAAGTCTTGATTTTGCAGAAATTGCAACTATTGAGATAATTGCTACTGCTAGAATCATGGCTGCAATTGTGCCAAACTCTGGAACTACTAATCCATCTGCTACTTCAACTTCTACAGAATCTGTAAACAATGAATCATTTCCTTGTTTAGCAGTTACTGTATATGCTCCGTCTTGTGACCATAGAGGTCCTCCGACTGAGATATCTGTAGCAAATTCACCACTTGTATCGGGAGATACTTGATCAATACTAACTAGATTTCCATTTGGGGATGTTACTGAAAATGTAACATCTTCATTGGTTTTACTAGTTTGACCCATTATCTCAATAGTATCTGATCCTTCCATTGCATTTGCTGAAATGGATAATCCAGATCTATCTTCAGTAGTTTGTGTAGATAACACTACCAAGTCATTATTGGTTTGATTATTAACCAAACTAGATTCGGTTGCAGATGTCTCTACAGTCATTCCACTATTTACTTCAACACCAAGTGTGATGCTATATAGTAGTGATGTTCCTTGATTGGCTTTAATTTTATACACTCCATCTTGTGTCCAGTTGGAAACATTGAATTGTGTATTAAATTCTCCATTTGTATCAGGTGTTACTTGATCAACACCAACAACATTTGATCCATTTGGAGAAATTACTCTAATAGTTACATCTGTAATATTTGATGTAGTTTCTCCAGAGATTGAAATGATGTTATCTCCTTCTTCAGCTATAGCAGTTAATGACATTCCAGCATCTTTTGCAAAGACATCTGGGTGAACCGAAGTTACGGACATTAATGCTACTGCCATTAGAACTAGGCTAATTGATCTTGTTGAATTTTTGAAATTCATCTAGTTGCAATCACGTTCTTTCGGTATTTATGTATATATAACACATGAAAAAAAGTCATAGTTTTAATATCTTGACGGTATGATAAGTCTTGATTTTGCGGATATCGCAACTATTGAGATAATTGCTACTGCTAGAATCATGGCTGCAATTGTGCCAAACTCTGGAATTACAAAGGTACCGATAATTTCAATTTGCTCAGTTCCTGCTGAAAATCCAATAGTTAATCTTCTATCTGTATCAGTTGTAATTTCTTCAAAGTCTACTTCCTCACCATCAACTAATACAAAGAATTCATCATCCCCGTCATTGATAGATGCATCCAATACAGATCTTGGAATGGTTAATGTGATTGACCCATCATCTGTTGTTTGAATATAGATTAGTAAAGAAACGGCATCCAAATCAGGGATAACGTTGATTAACTTTGCATTTGTAATTTCATATGAAACTAAATCTGTTGAATCCTGTACTGTAACAGTTGTTGCAGTAACTATTGAATCTATAACAACAGGATCATCAACAATAATTTCTTCAATGGTTTCTTCAATGGTTTCTTCAATGGTTTCTTCAACCATGTTATTAGCAGGTATACTTACAGTTCCACCAAATTCAAATGAAGTGTTTGCAGATTGTTCTCTATATTGAACTTTAATCGTATAGGTCCCTTCTATTTTCATTAATTTTCCACCTACTTTAATTTCAGTACTAAATTGATTATCTACTCCAACAGTTAATTGATCAAGTGCAACTAAATTTCCATTAGGGGATTGAATTAGCATACTAAGTTGATCCCCTGGAACCATATTTTTTATTTCACCAGAAATAATAATTGTGTCACCATCTGAATAAGATGGTTTATCAGTACTTACAACAATAGTTCCATTTTCTCCAAATGCAGGGGAAACCCCAACACTTGTAATTAAAATTCCAAATAGTGCAAAAATCATTAATTGAGTTTTCACTAATTTTTAAAAATAATTTATAATATTTAAGGTTGTGAAAATATTTGTTGACCATTAAAAAAAGGAAATCATCAAAATAGTAAAAAACTAGGTGTGTCGTCCTCGTAAATGATATATAACATATCTAAAGAATTGGAGATAGTTGGCTGGTAAACGTGTTGTTTTAACTGCAGACCGTAGTTTAATGACAAATTATAGAGGAAATTTCTTGTATGGGTTTATTGCCTGTGGACCATACGAAGTGTTACCAGAATGGGTTTTTGATAAAGTATTTTGTCCATCAGTAGAAACTGACCCAATTACAGGTGAAGTAAAAGTAGCTCAAGTAGGATTAAGAAGAATCGAAAGTTCACTAATCAACGGAGGATATAAAAAAGAAGATGTATTCATGGCACATCCAGAAATGCTTCAAAAATCAATTGGACCAGATACCAAAGTTGTTGGAATTAATGTAATGGATCCTCTAGGAATGGCACCAGTTACCACAACAATGTCACCAGAAAAATTATCCTATGTAGCAATGAAATTTAAAAAAATGTGTGCAAGTATCATCCAACTCAAAAAGAAATATGATTTCAAAGTTGTAGTTGGAGGGAATGGAGCATGGGAATTAGCAAAATCAGATAGAATGAAGATTCATGGAATTGATACAGTTGTTGTTGGTGAAGCAGATGAATTAGCAGTTGATTTATTTCAAGATTTAGAAAAAAATGATGCACCAGAATTAATGCATTGTTTTGTAAGAAATTTAGAAAATATTCCAGTTATTGAAGGCCCTACAATTAACTCACTAATTGAAGCAATGCGAGGTTGTGGAAGAGGTTGTGACTTTTGTGATGTAAATAAAAGATCAAAGAAAGACTTGCCATTAGAAAGATTACAACATGAAGCAAAAACTAACTTAGATTATGGATTTGATTCAATTTGGTTACATTCTGATGAAATGCTACTTTACGGATGTGACAGTAGAGATTTCGTTCCAAACAGAGATGCAATTGTAGATTTATGGAAAGGTCTCAAAGGACTAGGTGCTAATTTCATTGGCACTACACATATGACGTTTTCAGCAGTTGCAGCAGATCCAACACTAATGCAACAAATTTCTCAAGTTAATGAACAAGATAAAACAGGTAGATGGCTTGCAACAAATCTAGGAATTGAGACAGTTTCACCAGACATGGTAAAGAAACACTTGGGTGTCAAAACAAAACCATTTGCACCTGAAGAATGGGGCAGTGTTGTAAGAGAGGGAGCAAAAATTCTCAATGAAAATCACTGGTTCCCAGCTGCAACTATAATCATAGGATGGCCTGATGAGACCCCAGATGATGTTCAATATACAATTGACATGATGAGTGACTTTAGAACAATGGACTTTAGAGGATTAGTAGCACCACTACTATACCAAGACTTTAGTGAGAAAAACTCTATGCACTTTGGAAACCTAAATGAAGCCCAATTTACACTATTCTGGAAATGTTGGGAAAATAACTTGCGTGTGATTAATGACATTATTCCAATTATTCTAAGAAACAAGACATACGGACCACCAATGAAGGTATTCATGTATGGTATTCTCAAAGCAGGTACTTGGGCAATTATGAGGTATCTTAGAGGATTATGTAAAGATCTATTCAATGGTAAAACACCTGATCAAATCATTGACAAATATGCAAGAACAAAATCAGTATCTGAACCAAAATTCTTAACAAAAAAACTATAGAAATTACTTTAATCGTTTGTAAATGGATTTGAATTCTGTTGAAAGATTATACGACATGTTAAGTCGATGTACCAATAAATTCAGAGATGCACCATCACGACTTAATTGCCTCAAAATAGTCAAAGCTTTTTGAGGAGAATTTACAGACAATGGAGATTCTCCAGACCAGGTTTCAAAAGCACTCTCCACATCCAAGCTAAAATTCAAAATGAATTCTTTCCATGTAGGCATTGTATTTGAGGTATTTTCAGGAAGCAATACTTGAGATAGTTCACGAAATTGGTTCTTCCTATCTACAAACATCATATCTAAAGATTCATGAATTTTTTCCTGGGAATACTCTTCAGAATTTAACATGTACATTCCAGAAATACTCATAACAAAAGAATAGAGTTATCACAGATAAACTAGATAGTGAATTCTCTGAAAATTTATTCAAAAAAACAATCTAAAATGAATAGATGTAAAAATTATGGTCGTACTAAGATAATTGAATTATAAACCTTGAAGTGCTTTATCAGCAATAGTATTTCTTTTTGGTGTTATTGAGATAAAGTAAACTTTATCGGCTCTTTCAACTGATTCCACTTTTTTGTAAGATTTTGATGATATATCAAATTCATAAATTCCTGCTTCAAGTTCACCTTTTGCATAAAGCATAAGATATGATTCTCCAGTTGATGGACTAAGTGGAATAAAAGACATGATACTACCTTTGTAAGAATTAATTGGGATAGTATTCTTCATTGGAGGTGCAGCTGCTGACATGTACATGAAGAGATCCTCAATATTTTCAAATTCTTCATATTCAGTATTCATAATGTAGGATAATTTGTTTCAGTATAAGAACCTATTATGATAAAGTAATGAAATTATTTTCTGGATTTAATTTGTTGATTAACTTTCATTGCAATTAATGCAGGTGCTGCAATGTACATTCCAAGATTCAATGCAATAACTGATAATCCAAGTCCCAAGACTTCTGATTCAGATTCAGCGTTCTCCATTATTGCCAATGTTGAGAGCATTGGTGTCAAGCCAGCTTTTACAATTTCTTTAAACACTGGACTTTCACGTTCCATATCTGCTATAATTGGTGAGAATGAATAGTATGCTTCATTGAATGTACTCATGAAAGCACTTCCAGATTCTGTATTCATTAATTGATTATCACGAATTTCTCTAAGTAGTTGGACTTGTGGTGCTAGTTCTGAGCCGTAAGCTGCTGTTGCAATTAGACAACCGCCGCCTTCTTCAGATGATTCTTGAGTTTGGATAACTTGACAAACACCATTTACTGATTCAGTTCCAGGTCCACAGTTTACTACTTGTTCAACTACGGGTTCTGGTGTTGGTTCTGGTGTTGGTTCTGGTGTTGGTTCTGGTGTTGGTTCTGGTGTTGGTTCTGGTGTTGGTTCTGGTGTTGGTTCTGTTACAACAGCTGGAGTATCACCAGAAATGAAATTAAAAGTAGTGATAATTTTTTGTGCTCCATATTGTGCACGAATTTCATATTCACCACTGGAATTCATGGTACCACCAGCTTTTACAATGGTAGAATAATTTCCTTCAGAATCAGGCATAACTTGTTGAACAGTAACGATATTAGAATCAGGGCTTACAATCATTAAAACTACAGGTTGTTCAAATTGAGACAAGGTCTGAATTGAACCAGAAATTACAATAGAGTTACCAGTAGTATAACTTGGAGAATCAGTTGTAACAGATACTGGAAGAACAGATTGTGCATTTACTGCACCAGTTAAACCAAAAGATAGAATTGAGATAGATAATAACGTAAATGCTAAAAATCCAGATAATTTCATTTTCAATTTGAATCATGCCTCACGGTATTTATATTTTCAATCAAATTAAAATTGACCAATTTATGGTGTAAATTAGATTTTTTTGACAACATATGACCACAAATTTAAAAATTAGTAAATTACTTTTACTATGAAATTATCAATTATTTGAGAAACCTGTAATACCATATCAATTAATTCATAATAATGGAAATATTTGCTCAAAGAACTAAAGTTTTACAAATTTCACTATTTGCTATTTTCTCAGCCTTTGTAGTAGAATTAATTTTTGGTTTAATTTCTAACAGTCTTGCTTTAATCACAGATAGTATTCATGCATTGTTAGATAGTGTTGTAACACTAGTTTTACTTTTAGCCGCAAGATGGGCAATGAAGCCACCAGATGCAGAACATACCTATGGACATGGAAAAATCGAATCATTAGGAGGATTAATTGGAGGAATAGCAATTTTTCTAATTGCTTGCTTTTTCATTTATGAATCAATCAATAGATTACAAAGTCCACCACCAAGTGTTTTACCAGGATTATTTGCAATAATCGGAGGATTGTATACTATAGGAATTGATGTTTTCAGAATCATATTACTTAGAAAAAGTATCAAAGCAATTGGAGGAACTACACTCAAAGCAGATTTCTATCATGCATTCATGGATCTTGGATCTACCTCAGTTGCTATTATAGGAATAATTCTAGTCACATATGGAATTTATTTCGGAGACTTTGTTGCAGCCTTAATTCTAGGAGGACTATTAGCAATTCTCA
>Ga0233439_10005656_pt1 | contig 11506 bp, 10 predicted proteins | sample SI_123_September_6_FD_182713 | JGI IMG/M metagenome (GOLD analysis project Ga0233439, IMG submission 182713) | Seawater microbial communities from Saanich Inlet, British Columbia, Canada - SI_123_September2016_100_MG | ecosystem: Environmental > Aquatic > Marine > Inlet | place: Canada: British... | reverse complement strand
TCAGGCATTATAGTATCTCCTTGTTAACATTGGTTAAGTTGATAAATCGATTGGAGACCCTCACACAATTGAGAGGGCCCCCTATCACTTTAGATTTTCACACGTACATACTGTCCCGCAAGATACATCTCAGCAAAACGATCTTTCAACGGTGATTCTGGGGTGTAACCAGTTCGAACTGGTTCCCAGAGTCCTTTACCATGCAATCCACCATCTTCAGCTTTGGAGAATTTAACCAGCGTTTCTTTCGGTACTGCATTAACCGCATGGTTATCAGCTTCATAGCCGTGTTTGAACTTCATCTTGGATTTTGCTTTATGGAACAGAGTATCAGTCTGATGCATAGGCATTAACCAAGATCGCGTAATGGACTGCTGACCACCATACCGGAAGTTACTCTGGTAAGGAGTGGTCATTGACATTGCTCGTCCATCAGGCCGTTCTTCATGGGCCTTAACTGAACGCTCAGTGGCAATCCACGTAGCATGTTTCATCATGGTGGTGTGATACGGATATGCTGGGTTGTACTTAGCCCGCAACATCAGCCGTGCCACTTTGTATCTTGGATCAGAAGGCTTCCAACCCATGTATGGTCGATCAGCAGGATTCGCATCACAATATACATAGTCACCTTCGTTAATTCCTAGATCTTTACACAAGAACGGATTCATGTGTACCTGCCACTCACCAACACCAGGTGATCGTTTATCCATTCGATAAGGATCGCCGAAGTTGTTGTTCCAGATCATGTTCCAGTCAGTGGTTGCCCAAGAACTATGTGCTGTATGACGTGATTTAGGAGTTACACAATAGAACCGATAACCCTTCTCCCACAAGAAGTTCTTAGTCGTTCGTACTGCAGACCAAGGTTTCTTGATGTTTCGAACGTGACGAAGATCCGGATCTTGCTCGTCTTCCGGAATTCCGTAATCATCCGGTCGGATGTAAGGATTGGTTGAAATGATAACGTTTGGCAGGTAAGGCGTTGCTTCTGGACCTTCCCGCGAAACGATGAAGTTTTCACCATATTCAATCGCTTCAGCTTCATCATTGTAGAACTGGATGCGGCCATTAGGCGTATAGAATGGTTTAGACTCCGTATACATCTCCCAAAAAGGAGATCGAGGATAGGTTCTGAAAAGTAACAGACAAGCGCCTGGCTCTCCATAACGACCATTGATGATATCATCAATGTTGTAACCCATACCCGTTGTAGACGTTGTGAACAACCGGCGAATCATAGCTTTGGTTCGGTTAGGAGCTTCACCTTCATAAACCTTCATGATGTCAGCGAAACGCTTGTCACCTGTAACCTCAGCCAACCGGCGTGAGAACTCACGATGAATCAAGTTATCATCGATGGTATCGAAGATAGGTTTGATTCCCGTGCCGCCCCAAATCTGATGGAACGGATTGGAACATGCAGAAGTGATTTCATAACTTTCGAACTCAGCCCAGCTGTTCGGAGCAAGTACGATATCACTGTACTCACAAGAACCGGTGAACTCGATGTCCTGAGCTACGATCATGTCTACGTTGTTATTCGTGTTGAATACCAACTCATAGAACCACTTAGCATTATTGATAACGTTAACGTTAACAAACCATACCAGCTTGGTAGGGGTAGGCATGTGAGAACGTCCTGTGAATACCTTTCGGCCATAGCGTGGGGTATTAACAATCAGCGCTTTATCACGATGCGCCCAGTAGCTGACTTCCTCACCCTTCAGATAACCTTTAACGTTCTTCCAGTCAATATTCTTGGAAGAATCGAGAACGGTGTTGAAAGGATCTTCAGCAACCATAGCTGCAAAACCAGGTCCAGACCAATGAGAACCCTGATAGTTACCAGCCTTGTAGTTACCAGCCCATGTGTGAGAGCCAGAACCTTTAGGACCGACATTACCAGTCAGCATCAGAGGTACATAAGACGCACGGTTATGCATCGTTGCGTGGAAGTAATGGTTGATACCTTCACCATAATGGATTTCAACAGGCTTGATCGTACCAATGTCGCGAGCCAAACGAACGATTAAGTCCTTAGGCGCATGACAAATTTGGTTGGTCGTATCAATATCGTAATCCTTCAGATGAATTTTATACATCTCGTAAAGAGGCATTGCAGTAATGGTTTTGCCACTAACGAGTTTAATATCAAAAACACCGTCCAATGCTGGATCGATATTTTTCTTTCTCATCTTAGCGCCGATGTCTTCACGAGTGATTGCAACTGGCTTATCTGTATTAACATCCCATACAGTAAAGTCAGGCATCATGCTGCGATTGAAGTTCTTCATCCACTTTGTGGTGAAGCCGTCTTTCGGCAAAGTCTGAGCTTTGTAGCCCGGAATGAAATCATCCGGATGTAAGCGCACCAACGTATCCGTTCGAACCAACAGAGGCATGTCTGTATAGTCTTTCACGTAGTCGATGTCTACAAGGCCTTCGTCCATGATGATCTTAGCAACACCCAAAAACAACGCGATGTCAGAAAGACCGGCACGAACCGGTACCCAGTAGTCAGCTTTTGTAGCAGGCGGATTGTACTCAGGAGCAATAGAAACGAGTGTACCACCACGCTCCATGATCTCTGTGTACCAATGCGCTTCAGGCATTTTGTTCTCAATCAGGTTTTTACCCCACTGAATCGTCATTTTCGCATATCGATGATCTGCGAAATCGATGTCAGAGGTCTGCATTCCATGAGTCCAGGAATGTCCAGGAGCCTGATCGCCATGCCAGGTGTAGTTAGACCATGCACGACCACCAAGCACTTTTCCAGGACCACGACCACGAATGATTGAGTCCAAAAGAGCAACCTGGTTAGCCAAGCGATAAACGCCGTATTTACCGACAACGCCGAGAAGACCCATACCACCACGATACTTAAAAGTACGTGGGCCAGATCCGCCCATTGCTTCGATCATTTCAGGCTGATAGCCTTCATTCTTCAGACGCTGCGCACCACGAGCACCACTGTAAGCTTTCGCTACAGCAACATGACCTTTTGCAAGGTAGGTGAAGGTCTGATCCCAGGTCATTCGAACGAATTCGTCTGTGCCTCGGCTTGTCATCTTATACTTTTCGCGATTTTCTTTATCGAGATAAGGAAAACCATCGTCCGCCCACTGCTTCCAGCCAACACGGATCATAGGATACTTGTTCCGGTAAGGGCCATAAGCTCGGCGAGGATACGTCATACCACGGAGACACATGCGAGGATTCCACGCAGCATCAGCTTGGTTACCATACAGATCGCGAATCTTGTGATGATCGTAGTTCTGCTCGATACGCATCAAGATGCCATTACGTACGAAACCACGTACGCGACACTGATGGGTGTCGTTCGGAGAACAACAATACGTAAAAGATCGCTCATACTTGTACTGATCACGGTAGACTTCTTCCCACCGTCGGTCAGGATAGGATTCCAGCGGATTCCCGACTTTTACTACGGGCTTCAGCTGCGCTCCAACCCTCTTGCTCGTCAATGCCATAGCTGTCGCTACACCAGCACTCACCTGCAAGAACTTACGTCTGTTTAACCTCATATACAAACCTCCTTGTGAAACTTGGAAATTTTGAGCTCGGCCAAAATACCGAACCCTTTTTCACAACTACTTCACTCTACAACTTGCTTACTTCTTCGGGGTGTCTCAACCAAAGGTTTTCGACCCCTTTTTCAACCTAAAAAATACTTCTTTGAAACTTACAAAACTTGCTACTTTTTAAAACTTTTTTTAACTATCAAACGACATACTGCAAAAATAAAAAAATAAAAACCGAACGCGGGAAATCCGCGTCTAATCGCGTCGAAACAGACCTCTAAAAAAGAGGGTCATTAACGCTACCTTAGGAAAACTCGCTTACGTTTCGTCAAAATAATAAGAGGCGAATACTCCTGAAAATTCCCATTTTTTAAGACCTGAATATCGAATAAAATTTGTACCTTTTCTCTAGATGAGGCCCTGTTATATGGAATTTCAAGCGAAATGTCAAGAAAATATCCGGGATTAAAAAATTAAACTTCCTACTTGAAATATGGCTCCAATATTGGAGAATTTCACCTAAAATTTTACTTTTTAAAAAAAAAACAAAAACCCTACAAACTATTACAAATAAAAGGCTTTCTATGGTTTCCGCCCTTCATGTTAGATTCACACAAAGATACCATCAGATTAAAAATAGAAAAACCCCGGAAAATCAACAATTTTCGTGATTTTTGCTGAAAAAATTTAGATTTTTAAAATTCCAATATAAATCAAAAATATTCCTATGAAATTGATTTTATTGTTATCAAAAAAATTTAAAAAACCCAATCTAAAGATTTGCCAAAAATAAAATTGAAGCTATAATCTTCCATTTTCCAGGGAATATTTTATGAAAAAAAAGCTCATTGCTCTTTATCCGGGAACGTTTGATCCTGTTACTTGTGGCCATATAGATATAATGCGTCGTGCTCTAAAGCTTTTTGATAAAGTGATTGTGGCTGTGGCCTTGAATCCGAATAAAGGCCCCCTATTCTCACTGGAAAAACGCGTGCATTTTATAAAAGACGCCACCAAAGACCTGGATAACTTAGAAATCATTCCTTTTGACAATTTACTTATCACACTGGCCCACAGCAAAAAAGCTTCGGTGGTCATTAAAGGATTGCGAGCCATCAGTGATTTTGAATTTGAACTGCAAATGGGTTTAATGAATCGAACACTGGATGAAAAAATAGAGACCTTGTTTATGATCCCCAGTCAAGAGTACTCTTTTTTAAGTTCGAACCTTGTCAAAGAAACGGCCCGACACGGAGGCGATGTTTCCAAACTGGTACCCAAAATTGTTTTTAAGGAACTAAAAAAATCTTTTGGCTAAATTTAAAGAATAAATGAGAACCTCAAGAACAAGTTTTTCTGAAATTTTTAATACCGAAACCGTTTAACAGAACTCGAAAAATTTATGAAATTTTCCAAGCGCATTCAGCAAGTAAAATCATCTATGACTTTGGCGATCGATGCAAAAGCCAAAGAAATGAAAGCCAAAGGTGAAGATGTTATCGGCTTTGGCGCAGGTGAGCCGGACTTCGATACTCCTGACCGAATCAAACAAGCCGGCATCCGAGCCATTGAATCGAATGACACGCATTACACTCCGGTCGGTGGTAGTAACGAACTTAAAGATGCCATCATCACCAAACTGAAAAGAGATAACGGTCTGGAGTACAACAGAAGCCAGATACTGGCTTCATGTGGAGCCAAGCATTCTTTTTACAACCTGGCTCAAGTTTTATGGGAAGCGGGAGATGAAGTCATCATCCCTGCTCCTTACTGGGTTTCGTTTCCAGAAATGGTGGTATTAGCAGGTGCGAAACCTGTAATCATAGAAACCGATGCGTCCAACGATTTCAAAATTACCGTTGATCAATTAAAAAATGTTCTGACCCCCAACACGCGCGCAATCTTAATCAATACCCCGAGCAACCCAACCGGCTTTGCTTATAATAAATCTGAACTTGAAGCAATAACTGAATGCGCTTTGGAAAATAATTTGCTGATCATCACCGATGAAATTTACGAGTGGATTATTTTTGATGGATTCAAACACACCAGCCCGGCATCGCTAAGCCAAGAGGTGCAAAAGAATTGCGTGGTGATCAATGGCGTTTCAAAATGCTATGCCATGACAGGTTGGAGAATCGGTTATATCGCAGCCGATGCGGAACTCGTTAAACAAGTTGGCAAGCTACAGGGTCAAAGCACATCCAACCCTTGTTCCATTTCACAGGCAGCCAGCATTGAAGCGTTGACCGGCCCGCATGACGATGTGTTGGAAATGGTGCGCGAATTTGAAAATCGTAGGGACATTATGGTCGATCGATTGAACGCCATTGCCGGAGTTTCTTGCAACAAACCCAATGGCTCATTTTACTCATTCCCCGACTTTTCTGCCCTGTACGGAAAAAAAGATCCCAATGGAAAGGTGCTTCAAGGTTCGCTGGACTTTACTGAATTTCTTTTAACAGAAAAGAAAGTAGCTATCGTGCCAGGAATTGCCTTCGGTGCAGATGCGAATGCTCGCATGTCTTTTGCAACATCACTGGATAAAATTGAGGAAGGCGTCAAGCGAATCAAAGAAGCCGTGGAGCTTTTGCGATAAGAAACCAGCCAATAACTATCTTGGTTTAGTCTCTATCCGCAGGGGGGAGCACCCGTTTCCGACTTTGCTTCGATACTTTCTTTATGGCCTTGGATTCTCTCTTCAATTTTTGACCGGCATCGTTTAGCCTTACAGTTTCCGGTGCCGACACCGATTTTTCTTCTCAGTGCCTCAAAAGTCAAAGAACCTTCCTGAATCGCGGCCATTATAGTACCGGCTTTGATACTGCGGCAAAGACATACCTTTTTAAAGCTGTCTATTAATTGTTTTTTTGTTTCCAAAATATATATAGTTCCCGTTATGATTCAAACGGGCTGTTAGTTTTTTTTATCTAAACGGATATTTGGAGTTCATAAATAACAACATTTAATAATGAACACTGTAATCCATCTAATATTGTAAACCACTCCACTTGAAATACCTAACACTTAAAGATACTAAACCCCTTCTATTATCCGCATTGAGCGGGGTGATGCTGGCCCTGACTTTTCCTGAATATAATCTGGAATTTTTAGCCTGGGTTGCATGGATACCGCTTTTTCTTGCAATCGAAAATTCCACCCCCCAAAGATCCGCCCTATATGGATTCATCGCTGGGATGGTTTTTTATAATTGGGGATTGAGCTGGATCAACAACACACTCATCAACTATGGCAACCTGCATTGGATTTTGAGCTTTGCCGTTCTCGGGCTTTTATCAGCCTATCTTTCCTTCTTTGTCGCGCTTTTTTGCTATTTTGTGCGAAGAACCTGCGGCGATAACCGAATTTGCTTTTTCCTTTTTGCTCCGGTTCTATGGGTATCATTCGAATATTTGCGTTCCACTCATTCTGAATATGGTTTCTCCTGGTTGGGTCTGGGCTATTCACAATTTCAAAACCTGCCTGTCATTCAAGCCGCCGAGTGGACGGGAGTTTATGGTATTTCCTGGCTGATTATTCTGGTCAACAGTGGATTGTATTTATCATGGAAATGTTGGCGGGAACAAAATCAAAAGGACCTCGAGCTAAAAACCGGGTGGAGAATTTTATCCGTCACGCTGCTTGTTTTTTCCCTGTGGCAGGTATATGGGACCATCATCTGGAAACAAACCCTCTCTTCCACTGTCAGCAAACGACATATAAAAATAGGCTTGGTTCAGGGAAATGTAGAACAGTTCATGAAATGGAATCCGGCCTACCAGAATCAAGTCATAAATAAATATAAAGAGTTGACCTTAAAAGCTGCCAAAGAAAACCCCGCTCTCATCATTTGGCCCGAAACTGCAACTCCCTACTATTTTGAAGAAAGCCAAACAGAAACCGAAATGTTGAGAAACCTTGCGCGCGAAATCAAAATTCCCATTTTATTTGGCAGCCCTCATCGTAAAAAAATAAACAATGAACTAGTTTATTTCAACAGCGCTTACTTGCTCTCGGAAACGGGAGAAACATTGAGCCGTTACGATAAAATGCATCTGGTACCCTTTGGCGAATTTGTTCCCTTCAGGAAAATTTTATTCTTCATCGAAAAACTGGTGGTGATGATCGGCGACTTCGGCCGCGGTACCGAAGCTACAGTGATGGAAACGGCAGGAAATAAAGTGGGAGTGTCGATCTGCTATGAATTGATTTTCCCGGATTTGATTCGGCAAGCGGTGAAAAACGGTGCCAACTTTTTAGTGAACATCACCAACGATGCGTGGTTCGGTAAAAGTGCCGCCTCTTACCAGCATATGAGTATGGGCGCATTGCGCGCGGTGGAAAACCGCGTCCCCATTGTTCGCGCCGCCAACACGGGTATCTCCGGCACCATCGAAGCCACAGGAAAACTGCGCGATGAAACCAAATTATTTGTGGATGATATTCGCTTAACGCTGATCGCCCCCGCAACAGGGGAGAAAACTTTTTACAGCCTCAACGGCGATGTCTTCAGCTGGGTTTGCCTGCTCGCAACAGGGTGGATTGCTGTTGCAGGGCGGAGAAAAACCGGTAAATAACTAATCGAAAAGTTCGGCGTGAGAACCTGTTCGGACGAGGTGAAACACATTGGCTTCTACCTTGTAGACCAACAACCAGTCCGGCTCAATATGGCAGTCCCGATGACCTTTCCAATTTCCGACAAGTTTGTGGTCTTTAAATTTTGGATCGAGAAGTTTTTCCTTTACCAGGGTTTTGATAATGGATTGTAAATCGGCGAGGTCTTTACCCTGCTTTTGAAGACGTTTAATATCCCGCTTGAAGCGGGTAGACTGTACTACGGCGGTTATTTTTGTTGCGCCTTTGGTCATGATGCTCTCCTTGTTTCTAAATAATTAAGTTTAGAACCAGAGCACCATGGCCTGATTTTAGATTGGTTATCCTCCCATGGAGAATTACCTTATATTGTAAGTCTTTTTGTTAAAAATTAAACTACCTCTGTAGGTAACTATTTTTTATCCCAACTTTTGAACAAATCATCGGAACTTTTAAAACGATCACCACCACCTTTTTCAAGCTCCTTCATAGCTTCCCGTGTTTCAGCATTGGGTTGCTTTGCCATGGGCTGAAAAGGCAACCCTCCAGAATTAACGGATTGCTGGAGAAAAAGCCGGATGGCTTCGGAGGTTTTAAGCCCAATGGATTTGAAGACGGATTCCGCCTTTTCTTTAAGCTCTGGAGTGACTCGAACCTGCACAGTATCGTTGACCATAATATAAATCCCTTCACAAGAGTTCTAAGCCAAATATAATGCAATTGCATGCATTTGTCAATCAATTGCAATCAATTATCACGATATTTGCCTCCGACGACTCGCCCGCCTCCCCCGCTAAGGGGTCAAATGATTCAGCAGAAGTTCTACGTTTTTGTCGCCGGGTTTTACTTCAACAAAGCCTTCGATATCCCCGGCACCGGCACGTGCATCGCCATCAGCATCGATTCTTCCTGTTAAAACCATGGGCCCTTCAAAATTTGTTCCGGGAAACATGACATCTTGCGCTCCCAAAGAAAATTTGAGAGGAAATTTAAGATCCGGAATTCGTTGCACAGCCAAAGGCGGACCCCGTTTTACTTCCGCACTTCGGGCAAACAGGAACAACACGGCGTTATCCTTAATTTTGTTTTTGAGTCCCTCACTGACACTTATCGTTCCCTGAACATTTAACGTTTTACCTGCCACCACGGTATCGAGAATTAACTTCACTCCTTTTTGCCCCGCCTGAACGTTAACTTTACCTTCAATATCTCCAGGACTCGATTTCCTGTTTCCGTCCTGATCGAGTCGGGCTGTCAGAGTCAAACTGCCTTCAAAAACACTTTCCGGCATCATTGTATTGAGTTGGCCGATCTCAAATTCGAACGGAAAATCGAAAATTCCGTGTTTCCTAACAGCTAAAGGGGGCCCTGCGTCGACACCTTCCGGACGGGCAAAAATGAACAATCCTGCAGTCGGATGGATGGCAGCGTGAACCTCTGGCCCCATCGAAAGGGTGCCTGAAACATCATTTTTATGGGCATTTGGGTCACTTTTGCGGGCCAGCTCCTTTTTTAAGGTCTCCGGCAGAGGGTGTTCCTTCATTTCGCTTTCACAACCCGAAAAAGTGAATAACAGGCTCAAATATAAAAATAGTGCTAATTGTTTCAAAACGTTCCTCCGATAAGACGTCATAAGGCTTGGGAAATATATCTGGATCATTGGCTTGACATCCTATTACTTAGATTCAATTAGTAAAAGGAGATCCACGAAATAAATTTTCAATTGGCCAAAACGGATGAAACCCGGCGTTCATAATGAAACACCGCCGAGCGCGCAAGTTTGTGAGTCCGAAAAGGCCTTCAAGTTTTGGAGCGTAAAATGTTTAACGAAGTAAAAATATTCGATAAAGAAGGAAAAGTGAAAAAAGTCCTTTCCAGTAAGAAGCTCAGTAAAGATTATTGGAATTCATTTTTCAAGATGGGAGAACCCATCAGAGGTAAAGGAAAGAAAAGTGCGCCAAAAGCGCCTGACAAGGTCGATTTTGACGATGAAAACCTTTCTTCCGATACTTAAATTAAGAATAGCCGCAAGTTAATTGCGAAGCAACTTATAAAAGGGACGTTTCAATTACTGGCTGACTCCTAATCCTCCACCAAGGTTGAGTTGACAAAAAATTGAAATTTCCTTATACGTGGGAGGCAAATCCAGGAGGAGTCGCCTCCCACGTGCCCCATTTTTTCTCTCCTAATTCACCCTCAATTTACTAAAACATTCCTGCATCAGAATTTTTAAGCCTTTCGGACAAAAATAACTATTTCGTCACACCTCTGTTACAAATCCAACTATAATTGAATTCTGGGGAATAATTTTTAGTAATTTAGTACCCAACATACTAGACTAGGGAAATGTACCGATACAGGATTCCCATGTTTTACAAAACAAATTGGGTAAAGGCTTTCTTAATGCATTCTAAAAACAATTTTTTTCTTCACACTGAAACTCTTAAGCTGCAAGCTTTTCTATTTGTAATATTTTATTTTCTCTCTGGCGGCAATGCCTTCGCCGCCAAATCCTTTAAAGGGTACAGCAAATTGCCTGAACCCCCTGCAACGAGCAAAGGTGAGTCTATTTACAAGGAATCAGACTGCTCCATGTGCCACGTGCCACGGCGAGATGGGAGATGGCGAAGGGTTTCTTGCTGCCGGGTTGCAACCCAAGCCCAGGGACTTCACCGATTTTCTGCAAATGAATACGGTTCCAGACATGGCCATTACCAATGCCATTCGCGATGGCCTTCCGGGAACATCCATGCCGGCACATCCTGATTTCAATGATGAACAAATAGAAGAACTTATTCTTTACATACGGTCATTACTTGCAGAAACATATCTGACCCTGAACGTGTGTTTATCCAAATCTCATGTGGTGGATACAGGCGACTCGGGACTGGACCTGAATGATTTCAAAATAATTGTAGATAACCCGGATTTGATAAATGTTGAGAAGGATGGAAAGCTGCTCAGCATCTCTACCAAGGTCAAATGGGAAACGCTTAAAGCTTTAACTAATAAAAGAGTGACTCGGACTCATATCAAATTGGTGGAAAAAGATAATACGGTATCAATTATATCTGTGAGAGTTCACCGGTGCATGCGTTATCGTTAAAAGAATCTGATTAAGGACAAGCCTTCATGAATAAAAAATTTAAAACAGGTTTTTGGATTTTACCTCTTGTTCTGGCAATGAGCGCATCCTTCGCTTTTGCCAAAAAGCCTCAATACACCAATATCGATGTCCCCGGCGTAGTCCCATTGTCAGTTGAAATTGAACAATGCCTTACGCCACTTTAATAATATTTTCTTTAAAATTCAAGTTCTTCATTGCCTCTCTGAGTTCTTTGAGATGGCGATATCCACGCACCGTT
>Ga0233439_10005651_pt1 | contig 11510 bp, 11 predicted proteins | sample SI_123_September_6_FD_182713 | JGI IMG/M metagenome (GOLD analysis project Ga0233439, IMG submission 182713) | Seawater microbial communities from Saanich Inlet, British Columbia, Canada - SI_123_September2016_100_MG | ecosystem: Environmental > Aquatic > Marine > Inlet | place: Canada: British... | reverse complement strand
TCAGGCAACATCGCCTCCAACTGAAGTTAAAACATGAAAATTGCAAAGATAGAAACATTCTTCGTAGCCCGATATCTGGTCGTAAAAATCACGACTGAAGACGGAACCGAAGGCATCGGCGAATCGTGTTACTGGTCATACCCGAAAGCTGCTGAAGCAACCATCCACGGTTTCGCCGACGCCATAATCGGTATGGATGCTGGTGACATCGAACACATATGGAGCTATCTCTGGCGCTACAACTCGGCTTTCCGAGGTAACAGCATCGGCGGTGCGATTAGTGCCATCGACATGGCGCTTTGGGACATCAAGGGAAAGCGGCTTCAGGCTCCGGTCTGGGATTTGCTTGGCGGTAAGGTTCGCCAGAAAATCCGTGGCATCGCGCAGGGAATTGGCGGCAACACTCCTGAAGAATGTGCAGTTGGAGCTAAGAAGGCTCTCGACCAAGGATTCTCAGCACTAAAATTCACGCCCATGCCTAAAAACTGGGCTGAACTGACTTACACCAAGATGATCGGCTTAGCCGTAGAAATGGCCGAAGCAGTTCGAGAAACCGTTGGCTGGGACTTCGATATCGGAATCGAAATTCACCGCAACATGCAGCCGCACGAAGCGATTGCATTCTGCGAAGAAGTAGCCAAGCTACGCCCATACTTCATCGAAGATCCCATCGTTCCCGATTCGGTCGTGGCAATGGGCGATGTCGCAGCCAAATTGCGACTTCCACTCGCAGTTGGCGAACGAAACATGGGCATCTGGGAGTTCCGAGAATATGCAGAACTTGCCAAGCCAGCGTTCTTCAAGCCTGATATCGCTGTTGCCGGCGGAATCACCGGTGTGAAGAAGATCGCAACTATCGCGGAAGCGCACCACATCAAGATCTGCCCACACAACTTCCAAGGACCTATCGCCACGGCAGCATGTATCGCTATCGGTACAGCATCACCGTCTTGGGACGTTCAGGAATCGGTGCAGGAAGAAGTTCCGCCACGTCGCGACATGACCGACGAAATCATCAAGCTCGAACGTGGCTGGTACACGCCTTCAGAGAAGCCCGGACTCGGAGTCATCTTCAACGAAGATGCCCCAGCAATGCACCCGTTCGATCCTGCGCTCGTAGCACCACCGATCCGAGAAGACGGTAGCGTGGCCCTGAAGTAGGAACTACAAGAATCGTTCTGTCGTGGGGTCGACTAAACCTTGCGCCAGAACGGTTCGCGTTTGCGAATATTGCTGAGGATAGATTCGTCCCACGGCGGCATCGAGTTTCCCTCGGGCTGCGGTGCACGACCATGCCAACCCAATCGCTTGTGTACTTCCGGCTGCATGTAGTAGATCGAGTAAACGACATCTAGCCAGAGCGTGAATGCATTTGGGTCGGAACTTTCCACAGCGCGAATAGCGCCGTCCTGTCCGTCTCCGTCCTCAGATAAAAACTCGCCAACAGACAATGCGTTCATTACGGTCGACAGCGCATCCCAGAACCGATCGTCTGCTCGTGATCGTTCTACAACCACCTCTGCGAGCCCCATAGCGCCCGCGCCGGCTAGATCGTCGACTGGTGGAAGAACCCGATCCAGTGCCGCAGAAAGGAGATTGGTATCAAGATTAGTTGTCATCAAGCTTTCAAATCCTGACGGTGAGTTGCGATGTAATCAGCAGTACGAAGAGCGATGGCCTGAATAGTCGGCGTCGGATTCACAGCACCACCGGTAACGAAAACACTTCCATCGACGATGAAAAGATTGTCGATATCGTGAGATTGCCCGTTGCTATCGACTACAGATCGCTCTGGATCATCACCCATTCGAGCCGTGCCCATCAGGTGCCAGCCAGCCTCTCGTGAGAATCGATTTACGTCGACCTCTTCAGCGCCAGCTTCTTTTAGCAGCTTTTGGCCTTGCACAAGTGAATGATCGAGAAGCGCTCGTGAATTCTTGCTCACTCTGTAAGTTATTTTTGGAGCGGGAAGACCAGAACTATCGACTAAGCGATCATCAAGCGTGACGGTGTTGTGCTCCTCGGGCAGATCATCGCCAATCGCACCAAGCCCGACAGTATTGCCCAAGCGTCGTTCCAGTTGCTTGTGATGATCGGCACCCCACGGAACATTGGCTCCTCGTGCGACTGATCCCGGCCCTTGCCCTCGACCTGTTTGATACGAGTAACCTCGAAGGAATCCCCGATCGGAATCAGTCTCGTAAAACTCCTGCGACATGATCATATTGGCGGCAGGTCCAACCCACGGCTCTTCATGATCAGGGAACACACCGGTGACACCGGCGTACACGTGGAACATCAGGTTTTTACCGACCATCCCTGAAGAGTTGGCTAATCCGTTTGGGTGTTTTTCCGAAGCCGACATCAGAAGCATTCGCGGAGTACCAACACCGTTCGCAGCAACCACCACAGCCCGAGCTTGTCGATGCTGATCATTGCCTTCTCTATCGAGATAATTCACGCCGGTTGCTTTGCCCGCCGAATCGGTGGTTATTTCTCGTACGCGAGCACCGGTTACAAGCTCTGCTCCCTGATCGATAGCACGCGGCCAGTAGTTCAGATCAGTCGATGATTTTGCCCGTTGGTAGCAGCCCATCATATTGTGACCACAGAAGTTGCACGCATCACGACCTTCGCCATAGCGGGTCGTGTTGACGTAGTTATCGGAAGGCCACCAATGCCACCCGAGTCGATCAAAAGCACCAGCCAACATTTCACCGTCGTTGCCCAATGGAACAGGAGGCATCTGACGTGGCGAACGAGGCGGGTTAGCCGGATCTCCGGCGATTCCTGCGCAACCCATTACATGGTCGTTAAGGTCGTACCACGGCTCGAGATCTTCATACGAAATCGGCCAGTCATCAGCTACGCCATCAAGCGTTTTAACTTTGAAATCAGAGGGATGTAATCGTGGCGTGTGCGCCGCCCACAAAATCGTGCTTCCGCCAACCCCATTGAACATCACCGGCTCGATCGCTGAGTCGTTGACGTTTACTGGATAGTCTTCGGGCAGCTTCCTCTTGTTCGGGTTGATCGACCACGAACTCATACGCCTCAGCTCGTAATCCGGCTCGGTTGTAGGGAATTTGGAAGCGTCTTGCCAGTGGCCTTGCTCGATGCAAACCACATCGAATACTGCCTCAGCTAGCGAAGCAGCGACTGCAGCTCCAGATGCACCAGCGCCAATGATTAGAACATCGGCTATACGGTCGGTATTGTGATCAGTAGTCATAGGCGGGCAAGGCTACCTATCCCCAACGTTTTGAGCCAATCTGCGAAGGACTATTGCTGGGCGACACTCCGCTAACGAAATACCGAGCCTACCGAAGGTCCCTCCACAGGGGCCGGAATGCCGGCGGGTTGAACTAGCAAACTATATTCTCGCTTTTACAAAGTTCCAGATCGCCTCAGGCAACATTCGCCCTAGCTGAGTCGTCGCGTACATCGAAGCAGCAACAGTTCCATCGGGTCTCAGCACGAACTCACACGGCTGAATCATCGCCTTGCCCTGCCGCTCGCCAATCCAAGCGCCAATCTTCTCACCGATTTCCACAGGAACGCTATGCGCTATAGGGAACGATAGATCGTGATCAGCGTGTGTCTGGACAGTATCGGAATCACCATCTGCGTTTCCAGCGACGATTTTGATATCAAACTCTTGGAGTCGCTCAAACCATTCTTCTACATCGGCTAACTGCCGAGTACAGTACGGTCACCAGCCTCCACGATAGAACAGCACATACGTCCAGTTGCCAGCGGTATCGCCCGGAAGCGATACAGTGCCGCCGCCGGCAATCGACAACTCGATATCTGGAAATTGATCGTCTACTAGAAGCTGGCCCATCGAGTATCTCTCCATCGTTGGACGCCAAAACTAGCTACCAACAAAATCTGTCGAACATCAGGTGGCGTTTGTTCCGCCACCCTTGAGATGCGGCACTATACCCGACAGATGCAGCGTGAGCATCCTATTCAGCCCTGCCGAAGTCGTCTTCTACCCGAACGATATCGTCTTCGCCAAGATAGTCGCCAGTCTGAATCTCAATGATTTCAAGCGGCTCTACAGATGAGATGTTTGCGATGCGATGGTGAATGTTGCGAGCGACAAACATCGTCTCTCCACGGCCCAGTGTGTGCTGTTCTTCGCCAACGGTTACTTCGGCTGTGCCACGGGCAACAACCCAAGTTTCGTCACGATGACGGTGCCACTGCAGCGAAAGTCGCTTTTCTGCCTTCACAGTCAAACGCTTAGTCTGGAACCCAGGGCCACTCGTAAGCACTTCGTACGAACCCCAGGGTCGAGTCTCGCGCTTCTTCTTCCCGGTCGATTCAAACTTAACTTCTGAGGTTTCAACAGGCTTATCGGTCAACTAATTCTCCACTCCGACACCCATGCCGGAAAAACGTCCAAGAACGTCCACGAAATAAATAATGAACTAATTCTATGGCGCGATCAGCCGAAGGTCACGACTTGAACGATGAATCCTCGTTATTCAGGGCTCGCAGCGAAGAAACTAAACCAAGGCAGAAGGCGGCGGAAGAATCACTCGCTTCTTCGCCTCGTAAAGGTGAACTTCGCCAACAACATTGTCGACAACAGTTCCCTTGAGTTCGAATTTGGAGTGCTGGGCGACTCGAACGGCGGCAAAATTCTTAGGATGAATGGTCATTCGAAGTGACTTCACACCCTCTTGAGCCAGAATCCAATCGACAACAGCTTTTGTCGCCTCTTTGGTGTAGCCATTGTTCTCTTGGTCTTCGTAAATAGAGAATGCAATTCCGACTGATCCGGTGTCATCAGGAGGACCACTCACACCAACCGTGCCAAGCACGTTTCGAGATTCCTTCTCGTAGAACAGCCAGCCCCACCAGCCAACCTGCCCCGGCTCGTACTGCAACCGCTGCGAAACAGCTTGCAAGTAGTCGTCGTGCATCATGGGCGGCACTTGGAACGGTTGAGGAAACTTGAGGCGCGATTCCGAAAGCAACGATTCGCCATCGCTAGCCATCATTGCATCGGCTATTTCACCTGTTAAAGGCGTGAGGCGAGTTCGTTCAGTCTCAAGTTGTTCGTGCAGCAGTATGCCCATAGTTGAAGATTAGTCTCGCCCAAGCTTGCGCGCGAGCGGGATTGCCGTACCCTTCCGGTGGCTGGTAACACTTAGACCCAAAAATTTTCACTTACCAAATCGAATACAACGCCCAATCTCAGAACAATTTCAGAAGCAAGATTAAAAAATGCAAGAACGTAAGCCGAATATTCTTTTTATTCTCACCGACCAGCAGCGTCGAGATTCGATGGCTGCCTACGGCAACAACTGGATCAAAACTCCGAATCTCGACAAGCTAGCCGAAAAGAGTTTCGTATTTGAAAACGCCTACGTAACACAGCCGGTTTGTACCCCGGCTCGTGCATCGATCATGACGGGTCTGTACCCGTACAATACGGGACTTCAGCGGAACAATATTCCGCTTTCGCGTGACATCCAAACTATCGGCGACATGATCAACGACGAGTACTACAACGCCCACATGGGCAAGTGGCACTTGGGCGACGATATGACCGCTCAGCACGGATTCGACAAATGGGAAGCCGTTGAAGATTTCCAGCGAGTACGAATTACTCGCAAGGAATATCGGTATCAGGAAGCGCCTTACAACCAGTGGCTCATCGACCACGGTGTCGAACCGCCTTCAATGTCGATGTCGTACGAAGCATGGACTGGCACAGCGGAACTAACAGAAGAGCAAACCCAAGCTGCGTTCTTGGGTCACACCGCATCGAAGTTCATCACCGAATATCCAGAAGGCCGACACGCCGAACAGCCGTGGATGCTCTACGTGAACTTCTTCGAGCCGCACCCGCCTTACACAGGCCCATTGAACGATCTTTACGATCCAGACGAGATCGAAGTTGGTCCCGGCTTCCGAACTCGACCCGACTCCGGTTCTTTGGTGAACCGATTACGATCCGACTACTACATGGGTGGCGGAAACAACCCTCTAGGCGAGGCTGGTGGAGATTTCCACGACACCACTACCGAAGAAGGCTTCCGGACGCTACGGGCACAGTATTTCGCCAACGTAACGCTTGTCGACAACCAGCTCGGCAAGATTTTCGAGGCGCTCGAAGAGAGCGGACAGGCCGACAACACGATCATCGTGTTCACTAGCGAGCACGGCGAGATGGGCGGCGATCACGGCATGCTCGAGAAGCGTTCTTTATACGAAGAAGCCTCGAACGTGCCATTCCTGATGTATGTGCCGTGGATGACCGATATGCAGCCACGACGAATCCCAGGTTCTGTTGGGCAAGTCGACCTCGTTCCCACGCTGCTCGATCTTTCAGGAAGCGATATTCCAGATCACCTCGAAGGCAAGTCGCTCCGACCAGTTCTACGTGGTGAAGAAGACCTTTCAGACAACGATGTGTTCATCCAATGGAACGGCATGGGCGACCGGAACTTGGGATCGCCAGAAATCAACCGAATGGTTTCGATTCCGTGGCGTGGAGTTGTGACTGGCGATCGCTGGAAGCTGAATCTTTCACCTGGCGACCAGTGCGAGTTGTACGACTTGAATAGCGACCCCGCTGAACTAACTAACTTGTTCAACGAACCAGAACACAAAGATCGAATTCGCCAAATGGCAGCTCGCATTCGAATCTGGCAAGACGAAACCGGCGACGACATGCCGCTACCAACGGTTTAGGCAGCTATCCCCGCCTCCGTCCCTGGCAGCAACCAATAGATTTCCCGAGCGAAGTCATCGGAGCCGAGGGATCTGGGGTAGGGTCGCGCCTGTCCTACCCCATTCTCCTAGTGGGAGAGGGCTGGGGTGAGGGTGATATCTCCGACTGCGACAGGTCGACCCCACAACCCATCCACCGAAGATCCCTCCACAGGAGTCGGGATGTCGAACATGCCCGTTCGCTGCCAGCGCGCCGTCAAAACAAAATTGTGTAGCTAGCACCCAGAGACGCGAAATCTATCTCGACTGGGAAAGCCCAAAACTCAAAGTATGGGTAGATTAATAGCGGTACCGGCTGCAGCAACGACACTGATCATCATCTTGCTACTGATGGTTCAGATCGTCTGGAATTTCTAGTGACTCACGGCCACCGAATGAAACGCGCCGTCTGCTAAACAGCAGCCATATTCGGCTGTTCAGAATTCGCGGGATCGACTGACGCCCAGTAACGGTCGAAAATCTCTCGAGTTTCTTCGTAGGTATCGGCGCCAAACAGTTCCACCCTGAACTGTCGAACCCGATCTCGCCCACCGGCGTACCACGAGAGATGCTTCTGCATCTGAATCAGTCCAACATTCTCAGGGAATAGCTCGATAATTAGTGCGGTGTGACGATTGATCACTCGAGTCTGATATTCATACTTATCGATCTCTGAAAGATCTTCGAACGACTCGTCGAACACCCACGGCTTACCCATGGCACCCCGACCAATCATCACCGACTCAACGCCGGTTTCAGCGACCATTCGTCGAGCGTCTGACATCGATTTCACATCGCCATTGCCAGTAATCGGAATATTTACAGCATCGACGACTTGAGTGATCATCTCCCACTTGGAAAGACCTGAGAACTGCTGCGTGCGGGTTCGTGGGTGAACGGTAATCGCATCCACTCCAACGTCTTCAGCCATCTTGGCAACTTCAACAGCGTTCAAATGTTCTTCGTCCCAACCGCTGCGAATCTTAATCGTGAACGGAACGGTCAATACAGCCCGCATCGCTTCGAGAATCTTGGCGGTTTTAGCAACATCCTTCATCATCGCCGAACCACGACCCGTCTTCGTGATCTTCTGAACAGGGCAACCCATGTTCAAATCGATGATGTCTGCGCCTTGATCCTGCAACCACTGCGCTCCCGGAACGAGCGTTTCAGCGTTGGCACCGAGAATCTGAAGTGCGATTGGCTTTTCTTCAGGCAGGTACTTCGCAATGTCATAACGGGTCTTCGTATTCTTACGAGTCAGACCCGTAGCATCAATCTCTTCGCTGGTTGTAAGCGCGCTGCCGCACTCGCGAGCAACCATGCGGTACGCAGCGTTAGAAATTCCAGCCATGGGGGCCAGTCGCGCCAGCCCTTTTACTTCGACATTGCCAATAAACATGTATTGAGTATACGAATTGCTGGCGGCGTTATGTCATTCTGGACTTGATTCAGAATTATCTACTTACGGACGAATCGAACTTTCAGAACTAGATTAATCTTCTAGCTACCGTGAACTCGGCGTTAGAAATCGATTCTGAATCAAGTTCAGAATGACAATTTCCATATCGACAACCCTCACGTCACGCCTAATACCCCGTCTCACCCGGCTCTGGCCACTCGAAAATAACGTATTCGCTGTAGGCGTAGCCATCGTCGAAATATATCGCCACGTTAAGCGAATATTTGCCGCCAACGATCATCGGCACATCTTTTAGCACCGCCGTATCGACATCCCAATCAAACACGTCGGAAACGAACAGCTCGGGAGTATCTTCCACCTGCCAAATCAACGCCTTGTAGTGCATGTCGTCAGCAGCTTCAGGCGGCGGAATCCAGTTCACAACTATGTCGTTCGCTGAACGCTTCCATTCGACCCCAGTCGGATACGAAATCACTCCCGAATCGTAAGGAATGGCTTGCTCGTAAATCAGCTCCGCCCCACGGCTATAGCTGAATACGTAGTCGCCCCGGGCAGGCAAATCGCCGTCCTCAGGTCCATACAAAACCCACCTTCGCGTCACCTCGCCTGAAAAGTCGTTTGTATTGAAATCCTTCTCAAGTTCAATCAACTCACCAGAAGGAGTCGTAACCCGAACCGATGTCAGATCCGATAAGAAGCATGATTCCGTGTGCGATTCAGCCTGACCGCAATTGACCTTGTACTCCCAGCTTTGAATCGTGGGAGCGTGTTGCGACCAAACTTGCGGCCAAATACCGTGTGTTCTATCGCCGTGAGTACGGCCTGGCAATTGACCAGGCTCGGGTTCAAAATCTTCAGTCGGAACCGGCTCAGGAGCCCCTTCGTGCTGAGAGTTACCGCCACCCTGTCCAGAATCACGAGGGTCGTTCCTGAAGCCCTCATCGTCGCTGCATGCGGCCGTCATCAGCAGCAGGAAAGCCCCTACGAGTAAAAGACTCCAGTAAGAGTTTTTGAAGAGATTGATTTGAAGCGAATTCATCTCGAAACCCTACCCTAACACCACTCGTAAATCGTTCGTTCCGATGGCCGTTAGGGCTTGAGCACCATAGCTCCGACGATAATCGGCGGAAGCCTAGACAGTCCCTGCAAATAATTCAGCTAACTTGCCGCTTCTGCAGGTGCCGCCGGTTCGGATTTCGTCTCTGGATTATCGGAGTGAATAAGCTTCTCTTCTCGTTCCGACATCAAGTGAGCCGTAATCGCCTGCATCGACTCCACGTGCACATGAGCGTTCGCACCAAGCACTACCGAAAGTCTCGACATCGTCTGCGCACTATCGGCTTCAACAAGCACCACGAAATCGTACTGTCCCAACGTTGCGTAGCGCGAAAGCAAACGTGCGCCCGGAACATTGATCGAATCGCACGCCTCGGCGAATGCGTCTGGGTTTTCGACACAGGCTTGAAGACCGTCATCGGTTAGGTTTGCGAGCAGGAAGAACAGCATCGATAAGACTCCAAACGGCTCCATAAGCCGCCCTGTTGAACGAGACGATATGACCAGACCATATCTCAGTTGCTGGTTACGATTCCAATGGATGCACGCAAATTGACTACGGCATCGCTGTTCGAACCCATCTTTTACGTGCAAACTGTCCCAAGTTTTCTGGGCAACAACGAAATAGAAACGGGAGCCAAATGGCACAGCCGAATATCGTACTCATCAACACCGACGATCTTGGTTACGGAGATCTTGGCGTCTACGGATCCAAAATCAACAAAACCCCAGCCCTCGACAAGATGGCTGCCGAGGGTGTGCGATTCACCGATTTCTACGTAGCCTCAGGCGTCTGCTCACCCTCCCGTGGAGCACTCCTCACTGGCTGCTACGCTCAGCGAATTGGCTTTGGCGAGTTTGACGATTACTGGGTTCTGTTTCCGGGCGACGCTATCGGCCTAAACCCTGATGAAACGACCATCGCAGGCGCTCTGAAAGACGTTGGATACTCGACCAAGATCATAGGCAAGTGGCACTGCGGTGACCAGAAAGAATTCCTGCCAACAAATCATGGGTTCGATAGTTATTACGGTCTCCCCTACAGCAACGATATGGGCCGACAGGTTGAAGACCCAACTATCGACGACCACGATCGGCTAGAACAACTGCGAAGTCGCCCACCCCTCCCGCTAATTCGGGATTCGGAAGTGATCCAAGAACAGCCCGATCTTCGAGCACTCACGGAGCGCTACACAGAAGAAGCGGTGAAATTCATTCGAGGCAACAAGGAAAATCCATTCTTCCTCTACTTTGCCCACATGTACGTGCACTTGCCTTTATACGCACCAGAGAACCTCGTGAACGCTTCTGAAAACGGCGACTACGGAGCATGTGTCGCAGGCGTCGACTGGGTTGCAGAAGTAATTTTTGATGAACTCAAACGACAGGGTCTAGACGAAAACACCCTCGTGATTTTCACCAGCGACAACGGTTCTCGATTGCAAGATCAGGGCGGCAGCAACGGGGCTCTTCGTGGACAAAAAGGCCAGACGTGGGATGGCGGACAGCGCGTTCCTTGCATCATGCGCTGGCCCGGAAAAATTCCTGCGGGAGAAGTACGAAACGAACTTACGTCGTCGATCGATTTCTTCGGGACGATCGCTGGCCTAACCGGAGCCAAGGTTCCTCAGGATCGAACTACCGATACCAAAGATGTTTCGCCACTGATGTTCGCAACGGAGCCAACCGAATCACCGCGTACAGAGTTCTTTTACTACCACCGAAACAACATCGAAGCGGTACGAGACGACCGCTGGAAGCTCCACGTTCGAAAACTCGATGAAGAGATCAACGAGTTATACGATCTACGCGCCGATATCGGTGAAACCACAAACGTATTCGATCAGCATCCAGACGTGGTCGCACGACTCAATGGCTTGATCGAAGCTTGTCGCTTAGATCTAGGTGACAAAGTAAGCGGCATCGAAGGCAATGACGTTCGCCCACACGGACGAGTCGACAATCCCGACACGCTAACCCACTACGATCCCGAACACCCCTACATCTACGCCGAATACGACAAAGCCGAACGCGGGTAGTAGAGCACACGTTATCTACTATGAATTAACGCCTCGTCTAGTTCGGAGTAAATGTCTAAAGACTTCTGAACTTCGGCCTGGATCGAAGAGTACAAAGAGTTGGCCAGTATCTCGATAGCCTTTTGCTCGTCACCACTCAATTCAGGGTAATCTTCAGCAACAATGTGGGCTTCGATTCGGCGCAATCGTTTGTCTTTGTCTGATCGTGATATGTCTCTTGATTCAAGATGCGTGCGCCAATCAACGTAGGCTTTATTTTCTTC
>Ga0233439_10005649_pt1 | contig 11515 bp, 13 predicted proteins | sample SI_123_September_6_FD_182713 | JGI IMG/M metagenome (GOLD analysis project Ga0233439, IMG submission 182713) | Seawater microbial communities from Saanich Inlet, British Columbia, Canada - SI_123_September2016_100_MG | ecosystem: Environmental > Aquatic > Marine > Inlet | place: Canada: British... | reverse complement strand
GGCAGGAGATCGCAGCTCGTCAAAATGCAGCCAGATCAGCTCAAGAACCAGTACAACTAACATCCGCGTAATAGACATCATAAACTCAGGATGCATCTCACGAATCAAATCAAAGGTTTCTCTCGTCAATTCAATAAGCTCAGAATCACGCGAGGCTCTAATAGTCGCGGTGCGCTTCTCATCCGATAGCAAAGCCGCTTCACCGAAACTGCCGCCCTTCTCAACCCGGCCCACGGTTGTCTCTACTCCATCTTCGTTGGTGACGCAGACTTCTAGGAGTCCTTCTATCAGTACATACCAAGAAGTGCAGCTCGCGCCTTGCTCAAACAATACTTCTCCGCGCGAGAGTTCAACCCAATTGGCATTTGTATTAACCCAATCTACAGTTGCCGTATCCGCCTGTCCGAGGTATTTTACAAGTACCCCACTGAGTTCATTGCGTCTCTGTCTCTCACGAATCACATTGAGAAGTAAATCGTGCAGGACATCGTGCTCTCGCTCCCACTTGCGCAACATCTGCGATGTCAAGCGTACAAGCAAGCAAGACTCCGCTGCGTAAACAGACGCAGTACGAACTCCGCCCACCAGCAGTTGTGTCTCTCCAACCGGCGCGCCCGGCATCACGGTGGCCACAGATTTCTCAGTATCGCCGTGGCCGACCCTAATATCTAGTGTGCCCGAGGCGAGAAAATACATAGCATCGCCTTTTTCGCCTTGACGGATCAATATCTCACCTGACTCGAGATTGAGTAACTGGACACTCTCAGCCAACTTAGTCAGCATATCCGCACTCAGCGAGGACAACGAATCAATTGTTTTAAGAATTTCGTAAATACTCTGATCTGTCAATGTATAGCCTCCTGTGTTGGTATGGCAGAGTTTTAATTTGCCCACAATAATAAGTATACGACTTCTGGTTTTAGCATCTATGCAATACAGCCGACCTACTTGTCCCTTCGGCTATAACCACCAGAAAATCTGTTGTCCGCCCCCATATAATGCAGGCCTTAGCGCTCTGCGGCGAGTGATAGGATTGGTTACTATTATCCAAATGTTAGTTTTAAACTAAGGAGTATTAAATTGGGCTTCGCGCTAAAGACAATAATCAACCGAGAGACGAAGCAAATAGTTTGGTCGGTACAGCCTGAGTGGGTCAGGTTTTATGCTTATCTTTATTTTTGGCTTATGGTCGGCATCGGTGCTTGGCTAACATTTGGCCATTCGCACGCAGATTTTGAGCACAACCCGATTATGAATAGATTTGGGTACAACAATATTTGTATTCTTTTTGATTCTTATCCTTCGACCTATGTACTACCTTCAATTTGGTCGATTGGATTGATACTGCTTGCCAGTTACGTTTTAACCAGCTGGATTCGCGTGTACCAACAATACGCATTTGACCAAATATCGCGACGTAACTTTATGTTATTTTCGGCCAGCAGTTTGTTCGAGGTACTTTGTTTCGTCGTTTTTACGACAGTTTTTTCCGTTGGTCCTGACGAGAGTATGTTTGCCCATCTTGCACCATTTACTTTCCTAATAGTGGCGCTCTCAACATTAAGCGCCAAGAATTTCACCTATTATCATTCCGAGGCAAACTTAGGCCCAATCGAATCCAAGCTATCAATAGCCTACTTGGTGGTCCACTTGATTGCCAGCGCAGCCAAAATACTCATGCAAGTCAACGTACTATCGGGCGATGCACTCTATAACACGCTGGACTATGTTCCAATTCACCAATTGACTGACCGGATATGGATGCTAACTGCCGCTGTACTACCGGTATATTTTGCATTGAAATTTAGAAACCGAGTACCAGCATTAGAATTCGTGACCAATATCAAATGACCAAACAACCAAAAGAGCTCTATAAAGAATATCCGGCCCCAGACGAAGATCAAATAATCGAGCAAATTTGGCAGGAGATCGCAGCTCGTCAAAATGCAGCCAGATCAGCTCAAGAACCAGTACATAGGGGATTCAATAGCAAAACTTATGGTGTATTTTGGGGATATTTGGATATACTAGAAACAGATACGCCCTATAATGTGGGCCTGTTTAGCAAAGCTGCAACCTACAAAGTAATAGTCCGCTTCGGCGGAGGCGCATCGAGCATAATCACTGACGAGAACAAGAAAGACCCGTGTTCGATCAGTATTAAGGTCATTGATGCCCCCGGCGATAAAATAATTGCTGATGATACTGAGTTAGATTCTCAAAACTTTGTATTCCTAAACTCAAACGCAATGTTCGTGCCCAATCTCAAGGATTTCCACCACGTAGTTGGTCATCAAATGAGCGGCAACAAATTCGGACTGTTGTCCTACTTCTTAAATCCTTTTGGTGGACACAAATTCGGCCACAGAATTTCACAATTCAAAAACCTAATGAGCCTCTGCGGCCAGCGACTAGGCAATGACCTCTCAGTTATGCGCTACTGGAGTATGACACCATATGCGCTGGGCACCAAAGCGTGCAAATACAAATTAGTACCCCATTCCTCCAATGCCGATCACGCAATTTCACTTCAATCTACGGGATTTGACTTTTTGCGCGAGAACATCAGCGCAATTCTACAGAACCACGACCTTGACTTTGATTTCCAAGTTCAACTTCAACAAAATGCCGATGCGCAGCCGATTGAGATAGCATCAGTCGCCTGGGACGAGCAAGATGCACCGTTAGGTACTGTTGCAAGGTTGCGTATCCCTAGGCAGGACGGCAAAAACGAATTATTAGAACTAGCTGACCGATTGAGTTTTAATCCCTGGACGACTCCAGAAGTTCATCGTCCCCTCGGTGGTATCAACCGCGCGCGCAAAAAAGTCTATGATCTTTCTTACGCCAATCGCAGCCAGCAAAAAAGCTCACCAGACCGAGAAAGTTTGCTAAGTATGTTCCCCCAAGAATAACTATTTACGGCTAGTAAATCTGCAAACTACTTGTCTGCTTTTTTAGCCTTTTTAGCTGCTTTTTTCTCTTTTGCAGTCATCGCTGGTGCTTTTTTCCCTTCTTTGTTGCTTTTTTGTTCTTTTCCCATAATAATAGTCGCCTTTTGAAAACTTAAAATTGAACATCGAGCAGAACTTTCGCCTAATTACTCGATACTTCATAGGCCTATAATTCTGCTTCTAATCTAATTACTCATAGTGTAACAATTTATTTCTCTTAGTGAGCAAATTAGCCCTAGCTATTAGTAATATCAAAATCACCTATCAGACAATCAAATTCGTATTTACTTCTGAAGCATAAAATCAAACGATTCTTTTTGTTCAATCATATAAGCAGCAACTATCTTTGCAACTTTTTTATATCCTTCGCCATTTAGATGAGAGTCTTTTTGACTGACATGATATTGCTTATCAACATGTATAGAAGATATATCAATCGTCGGTATATGCATGCGTTTACCTATATCAATAAGGCGGGAATCTGCATTGCCCGAAACAATTATAAACTGAGCCTGCTTAGCCTTACTGGTAAGACTTTCGAGTGCAACTTCGATTTGGCCAAGCACTTCTAAATCGTTCGATAGGATATACGGCTTGACTACAATATAGAAGAACTTAAATACATATAATTGCGACAAAAAACCCACATTAATTGAGCTGGGGCTAGGAACGGATAGGAAATTCAATGGGCCAAATGAGGTGTTCAGCGAGCGGGGACAGAGTGAGGCATGGGACGCGGAGCATGGGGTTGCGGGGTTGGCCTGAAAGCAGCCCGAGCGGAGGAGCGGACAGTGCTCAGATGTGGGAGGGGGACGAGGAGATGTCGATATGGGCGGAAGCGAGCGGCCGGGTGGCCGAGGGTGTTCGGACAGACTGGAGGCGGGCGGCTCAGTCGTCGAAGTCGGCGGGCAACGACGGGTCGAACATAAAGTCTGGGATCGACTCGGCCTGGGTAGGATCGAAGGCCGGGGTCTGGTCGAGGAGGAAGTCTCCTTGGGGCGGCCCACGGGCGGGCGAGATCGGGGGCGGAGCGTGGGGCAGCTCGAGATGTTCGAGGATGGCGAAGACGACGGGTGGGTCAGTGAGGAAGGCGAGAATCTTCATCTGGCCACCACACGCGGGACACAGAAGCGGCATCACCTCGTAGATCCGAGCGAGCAGAGTGGCCCAACGGATACGAGCGGGGTTGCTGGGGCGAGCGGGATCGGGATCGGGGCTGGGCTTCGGCCCTGAGCTCAGCGGCTGGGCAGGGGGTATCTCGGCTTCGGGTCTGCCGATGTGGATGACGGAAGCGCGGAGCTTGGCATTCGGCGCGAGTACCCCATGGTATCGGTGGCGATGGAGGCGTGGCGGTGGGACGAAGCGAACGAGTCGAGTGAGAAGCTCGAGGGGAGAGAGCACGAGTTCCGAGCGACCGCCCGGTGTCGGCTTGGATACCCCACCTTTGGTGGGCAGGCGATAGACGAGACGGGACTCGGGCGAGGCGAGGGAGACGATGCCGCCGGGAGCCCAGAGCCGTTCGAGCGCGAAGGGCGGCCTGGCACAGTAGCGGAGCAAGCGTTCGACGCCTGCCCGGTCCTCACCCTCGATGCGTACAGAGGCGTCGATGCTGAACCCACCGGAACCCTGCCAGGAAAGCATGCCGTGGGCGTCGACTTCGTCGAGTAGGCCGTGGCGGCGGAAGTAGCGGAGCACGCGGCGCTGGAGGACGTACTGGAGCTCGGCCCAGTGTTCGGGAGTGAGTCGGGCGGCCTCGTGGAAGCGGACCTCTCCTGCGTCGCTCTTGGAGAAAACACCATCGAGCACAACGGCGTGGAAGTGGAAGTGAGTGTTGAGGGCGGCGCCGAAGCGATGAATGAACGTGAGCGCGCCAAGCTGAGCATCGTGCGGTGCACCCGGGCTCCTACGGTACAGGGTCGTGCGCATGGCTCGAATGAAGATGCTCAGCACGGCGCCGGCGATGTCCGGGTTCGTCTCGAGGAAGGGGCGCAGCCGCTTCGGCACGCTCAACACCCACTGCCGGACGGGAAGCTGAGGGAGCACATGCTCGGTGACGTAGGCGGCGACTTCTGCCATACGGCGCGTATTGCATGACGGACAGATGCCGCGGGACTTGCATGAGAACGCGAGCAGCCGCTCGTGCCCGCAGCCTGAGCACCGCAAGCGAGCGAAGCCGTGGGCTAGGATGCCACAGCGTAGGTAGGCCCTCAGATCCTTCTCCACCCATGAGGGGACACCGTAGCCCCCGGGGTCGCTCTGGGCAGCCTCTGCAAGGAACGTCTCGAGATGGTGCTGGACCACCGGGTAGAGTGGTGTGGTGGTGGGACGGCGCGGACGGTAGACGTGCTGGGTGCTCGCCCACCCAGGTGCACGCTTCGATGCGTGCCGGTATCGGGGTCGCTGCTGTGTCGGGTTCGCCATGGTGGAGGGTGCGCTCCGGCCTGGGGCGATGCCATGGTCGAACGGGCGCGACAGCCGAAGGGGACAGTTCCCCCGTCGTGTGACTTTCGCTCAGGGCAAGGCATGGGGTCAGAACGGATTACGCCGGAGTATCTCACTTGCGGCGTGGATCCACTCTCCGGCTGCCTCGGCATCGCAAGCGACCCAGTCGGGGCCGGCCCCTTCCTGGGCCATTGCCCGGTCCGTGCCACCGAAAACCGAGAAGCCAATGATCACGCTTATGAAGACAACTCTTGTCGGTTCAACCATCAATCTGACCTCTCCTCAGTCCTCAAGACCCTAATAGATATCCCACTTTCAGCCCAATGCCTCGGTTACAAAAGGCACCCGAAAGCGACCCCCGCATCCTCATCAGCCCGCCCGCCCTTCCCCGGTTCGTTTTCGTGATCAGGAGCTGGACCCTCTATCCGGCCTCGACAGGGGCACTCTTTGGCCCAAGTGGGCACTTCTTGCCGGGTTTACCACTCTCACCCTCCCTCAGGATTCTTCTGTCATTTTCGTAAGTCCAAGCCTATTATGCCTTTATTGATGCTGCGCCCGCTTTTGTCACGGCGGCGCACGTGTTTTGCATTGGTTCACCCTGCCGGACCCCGAACGCCCCACCCGGGGGCGACGCAGTTCGGTGGAGGCACGATTGAGTGATCGAACATGGATATGAACCCAAAGCGAGCTGGCTTTTCAATGGTCGAGTTGATCATGGTCATGCTGCTCATGCTCGTCGTCGAACAGGCGCATGCCCACGTACACCGCATCGTCAGTATAAAGGACACGAGCTTCGGTCCGTTGCGATGACGGGTCGTTTGGGGTCGGCTCCTGCTGCCGGAAGCCTGTGGCCGGTTGGGCGGCGGCCCATACCGATTCGTCCAAGCGGCCATCTAGGTCCGGTGCAGCATCGTTCGGCACACGGTACGCCGACACGGTGCATGCCGAGTTGTCCCCTCCCGCTTCTTCGCCGTCGCTTCGTACGCACACCGACGGTGCAGGAGCGCGCGTCGTGGCGGTGTCGGGCGGTGTTGGGAGGTCTGTGAGATCTATGGGGGGCGAGGGCGCCGCGACCAATGAGGTCAACAACAGAGCGGTCGAGAACATTTCGGTCACGCCTTTTCGGTAGGTCTGACGACTATTCACCTCGCGATCGCAATATTTCAAGGGAGAAGTTCTTGTTGCGTCGGGAGCGCACTCCCCCGTTCGTTCACTTGCTGAGATGCGGAACCTCTGGCCCTGCCCGCCGATTAGAGGCACACATCGAACAGCAGACAGTCTTGGAGTTGCCACGCATGACCCTCTCACGTCCGAACTTCCGTAAAACCCCGACCGCGGCTGCGATCTTCGCCGGCGCGCTCGTCTTGGGTGCCTGCAGTGACGACCTCGTTTCGTTCGGGCCCGAGGACGATCCTGAGATCCAGTGCAGCATCGACTCATCCAAGATCCTCAGCGGTCAACGGAAGGACGGAATCCCGGCGTTGACGAATCCGGAGTTGGCATCCGAGGGTGCGCCGGGGACTGAGTACCTACTCGACACAGATCGTGTCATCGGGATCGTGCTGGATGGTGAGCCGATTGCGATTCCGCTGAACATCATGTGGTGGCACGAGATCGTGAATCTGGACGGGGCACAGTCGTCGGTCGCCGTGTCACACTGTCCCCTCACCGGGTCGAGTCTGGCATTCGACCGTGGCAACGTTGGGGACTCGGAGTTCGGCGTGTCGGGACTCCTCTTCCAAACGAACCTGATCATGTACGATCGGAGCGGCGACAATGAATCGTTGTGGCCGCAGATGCTCCGGGGTGCCCGCTGCGGCCCCAGTGACGGTACGCCGCTCCCCATGGTGTCGATTGTGGAAGTGACCTGGGCGGGGTGGAAGTGGCTACACCCGGACACCAAAGTCGTGACTTCGAACACCGACTATACACGCGACTATCGCTCGTACCCGTACGGCTTCTACGACCGCACCAGCAACAACGACCTGCTTTTCCCGATCGGGCAGACCATCGACAGCCGCCGCGAGCCAAAGGAACGTGTGCTCGGAGTTCCGGATGGCACGGGTGGTATGGCCTTTCCCTTCGGAGCCCTCGCCGACCTGGGCGACGTGGCGGTCGTGGAAGGGGAAACCTCCACGGAGCGCTTCGTCATTCTCTGGGAGGCGGAGCGCCAGGGTGCCATGGCGTACAGACCCGTTCTCGATGGAGCGCCGATTACGATGCAGGTCGTGAACGGTCAGATCACAGACGTAGAGACCGGCTCCGTCTGGCGGATGGACGGGGTCGCGACGAATGGGCCCTTGGACGGCAGAGCTCTGGAGCCCGTGGCCGACGCTTTCGTGGCGTTCTGGTTCGCGTGGCCGGCGTTCTATCCGGACCTCGAATTGTGGAGTGCCTCATGATGATGAAGATGAAGGGAGTTGGAGCGGTGGTGCTCCTGGTGGGTCTGGCGTTCGTTCCGACGCAGGTGAGTGCGCAGGCCGTGTGTAGCGCGCCGCACTCGTCCCCGACGTTGGCGCAGAGTGGATCGATCTCGACGATGCCGGCGGGGGCCGGGTGGCTGCAGTTTTCAGCAGTCGGGTCGCGAGCCACCGAGTCGTATGGGCCGTTCGGCGGCAAGCTCGGCTTCGCCGGGGACTCCGAGTTCGATACACGGTCGGCGTACCTGACCGGCTCGATCGGCTTGATCGAGGGCCTTGAGTTGTGGGGACAGGTGCCCATCCACCGCTTGACCGTCGAGGGACCGGCAGGCGTGAGCCGCAGCAGCGGAGTCGGTGACGTGCGCACGGCTCTCCGTGTGGAGAAAGGCAATTGCATTACAATGATTAAATATTTTGAAAAAACGGAAGAGCCTTGACCAAAGGTTTATGCTAACAAACACGATTCAATAGCCTCTTGAAGCACCTCTAAGTCAATGGGCTTCATCAAGTAGTGGCGTATTCCCATGGACTCCGCTTCATTTTTAGAGAGCACATCACTGTAACCTGTCATTAAAATGATGGGCAAGTCAGGTTGAATTTCAACTAAGGTTTGAGCCAATTGTTTGCCTGTCATCTGAGGAAGGGAATAGTCGGTCAAAACCAAATCAAATTGATCCTGGCCGCTTTGAATGAGTTTTAAGGCATCAGCCCCATTATCACAATGTGAGATCACAAACCCCTGCTTCTCAAAAAATCGCCGATACAATTTAACCAATGACAATTCATCTTCTACAATCAATAGATGGCTTGATGGTTTGGCATCAATGGAAGAGGCCTTGGAAGCTTCACGGGGTTTTATCTTATCTTTGACTTCGACCATTGGTAGATAGATGGAAAAAAGGGTTCCTCCCTGCTCTGAGAGAGGACTCTTTACAGTGATCTTTCCGGCATGCTTTTCAATCACCCCATGAACCACAGAAAGTCCCAACCCTGTACCTTTATCTACCCCTTTGGTGGTATAAAACGGATCAAAAACTTTCTCCAAATGCTCAGCGGCAATCCCATGTCCCGTATCTTCTACAGTGAGTCGATAGCAGCGTTCGATCTCTAAACCTTTGGAACTGCAACACTCTTCCAATGTAGACAAAGAAATATCCAAACTCCCCCCTGTTTTTTCCATGGCATGGAAGGCATTGATGCACAAGTTTAAGACAACTTGATGAATTTGTGACGCATCAGCAACTGTTTGAGGAAGGTTTTCTTGAATCTTTTTATTGATCTCAATATTCCTGGGGATGGTGGCTCTTGCCATAGCAATGGCTTCTTGAACAACGGCAGCAAGGTCCACTGGCCCGGCATCCAGCTGATCCATTCGGCTAAAAGTTAAGATTTGTTTGATGAGGTCTGTGGCACGGTTTCCTGCTTTGGTTATTTGATCCAGAGTTTGTATTTTGTCTTCATCTTGAGCAAGCTCCAGTTTGAGGATCTTTGCACTCGCAAGAATGATGTTAAGGATGTTATTGAAATCATGTGCAATCCCTCCTGAAAGCGTTCCCAAAGCCTCCACTTTTTGTGCATGGTAGAATTGTTTTCTCAGAAGCTTTTGTGCCTTTTCAGAAGCTTTGCGTTCGCTGATGTCGATGATAGAGGCCAAAACTTGAGTGTCCCCAAGAAATTGAATGGGAGTGAGTCCAATCTCTAGTGGAAATTCTTCACCATTTTTACGTTTACCAAACAATTCACGCCCCACTCCCATGGATCGAACTTTAGGTTTTCTAAAAAAATCATTTCGTTGTTTGGGATGATGCATTTGATAGTGGTCTGGCATTAAAACTTCGATGAGCTTCCCAAATAACTCATCGCGTGTGTATCCAAACATTTGTTCCGCTTTTCGATTGACCAGTGTGATTTCTCCTGTTGGAGCAATCGTGATCATTCCCAATGGAATTCCATCAAAAACTTGTTGGAATCCTTGATCTTGCTGGGTCGTTTCAATTTTTTGATCAACCACTAGACGGAGCGCTTGTAGCTCTCGGATCAATTGTTCTTTACTCTTTTCAGTATCTTTCATACGGATAAAACAATTTTATAGAAATGTTTCCACACATGAATCATTGATTGAAGAAGACTTGTCGCTCTTATTTATCCTAGCATTTGTTTTTTTTTAGTCATCAGTTTAAAGTTTCTTTTGTGGCGGTTAGAAATCGTTGAATCAAACGATGAGCACGCTTTGCTTTTTCTACTCGTGAATTTCGTAAGCTCTCACGATCCAAACCACAAGTTTCAATCGTCTTTTTCCCAAGTCGGCTATTATCAAAGGCTTCGATCTGGCCCAAATCATTAAATCGCAAATGTTCAGCAGGATTGTGATTCCCAAATGGGTCTAACAACAGAGGTGTCTCTATCAATTCATCTCCTCGCTTTGGTGCGCGTCGGCGTCTTGCAATGATGGGAAAAAGAGCATTTTTCCATTTCTGGTTACAATTGGAGCATGAAACTAAATAATTTCCCCAGGAATAAGCAAGCCACCAATATCCAGATTGGTAAGTCTCATTGTATTTACGACCTCTCATATTGACTAGGTCTTCCAATTCACGTCCTCGCGCTCGAAGTCCCCAAACAGCATTTTTGGGGCGATAATGTTCGATATCACCTACTGATCCGGTCATTTTTACCTCGCAATAGCCACATTTACGGTGCTGTGCCTTCATAAAGTATTTTTTTGTTTTCCCCCATATCTGGTTCGCCTTAATGTAGCTTTTGATTTTTTGGTAATCAGGAGAACCATCCGGTTTCACTAAATCATTAAGAGCATTTTTATGAGGTGTCACAGTTCGTTCAAACGCCCTTTGTCCATTGCTTGGTCGGCCGCCAAGAAGCATCATTTGTCCACTCCCAAGGCATGTTTAATTTTCTTTTGGACTTCCTTACGTTCAATAGTAGTCAAGCTTTGATACTCCTCAGTCATGTGTTTGGCTGCAACTTCCAATGCTAAACGGTCTTCAGAGGTATCAGCAAAGCTACCGAGACGCTGTCGTAGTTCCCGTTCGAGTTTCTTTCGTTTAGAATCCGAACGTTTTGTTTCTTGGCTCAACATCCGTCGGTGTTCATCCAGCAGCCCAAGAGTCTCTTTATCTAGGGTGGATGATAAACCAAACCAAGCTCCTGTGAGCACTTGATCAGCACGGATTCCAGGTGGCATATCTTCCTGTGTGACCTCAAATTGATCGTCATCTTTGCGGATGACGTGTATTTCTCCTGGTTCAGCCCCAAGAAGTGTCAGAGGATTGTGAGTCGTCACAACGAAACTCATCTTCGGAAAGGCTTTACGCAGGTCGCCGATGATATGTGCCTGCCAGCGAGGGTGCAAATGTAGGTCAAGCTCATCGATCAGAACAAGCCCTGTCATCTGTTTATTGAACCCTGGTTTGATTTCAATATTAGCTCGTTGTGCTTCATGAGTCCATCGGGCTATTAGGTCTAGAACCCAACCGATCGTTGTCAGGTAGCCATCACTCAAAGAAGAAAGGCTGCATTCACCAATAACTGGACCACGAACAATGACATCGTTGGACATCACTTCCAGATGATCCACACCAGGGAACGGATAGGAAATTCAATGGGCCAAATGAGGTGTTCAGCGAGCGGGGACAGAGTGAGGCATGGGACGCGGAGCATGGGGTTGCGGGGTTGGCCTGA